>JAABUQ010001087.1_pt1 | contig 60875 bp, 55 predicted proteins | sample 5560001 | NCBI WGS metagenome assembly JAABUQ01 (sample SAMN10711888, study PRJNA513371) | rock metagenome | isolation source: Antarctica rocks | place: Antarctica: Victoria Land, Finger Mt nord | collected 2015-12-18
CTCGACCAATGCGCCATCGACCACGCCCGGCGAGATGATGCCGTATTTGTCCGTCTCCGCTGCCGGCACCTCCAGCGCGCCGATCACGTTGCCGCCCACCCGCGCATAGGCGTCGACCATCTGCGCAAGGAAGTTGGGCGTGCCGACCATCAGCTCGCGAACGGGCTTGATGGTCACGACTGATCCCCCTTGTTGTGCAATGGGCCTAATAGTCGGCGCGCGACGGCGCAATTACACGGTTGGCCCGCTTGACGCGGCGTTAAGCACGCGCACCGTATCGTTGCCTGATGACCGACGCCACCCGCACCGTCCTCGTCGTCTTCGGCACGCGGCCGGAGGCGATCAAGCTGTTCCCCGTCATTGCGGCGTTGCGCCGGCGGCCCGAACTGCGCGTGCGGACCTGCGTCACCGCGCAGCATCGCGGGCTGCTCGACCAAGTGCTCGGCATCGCCGGGTTGGTGCCCGACATCGATCTCGACCTGATGGAGCCGGGGCAGACGCTCGATCGGCTTACCGCGCGGCTGCTGACCGGGCTGGGCGAGGTGATGGACGCCGAAGCGCCCGCGCGCGTGCTGGTACAGGGCGATACGGCGACCGCGATGACAGGGGCGCTCGCGGCCTATTACCGGCGCATCCCGGTCGGGCATGTCGAGGCGGGGCTGCGCTCGGGCGACATCTACCACCCTTGGCCCGAAGAGGTGAACCGCCGCATCGTCGCGCCGATCGCCGACCTGCATTTCGCGCCGACGCAGACCGCCGCCGACGCGCTGGCGCGAGAGAATGTCCGCGAAGGGGTGTACGTCACCGGCAACAGCGTGGTCGATGCGCTGCACTGGACGCAATCGCGAATCGAGACGGACCCGACGCTCGCGGCCGGGCTGGACGAAGTCGTGGCCCGGTTCGCGGGCAAGCGCGTGATCCTCGTCACCACGCACCGGCGCGAGAATTTCGGCGGCGGCATGGAGGCGATCGCGCGCGCGCTCGCCCGCGTCGCGGATCGCCCGGACGTCGCCATCCTGTTCCCGATGCATCCGAATCCAAACGTCGCAGTGGCGATGGAACGCATCCTGGGCGAACGGGAGAACGTCGCGCGCGTAGCCCCGCTCGACTACCCGCAATTCGTCCGCGCCCTGGGCCTCTGCACGCTCGCACTGACCGACTCGGGCGGCGTGCAGGAGGAGGCACCCGCGCTGGGCAAGCCCGTACTGGTGATGCGCGAAACCACCGAGCGTCCCGAAGGCGTCGCCGCCGGCACCGCCAAGCTGATCGGCGCGGACGAGGACCGGATCGTTTCCGAAGTCTTCACCCTTCTCGACGATAGCAGCGCCTACGCCGCGATGGCCCGCGCCCACAACCCTTACGGCAACGGTCAGGCCGCGACGCGAATTGCGGAGATCGTCGCGCATGATCGGAGAAACTGAACTCAAGGTCGCGGTCCTCGGGCTTGGCTATATCGGCCTGCCCACCGCCGCCGTGATCGCGCGCACGGGTGCGCGGGTGCTCGGCATTGACGTCACGCCGTCGGTGGTGGAGACGGTGAACTCGGGCCGCGTCCACATCGAGGAGGTCGATCTTGACGGCCTCGTCTCGGGCGTGGTCTCGCGCGGGTCGCTTCGCGCCTCGCTGCAGATCGAGCCTGCCGACGTGTTCGTCATCGCGGTGCCGACGCCGTTCGATGCTGACCATGCCCCCAACATCGGCTATGTGCTTCAGGCCGCGACGACGATCGCGACGGTGCTGAAAGCCGGCGACACCGTGATCCTCGAATCGACCTCGCCCGTCGGCACCACCGATCAGGTGCGCGACCTGCTGGCCAAATTGCGCCCCGACCTGAAGGTGCCCGGCCGCACCGGCGAACAGGCGGACGTCGCGATCGCTTATTGCCCGGAGCGGGTCTTGCCCGGGCGCATCCTGGTCGAGTTGATCGACAACGACCGGGTGATCGGCGGCATCACGCCCCGGTGCGCGCGCAAGGCGCTGAGCTTCTACCGCCGCTTCGTGCGCGGCGCGTGCGTCACCACCACCGCGCGCGCGGCGGAAATGACCAAGCTGACCGAGAACGCGTTTCGCGACGTCAACATCGCCTTTGCGAACGAGCTGAGCCTGGTTGCCGACCGGATGGGCGTCGACGTCTGGGAAGTGATCCGGCTCGCCAACCGCCACCCGCGCGTCAACATCCTATCACCCGGCCCCGGGGTCGGCGGGCATTGCATCGCGGTCGATCCCTGGTTCCTGGTCCACGCCGCGCCGGAGGAAACGCCGCTGATCCGCACCGCGCGCGCGGTCAACGACGGCAAGATCGATCATGTGATCGCGCGCGCGACCACGCTGATCGAGCAATGCCCGGGCGCGCCGGTCGCGCTGCTAGGGCTGGCCTTCAAGGCTAACATCGATGACTTCCGCGAAAGCCCCGCGCTTCGCGTCGCCGAAGCGCTCACCACCCGATTTGGGGCGCGAGTGCGCGTGGTGGAGCCGCACGCCGCCGCCCTGCCCGCCTCGCTCGCGAACACGGGCGCATCGCTGACCGACATCGACACCGCGCTCGAAATCTGTCCGGTGATGATCGTGCTCGTGGACCACGACGTATTCCGCTCGGTCCCGCTCGACGAGCGCGCGGGCAAGCTCGTCTACGACACACGCGGCATCTGGCCGGACCAGCCGCGCGCGCCGGTACAGCCGCCGCTGCGCCTGGCGGTGTAGCCCCGCGCTACGGGTACGGTCGCACGCTTACCTCGATCGATTGTAACATGCGTGCATCCTGCTATGGCCCCGCAACGATCCGGAGGTGATGCGCGATTTCCTGACGCGCGCGCCTCGCGTTGGGGAGTACGAGCGGATATGTTGACCCGCAAAGGATGGTTTGCGGCGTTTGTCGCGTTGTTGCTCGGCTTCGCGTTGGCGGGTTGCGTCTCGAGGGTTTCGCCCTCGGTCGCCCGCAATCCGACCAGCTTCGCCGCGCCCGATGTCCCCGATCGTTCGGCGGTGAGCGACAGCTATCGCCTGGGCGCTCTCGACACCGTGTCCGTTAACGTGTTCCAGGTGCCCGACGTCAGCGGCGACTATCAGGTCGACCCGACCGGCAATCTCAATATGCCGTTGATCGGCCGCGTTAACGCGCAGGGGCAGACGCTGGGCCAGCTACAAAAGTCGATCCACGACAAATACGGGGCCAGCTATCTCCAGAACCCCGACGTCCGGGTCGAGATCAAGGCGGCGGTCAGCCAGCGCATTACCGTCGACGGCGCCGTCAATCAGCCCGGCATTTATCCCATCAGCGGCGACACCTCGCTGGTGCAAGCGATCGCCACCGCCAAGGGCACGACCGGCGACGCGCTGGTCAGCCGGGTGGTAATCTTCCGCAAGATCAACGGCCAGCGTGAGGCCGCGGTATTCGACCTGCGCCGCATCCGTCGCGGCGACCAGAACGATCCCGCCGTATACGGCAACGACGTGGTCGTGGTGGACGGCTCGCGCGTGCGCCAGACCTATCGCGATCTCATCTCTACCCTGCCGATCATCGGCCTGTTCAACGCGCTGTGACCCGGCGCTTCTCCCCCTCCCTGCTCGGCGACCACGCATGAACGACATCTCGCATTTTCCGCAGGTCAGCGGGCGTGATCCGTTTGCGCGTGGCGACGTAGTCGTCGCGACGCCCGGCGGCGTACCCGCGTTCCCCGGGGGTGCACTGACCGGCAGCGAACAAATCCTGACGATCTCGCATCTGTGGCAGACGATCCAACGCTGGCGTTGGGTGATCCTGGGCGCCGCCGTCACGGGGATCGCGATCGCGATCGTTGGGTCGTTGATGACGCGGCCCATGTACCGGGCGAACGTCACGTTGGAGGTCAACCGCGAGCCGACACAGATTATCCAGGTCGGCAACGTGCAACCCGCGACGATCAACGACGACGCCTATATCCAGACCCAGATCGGGCTTCTGCGCAGCCGTTCGCTCGCCGAGCGCGTCGCGCGCCAGCTGAACCTCGCCAACGATCCCAAGATCGTCGATCAGTCCAAGCCGCTTGCCGCCCGCCAGAACACCGCCACGGGCGCGGTGGCCAGTGAGTTCATGGCGGAACCGGTGCGAATGAGCCGCCTAGTGACGCTCAGCTATAACAGCCCCGACCCACAGATCGCGGCGCGCGTGGCCAACGGCTACGCGGACAATTTCATCTCATCCAATCTGGAACGGCGTTTCGAAACGACCGCTTATGCGCGCGATTTCCTTCAACACCGCATCGCGGCGGTAAAGGGGAAACTCGAGGACTCGGAACGTCAATTGGTCCAATATGCTCGCCAGCAGGGCATTATCGACCTGCCCAGCGGCGGCGCGGGTCAGGGTGCCAACGCTGGCGGCGGTGGATCGCTCGATACCGAATCGCTGGTCGCGCTCAACAACGCGTTGTCGCAGGCGCAAGTCGAGCGGATCGCGGCCGAGCAGAGGCTTCGGGAGTCCAAAACCGCGAACTCGAGTGCGGCGGCGGTTACCAACCCCGCCGTGCAGGGGCTGCGAGTCGACCTCGCCAAGCTCGAAGGGCAGTATCAGGAAAACCTGAACGTCTTTAAACCCGACTTCCCGGCAATGGTGCGGTTACGCGAACAGATCGGGTCGCTCCGCAAGACGATCGCGCGGGAGAGTTCCGGCCTGTCCGGCTCGGTGTCGGGCACCTATCAGGCGGATTACCGCGCGGCGCTTGCCCGCGAACACCAGTTGCAGGGCCGCGTCGCGCAGCTCAAGAGCAGCGCCCTTGACCTGCGTGAACGCTCGATCCGCTATAACATCCTCCAACGGGAGGTGGATACCAATCGCACCTTGTACGACGGGCTGCTGCAACGCTTCAAGGAAGTGGGGGTGGCTGGCGGCGTTGGCGAGAATCTGATCTCGATCGTTGATCGCGCCGAGCCGCCGACCAGTCCCTATAGTCCGCGTCTGCTCCTCAACATGGTGGCCGGTTTGTTTCTCGGCCTGCTCCTAGGGGTCGGCTATGCGTTCGGGCGGGAGTTCGTGGACGACAAGATCGAGACTCCGGACGATCTGGAGCAGAAGGTGGGACTGCGCGCGCTGGGCGTCATTCCCAAATTCGGCAAGAACGACCGATTCGTGAAGCTGATCTCCGAACCCCGCTCGCCGGTGTTCGAGGCCTATCAATCGGCGATAACCGCGCTCCGCTTCTCCACCAGCGACGGTACGCCCAAGACGCTGCTTGTTACCAGCTCCCGACCGAGCGAGGGCAAGTCGTCAACCTCGCTCGCACTGGCTCAGGCGTTCGCGCGCAGCGGACGGCGCGTGGTGCTGATCGACGCGGACATGCGAATGCCGACGTTCGTGCCGACCGACCCGCACGCGATCGGCTTGTCCAATCTGCTGACCGGCGAGCGCGACATCGCGCGGACGATCCACTCCGCCAACCTGCCAAATCTCTACTTCCTGTCGAGCGGTCCCACGCCGCCCAATCCACCCGAGCTGCTCTCCTCGAACCGCTTCGCCGAAGTGTTGGACGAATTGTCGGAAATGTTCGATCAGATCGTGATCGATGGCCCGCCCGTGCTCGGTCTCGCCGACGCACCGTTGCTCGCATCCTCGGTGAAGGGTGTGGTGATGGTATTCGAATCGGGCGGCGTGCGACGTCAGGTCGCGCGCACCGCGCTCGGCCGGCTTCGCGCGGCGCACGCCAACCTGATCGGCGCGATGCTGACCAAGTTCAACGACAAGCGAGTCGGCCAGGGCTATGGGTACGGATATGGCTATGAATACGGCTATGGCTCCGGACAGCACAGCGTCGAGCCGGGCCGTCGCCTGATCAACCTCAGCCAGCAATAATCCGCGCGAGGTGCAACGTCCGACCCTGATCGTCGCGGCCGTCTCGCTTGGGCTGGCGACACTCGTCGGCCGTAACACGGCCGTGCAGGCCTTCACTGACGACCGTCCCGACCTCGCACTCGCGTTCGCGCCAAACGATCCGGGCGCGCTCATCGCGGAGAGCCGCTACCTGACGGACGCCCCCAATTCGCCTTCGGCAGCGCAGGCTGCGTTACTGGAGCGCGCGGCACGCGCCGATCCGCTCTATCCCGCCCCCTTCCTGGCGGAAGCTGCGCGCGACCAGGCCAAAGGTGACGACGGCAATGCGCGCCGACTGGCGGAAGCGGCGCGCGCGCGCGACCCGCGCTGGACCGCTACCCACGCATTCCTGCTCAGCAATTACGCGCGCGCGGGGAACCTGCCCGCCGCGATCGGAAGCGTCGGTACGCTCGCCAACCTATCCAGCGCGACCGCGCCCGCTTTGGGTAAAGCGCTGTCGAGCTCCGCGTCGGACCCGAAGACCGCGACCCTGCTCGCCACCGCCCTAGCCTCCAACCCGCGATGGCGAAGCGCATTTATCGGCCAAGCGACCGGCCCCGCGCAGTTGCTGGCGTTCAAGACCCTGACCACGCCGCCACGCTCCGTGTCCGAGATCGACAAAACCAAGGAGCGTAGCGTATTCATCGACGGCCTGATGGGCGCCGGCGATTACCAGCGTGCTTATCTCGCTTGGGTCAACTTCCTTCCTGCTCGGGAAGCGGGCGGCGTGGAGGCGATCTACGACGGCGATTTCAAGGGCGGCGCGGGGGTGGAGCCGTTCAACTGGTCGCTCGTCGCCAACGAAGCCGCGTCAGCCGAGCGACGGACCGATTCGCCCCTCCCCGGCCATACCGCGTTGGACGTCAACTTCTTCGGGCACGACCTGACCACGATCGCGACCGAGTCGCTGTTCGTCGGTGCAGGGTCCTACCGCTTCGAATTGGCGGGGATGGCCGACGGCGGTGGACAGTTTGCGGGAGTCTTGCGCTGGAGCCTGCTATGCCTGCCCGGGCGAACGAACATCCCGTTGGCGGAGGTCTCCAAATTCGACGGCAAGCCGTTCGAGATTCGGCAATCCGTGACCATCCCGGCCCAGCGATGTTCGGCTCAGCAGATCTCGCTCGTCGGCGAACCCGGGGAAGTCGCGACCGCGATCCACGCTCAATTTACCCGTTTGCGGCTGATCCCGCGATGATCGCGATCGCGACATGGCGTCGCTCCAGGACCACGACATGCGCCGTTCCAGCCTGATCCGGCGCGCGGCCGAGCTTACCCGCGCCGACCAGCTACTCGCGGGCTATGCATCCGCTTGCCTGTTGCTAGGCGGCGCGTCGGCGGCGGGCGCAATCGCCAACGGTGCCTTGCAGCTCGCGGCGGTGGCGATCCTCGCCTGGGCGATCCTGACGCGCGAGACCGGGAGCGAACTCCAGCCGGAGTCTCCCCGACTGTTTCGCGCGCTGCTCATCGGAGTGGCGCTGCTCGCGGCCGCGCAGCTGACCCGGCTCCCGCCCGCGATATGGAGCTCACTTCCAGGACGCGCCCCAATCGCGCGAGAACTTGCGCTGTTCGGCCAGCCCCTGCCTTGGCTTCCCTTGTCGCTCGCGCCGGATCGCGCGGTGAACAGTCTGCTCGCGCTGCTGCCGTTCTTGGCCACGCTGGTGCTCGCCATGCGCTCGACCGCCGAGGGTAGAGTTGCCTTTGCCTGGACCGCCATCGTTGTGGCTGCGCTGTCCATTCCCGTCGGTGCCGCGCAACTGTTCAGCGGCGGCGCGTCTTCACTTTACTTCTACCAGATTACCAACCGCACCGACGCCGTCGGCTTCTTCGCCAACCGCAACCATCTCGCGACCTTGTTCCTGATGACGTTGCCGTTCGTCGCCGCCTTGGGCGCGCGCAACGAACAATCGGAGCGTAAGGCGAAAGCGCGCAGTCGTCCGCTCTACCTCGGCTGCTTCGTGTTCCTCACCTTCGGCACTGCGCTGAATGGCTCCTCGGCGGGTCTCGCGCTGCTTGCCCCGTGCATCGCGATCAGCGTGCTGATCTTCCTGCGGGCTATCGGGCGGCCGGTGCGCAACCGCCATGTCGTGGTCGGGGCGACAGTGATCGCGGCGGCGTTGCTGTTCGTCAGCGTCGGTCCGTATCGGGGCCGGTTCCTCGACAAGGCGATCAGCGGCGGCAACAGCGCGACCCGCGCCACTTCCATCTCGCTGACGGCGAAGGCGGCCAAGGATTTTTTCCCGTTCGGCTCGGGCGTCGGCTCGTTCCGCCACGTTTATACCCGGTACGAAAACCTACAGACCCTGAACAACGAGTACGTAAATCACGCGCACGACGATTGGGTTGAGGTCGCGCTCGAGACGGGTGCGTTCGGCATCGCTCTGCTCGGCGGGTTGGTCGTCTGGCTGGCGCTGCAGGGAGTGGCGCTTTGGAAGGGCGCGACCCGGACGGGGTCTTTGGCGCGCGCGAGTCTCACGGCGGTGGCGATACTAATGCTGCATAGCCTGGTAGATTATCCTGCCCGAACCGCGGCAATCCTTTGCATGGCGGGGGCCGGGCTGGGGATGGTGGCCGTGCCGAAACCTGCGTCCCGGTCGGGCGGGCGAGCAAGGTCTGCCGACCCGGCCGAACGCGACGATGCCCCAAGCGCGAGAGTGTTCGTGGCGGACTGATCGAGGCTCGATTGTGCTGTCAGCGGTCGAGTTCGGCCAGATAGCGGGCGACCACCAGCCGCTGATCATATTCTCGCTCGATCTTGGCGCGTCCCGCCAGCCCCATACGATGCCGTTCATCCGGCGATAACGCGGCCATGCGGGCGAGCGCCGACGCGAGCGCCGATGCGGACCGGGGGGGGCACAGGAAACCGGTGACCCCGTCCTCCACCGGATCGCGGCATCCGGGGACATCGGTGGCGACCACCGGCCGCGCCATCGCGCCCGCCTCCAACAGTACGCGCGCGGTGCCCTCCCGATAGGAGGGCAGCACCACGCAGTCGGCCGCATCGACGAACGGGCGGACGTCATCCACTTCGCCGATATAGTCGACGATGCCCGCCCGCATCCAGGACTCCAGTTGCTCGCGACCGATCGCGGTCGGGTTCGCGACCCCCACCCCGCCCAATAGTTGAAAGCGAGCGCGCAATCCCTGGTGCCTGAGGCGATCGGCCGCCTCGACATATTCGAGCACGCCCTTGTCGCGTAGCAGGCGCGCGATCATCAAGAACGTGACCGCGTCTCCGGCCGGCACGGGCAAGCTCGGCACAAAGTGCTCAAGGTCGATGCCCGAACCCGGCAACAGTGCCGACTGATCGGGGCGTGCGAGCCGCGCCGCCACGAACAGCGCCTGATCGGTGGCGTTTTGGAAAAAGATCGTCCGCGCGCTCGAAAAGGCGAACCGATAAATCAGCTTCACGAAACGGGTAAGGACCGTGTCCGTGATGAACACCGATCCCAGGCCGGAGACGTTCAAGGTCACCCGCACCCCGGTCGCGCGAGCGGCGAGCGCGCCATAGACGTTCGCCTTGGGGGTCCAGCTGAAATAATGGCTCGGCCGGTATTGCGCCATCAATCGCCGGAACTGAAGCAGCGTCCGAACATCCCGAGCCGGGTTCAGGCCGACGCTGTCCAGCAGGACAGGCTCGACGATGCACCCTATCCGCGTCAGCGTCTCCTCCGCCACCGGGTCGGATGGGACGGCAGCGACCACTCGCCAGCCCCGCGTGACCGCGGCCTTGATGATTCCGGACCGGAAATTGACGAGGTTCCAGCCGGTATTGGCCGAAATCATCAGCGTGCCGGTCACGGGAACGGCGTCGGCGAAAGAAGCCATCGATAGGGCAGCCAATAGCCGGCGTTGACCGCGTAGTTTAGCCAGATAAACAAGACGACGGCGTAGAAGAGGATCGCCAGAAAGGCGGCGATCCGTTGCTCTTTGATATGCTTCGCGAACACGGATGTGATGTAACCGAAGACCACGAGCTGGATTGGAGAAAAAAACAGTCCGATGCGATCGATCCAGGTCGAGGATGAAGACAGGGCAAGAAGCGGCACCATCGCCAGCGAGATCACAGATACGATTGTCCAGAATAGCTTTAGCGTGTCGTTCAGCGGATAGCGTTGCCGAAACGCCAGGAAAACGGCGGCCGGCACCGCGTTCATCATCAACCGTACCAGAGCTCCCGACGAGTCGTACTCCGACGCGATGTAGCCGGCATACAGCCCCGTGAGCCGGTCGCGTAGCACAAAGAAGAAGGCAAGCATTCCAACCAGCGTCAACGCTATCAGCACGACCGGCTCTCGACGAAACAACGCAATCATGAATATCGGTACGACGCAGATCGAGGCGATGTGGAACAGGAGCGCAGCGAGTAGATTGCTCGTCATCCAGCCGAACTGCCGGTGGTCCATATTCCTGATGGCGATCAGAATGAAACCGATCGAAACGCCTTGGCGTATATAACCCATCGCGATGACAATAATCATGTAAGGAACTGCCGCGGCGATTGCCAGCCAAGGGTCGGGCAGATCTCGGACGAACCGGAGCAAGCCGATCATGAACAACAGACCGCAGGCAAAGTTTACGCCGTAAATGCCAAAGTTGAGAAGATTAGAGAACTCGGCCAAGATCGTGAAAGCAGGGTCGCCATGACCGATCGATGTCGAGAACCGCTCGTAAGCGATGTCCTCGACATTGCGTTGATAGTTGAAGAAGTCACCACCGGTACCGTCGCGCAGACCGATGAACATGACGAATATGATGAACAACAAGACCAGGAACGCCTGATCCCGCCGTCGCCCCTGGCGATGCTGACCGAGACCGAGCACCGCACCGAGAGATGGAAGAAGGAACATAAGCCAATATGGGGTCACCGTGCGGCCCCTAGTCGAGTTGGTGATCCCACGCCAGCGACGGCGATGCCGCCGCGTCATGCCCGATTATCATGACCCGTTGTTCGGCGTCTTGCAGTCTCAGTAAGGTCAACAATCCGGTACGATACGCGCCGGTGTCGATCCCGATCCGATTGTGCAGCAATTCGGGTCGATCAGCGACGGTGTGGCCGTGGACGACGACCTTGCCATGCGATTCGCGGCTGAGCAGGAATTCGTCGCGTATCCAGCGCAGGTCGCGCGGATCCTGATCCTCGATCGGCACGCCCGGTCGGATACCCGCGTGGACGAACAAGTAATCGCCCAGCTCGAACCGGTCGTAGAAGCCGCGCAGGAATTCCACATGGTCCGCCGGAACCGCGGCACGGAGCGCTTGCCAATAGCCCTGCCAATCGTCGCGCAGGAGCAATACGGACGGGACCCCATAACTTTCCGCCGTTTCCGCGCCGCCGAATCCCATCCAGTCGCGCAGCAAGCGGCGATTGCCGTCATACGCCGCGAGCATCGCCTCCTCGTGATTGCCGAGCAGGAACACCGGGATCACTCCTCCCCAGTCGCGCGTGCTGAGCAGCTCGAGTATTTCGCGAGACGCCGGGCCACGGTCGATCAGGTCGCCCAGAAAGACGAGATAGACGCGCTCGATCGGGTCGGTCGCGACATCGACGAGCGCGGCATCGACCGCCCGGTGCAACAAATCCAGCCGCCCATGCACATCGCCGATCGCGTACACCCGCCGACCTGGTGGCAAGCTGGGCGGCGGCGCGACGACCGGCACCTGCGCGATTGGGCGGCGCCGAAAACTAACCATACGCCCTTCCCACCACTGATCCTTGTTGGACTGCCCGAGTCAACCGTGACAATGCTGCAACTATTGGCTGAGTACTGATCATTCAATGAACCCGAGTAGTTGCATTCCTGGTGAAACTCGATAGCAGGTAAGAGTGCATCGACGGAAAACGGGTAAATTCTGGAACCCGCGGTGCTAAAACGGGTTTAGCTGCCGAGGCCACGCCTTTTGGGGTTGCTGGTTACAGTAAATTCCCCCAAGGGGGATTGTGTAGAAAAGGAGTCGTTCAATGCGTGTCGGCAAGTTTGTGGGAGCTGCTATGGCGGCGAGCGTCATAATGACGCCGGTCGCGGTGTCCGCCGCGCAGCCGGTTGGCTCTCTGGTTTCCGTTCAAGGTGACGCGTTCGTCGCTCGCGAGGGTCGCTTGATCCACGCTCGGCCCGCGATGGTGGTTCGCGCTGGTGACCGTGTGATTACGCGAACAGGATCGTCCGCGAACGTTGCGATGAGCGGCTGCTCGGTGAACGTTGTCGGTGGCGAGATGAAGACGCTCGGGGGTTCGTGCGGCTCGGTCGAGACTGCGTCGTTCAACCGCGCTGCGTCGCAGAGTGATGGCTCTGAGGCGCTGGGCCGGGCTCGTGGTGGCACGTTCGTGATCGTGATTTTGGCGGTTGCTGCCGTTGTTGCTGGTATCATTTTTGCAACGCGTGGCAGCAGCAAGCCGACCAGCCCTTAGGCGGATTGGAGTTTCGGCTACGGGAAAAGGGGGCTTTGCGCCCCCTTTTTTGTGTCTGTTCGATTGGGTCCGGTGCATCGGCAATTGCCGATTCGGCGTTGCTCTTTTACGTCGCGCCGCGAACTTAGGGCCTAGAGGCTGATCAGCGCATGGATCAGATGTCGAGGCGCGATGCGATCGTCTCGAGTCTTCTGGCAGCCTCGGCGTAATGCGGTTTGGCTACCGCGATCAGCATACACACGTCCGGAGTGTTAATGGTTCTCGACCGGTGACGGCCGGCCTGCTCCCACCATTCTCGCTGTTGGCGAAGCTAGGTGGGATGCCGGATCTGATAAGCGTACGGTGCCGGGTTCGTTTCGATCAGCGCGCGCCAAACCCCGTCAACATCGTAGAACAGGTCCGCATGGCGATCAGCACATCGAGCCACGCCGAAAAGTGCTTGATGTAATAGAAATCGTAATGGAGCTTTACGTTCACGTCGCCAAGCTCCGCGACATGGCCTTGATTGACCTGCGCCCACCCGGTGATGCCCGGCCGCACGATGTGGCGGTAGACATAGAAGGGCAGCTCCTCCGCGTACCAGCGTGACAGCGGCATCGCTTCCGGTCGCGGTCCGATCCAGCTCATCTCGCCCTTGAGCACGTTGAACAGTTGCGGCAATTCGTCGATTCGTGACTTGCGAAGAAAGCGGCCTAACCCGGTGATCCGCCGGTCGTCCGCGCGTGTAATGGCGGCGCTCACGTCCGATTCGGGCGGGGGATCGATAGTCATGGTGCGGAACTTGACCACCCGGAACGGTCGCCCGCGATATCCCATGCGATCCTGCCAAAAGAAAACGGGCCCGGGCGAGCCGCGACGGATTAGCCAGGCGACCACCAACATCGGCAAGGCCAAGATTGGCAGCAGCAGCAGGCACGCCAAGATGTCCACTGCGCGCTTGACGCTATGATAGGCTCGATTGGGAATGAGCGAGCCGAAGCTGTTTTCGGATAGATGCTCGATGTCGACCCGCCCCGTCAGCGATTCGTGAAGCTGTTTGGTGTGATAGACCGGTCGGCCCGACAAAGCGGCATCGGCGAGCAATCGCTCCCACTCGTCGCCATGATCGTGTCGCAGATCGGCGACGATTACGCCGCCGGGATCAAGCGGCAATTCGGGCCGCGACAACGGGATCCATTCCACCCGGGGCGTATCTGGGATGATCGACAAATTGCCATGAGGTACGAAATACATTCGCCTGGGACCCGACCGCTCGCCCAAATACCACAGCAAAAAGATGACCGCGGTCGCGGCAAGATAACCGGTCAGCAGCATCGAGCCGCTATAAGGAAGCCGTAACTCCAGCAGCACTGTCGCGGCAATCCCGAACGTGACCGAACAGGCGGGCATGATATACGCGAAACCGCGCGTACCCGGATAGCCAGTGACGCGACGAAACGCGAGCAGCGCGATAAGCGCGGCGGCGAGCGCCGCCAGCTGTGTCACGTGCGTTCCCGCGAGCGACGTCTGCAACGTGCCCGTGACTAGCGGCGACAATAACGGGATCAGCAGCGCGGTCAGACCCACGGTCGCGACCTGGAACGGCAAGCGCTCGACCAACGGTGGCCCCGTTCGCGGACGGACATATTGACCCGTCAACAGCAACGGCCGTGTCTCCTGCATCCCGCCGCTATACGCGCGGCACGCGAGATTGGCACCAATCTTCCAGACATCGATAACGCACCAAGCGTGAACCAGGCCTTACATGAATCAGAAGCGTCGGCTTGGCAGCGTGGAACATGGTCGCACGGCGTGGGACGTGAGTCGCCCTCTCTCGACGCCAAGGGTTGTATCCGCATCTATTCTCCCCGATGTCGCGATTGGGTATCGATGCTGTGTCTGGTTCCGGCGAGGGTCGACGCCACTGCGACTGGCCCGCAACAGATGGATTGCCATGCCTGATAACCGAACGGTCGTTGTCGTTGGATTGGGCTATGTAGGGCTGCCGCTCGCCATCGCGCTGGCCGAGCACACATGCTGTTGGGGGCTTGACATCGACGCGCGTCGCATCGCCGAGCTTGCCCACGGTCACGACCGTACCGGTGAGATCGACGCGGCGCGGATGAGCGACACCAAACTGACGCTGACGAGCGACTCGGCCGCCTGCCCGTCCGCCGATATCTACATCGTCACCGTGCCGACGCCTGTGGACGCCGAGAACAAGCCAGACCTGTCGATCGTGTTCGCCGCGACGCGCACCGTGGCAGGAATGCTTGACTCCACGCGGCGGCCGATCGTGGTGTACGAGAGCACCGTCTATCCCGGCGTCACCGAAGAGCTGTGCGGCCCAGAGCTGGAGCGGGTGAGCGGCCTCACTTGTGGCCGCGACTTCTTCCTCGCCTATTCGCCCGAACGGATCAACCCGGGCGACCGCGAGCACACGATCGATCGGATCACCAAGGTCGTCGCCGGGCAGAACGAGGCGGTGCTCGACACCGTCTCCGACCTGTACGGAGCCATCACCACCGGCGGGGTGTTCCGCGCCGCTTCCATCAGGGCTGCCGAAGCCGCCAAGGTGATCGAAAACGCGCAGCGCGACATCAACATCGCGTTCATGAACGAGATCGCGTCGATATTCGCGCGCATGGATCTGTCGGTGTGGGACGTGCTGGCGGCGGCGAACACCAAGTGGAACTTCCTGCCGTTCCAACCGGGCCTGGTGGGTGGCCACTGTATCGGTGTCGATCCCTATTACCTCAGCTACCGGGCGAAGCAGCTCGGCTATGATCCGCAAGTGATCCTGGCCGGCCGCGCGACCAATGACGGCATGGCGGCATGGGTGGCGGAAGCGATCCACGCGCGCGCGGGAAGAGTAGGACGCGCTTTGGTGCTAGGACTCACCTTCAAGGAGAACGTGCCCGACCTGCGCAATTCGAAGGTCGCGGAGCTAATTGTGGAGCTGACCCGGCGTGGGCACGCGGTGACGGTCCACGATCCGCTCGCCGACCCGGACGAAGCGAAGCACGAGTATGCGCTGACTCTCGATCCGGATGCGCTGGAGGCGCAATATGATCTGGTCATCCTCGCGGTGCCGCACGGCGGATATGTCGAGCTGGGGCGCGCGGGGCTCGAGCGGCTCGTGGTGCCCGGCGGCTTGTTCGCCGATCTGAAAAATGCGTTCGGTCGCGGCGACCCCGCGTCCGCCGTCGCTACCTGGACCTTGTAAGGAGTCGCCATGCGCGTCCTCGTCACCGGCGTCGCCGGATTTATCGGCATGAACCTGTCCCGCGCGCTGCTCGCGCGCGGGGATGAGGTGATCGGCATCGATAGCGTCAACAATTATTACGATCCGTCGCTGAAACGCGATCGCCTTGCGGAGCTGACCCGGCTCGGCGGCGAGCGGTTTACTTTTCACCAGGTCGACTTCGCGGACCATGTTGCGTTGGGGCGGGTCCTTGAGGGCGAAATATTCGACCGCATCGTGCATCTCGGCGCGCAAGCGGGGGTGCGGTACTCGATCGAGAACCCTCGCGCTTATGTGCAGGCAAATCTGGTTGGCCACCTCAATCTGCTCGAGATCGCGCGTCACGCCCGCGTCGAGCACATGGTTTATGCCTCGTCGTCGTCCGTCTATGGCGGCAACACGCACATGCCGTTCAGCGTCGACGACCGCGTCGATCATCCGCTCTCGCTTTACGCCGCGACCAAGAAGGCGGACGAGCTGATGAGCGAGACCTACGCGCATCTCTACCGATTGCCGCTGACCGGGCTGCGCTTTTTCACCGTCTATGGACCGTGGGGCCGCCCCGACATGGCGATGTGGATTTTCACCAAGGCGATCCTGGAGGGTCGGCCCATCACCGTGTTCAATCACGGCGAGATGATGCGCGATTTCACCTATATCGACGACATCGTCGCGGGCGTGGTCGCCTGTCTCGACTCGGCCCCCGCCGACACGGGCCAGGCGCACGCGGGCGGCAGCCGGTCGCCGCACGCGGTCTACAACATCGGCAATAATCGCTCAGAACAGCTCGGCCACATGATCGACCTGATCGAGGCGGCCTGCGGCAAGAAGGCGATCCGAGACCTTCAGCCGATGCAGCCTGGCGACGTGCCCGCGACCTATGCCGATATCGAGGCGATCCGCCGCGACCTCGGGTTCGAGCCGCGCGTGACGATCGACATCGGCGTGCCGCGCTTCGTCGATTGGTATCGGAGCTATCACGGGGCGTGACACGATGGACGACGCGCGCCTGCTGCTCGTCAGCGTCACCGACCCCGCCGCGCCGCCGGGAGGGCGCGAGCTGCTGTACCGGGTCAACCGCGCGGTGCTGGAAGAGCTGTTCGGCGACCGCTTCCGCCTGTTTCGCCCGGACGGGGCGCAGGCGACCTCGATCGGCGGGGCGATGCGCGGGTATATCGACGGTATCGACGCCAACAGCCTTAGCCGGCTTTGCGACGTGATCGAGGCAGAGCGGGTCACGCGCGTGTTCCTCGACGGCTCCAATTTCGGCATCGCCGCACGCGTGATCAAGCGCCGCTTCCCGCGAGTGCGGGTGTTCACCTTTTTTCACAATTTCGAGGCGCGGTTCTTCTGGGGATCGCTCAAGGTACGGCGGAGCGCGCGCGCGGCGGCTGTGTTGCTCGCCAACTACCTCGCCGAGCGCGCTGCGGCGCGGTGGAGCGACGTGCGTATCTGCCTCAGCGAGCGCGACGGCGCGGGGCTGCGGCGCTGGTACGGGCGCGGGGCGGACGCAATCGCGCCGATGGTGCTGGCGGACAAGCTACCGCCCGGCCCTCCCCCGGCCCGCGCGGACCGTGTCAAGCCATACGCGCTGTTTGTCGGCGGCGCGTTCTACGCCAATGTCGAGGGAATGCGCTGGTGGGCGCGCGAGGTAGCGCCACGGTCGCCGCTCCGCACGGTTGTGATCGGACAAGGCATGGAGGTGCTCGCCGACGAACTCGCGGGAAACGCGCAGGTCGAACTGGTCGGCGGGGTCGACGACCTCGCGCCCTGGTACCGCGACGCCGCGGTCGTGATCGCGCCGATTTTCGACGGATCGGGGATGAAGACCAAGGTCGCCGAGGCGTTGATGTTCGGCAAGCGCGTGATCGGCACGCCGGAGGCGTTCTCGGGCTACGCGCCCGAGGTGGTCGAGACGGGCCGGCTATGCGCCGACGCGGAGGCCTTCTTGGGCGCGATGACCGAGGCGCTCTCCCCCGACATCCCGGCTTTCGACCCTGTGCTTCGGGCATTGTACGATCGGCTTCACTCCCCCGACGCGGGACGCGCGCGGCTCGCGTCGATCCTGGGCGTTCCGAACAGTTCCGAAGCTGCGCGGCAGAGGTCGTCGGCGTAGAGCGGCGCTTCGCGCCAGCGGTCGCGGGCCGCGCTCGACAGCGCCGCAAGACGATCGGGTCTAGCAAGCAGCGCGATGATCGCATCCGCCGCGCGCGGCAGGTCCGACGGGTCGACGACCACGCCGGTCTCTCCATCGCGGACATAGTCGGCCATCTGACCGACCGGGGTCGCCACGGGCACCAGGCCGAGCTGCATTCCCTCCACCGCGCCCATGCACATCCCTTCATAACGGCTGAGCTGGAGAAAGAACGTCGCGCGCGCGGCGACGCTTGGTCGATCGTTCCGCGCGACTTCGCCGGGAAAAACAACCCGCTCGCCGACGCCCCGTCGCTGCGCGAGGGCGACGAGCGAGTCGCGCTCGCCATCGTCGCGGCCATAGGCATGGAACGTCGCGTTCACGCCGCGTTCGGCGAGCAGGGCGATCAGTTCGACCGCGCGATCGAGTCCCTTCTGCTCGCTCAGCCGCCCCCAGGTGACGAACCGCGGCTCCGCCCGCACCACGTCGACCGACGCCATCTTCTCGGTGACGAACGATATGACGCGCGACGGCTTGCCCGCGGGTAACTGTCGCGCGCGCAACGTGACCTCGCTGTCCGCCCACACCGCGTGCGCGAACCGGACCGCGACGCGGGACAGCCAGGCGTCGACCGCGTGAGTCGGCGTCTCAAGATGAAGGAAGAACACGACGCGCGCGCGAAGCAATAACCGCGCGGCGACCAGCAGCGGGACCGTTTTCCAGAGCGAGAACACCAGCACGTCGGCCCCGCTCCGCCGAATCAAACGGAATGCGCGCGGATAGCCGGACAGGGTGCGCCACGACAGGAAGCCGAGCCGGTCGGTGAACCCGGTGCGCGCCGCCCCACGATCGGCGAGGAAGAACAGCACGGACACGCCGCAATCGAGGTCCACGCGGTCGCGCGCCGTCTTGGCCGCGACTTCCACCCCGCCCATGCCATCCTCGGGTATGACGTGCAGCAGTCTCACCCGCGTGCCGCTACCGCTATTATTACGCAAGCGCGAGAGCGAACGCGCGCTTTCGCTGCGGAGTGTGGACGCTATAGCGACGCAACTCTGTGGCGAAAGGTCTGGCAAGAATGTGCGGCATCGCAGGGCTTTGGCGGCCGGGCACTACCACGGCGGTGGAGGTGACCGCGATGGCGACCGCGCTCAGCCATCGCGGACCCGACGATAGCGGCACCTGGTTGGATGCCGAAACCGGCGTGGCGCTGTCGCATCGGCGCTTGTCGATCATCGATCTTTCGCCCGCGGGTCATCAACCGATGGCATCTCCAGACGGGCGTTACCTGCTCACCTTCAACGGCGAAATCTACAATCATCTCGATATCCGCCGCGAGCTTGAGGCGGCGGGCGCGATCGAGTGGCGGGGTCATTCCGATACCGAAACGCTGGTCCATGCCATTGCGCGCTGGGGATTGGACGGCGCGCTGGAGCGGTCGGTCGGGATGTTCGCGCTCGGGCTGTGGGATCGCCACGAGCGCCTGCTCAGCCTCGCGCGCGATCGTATGGGGGAAAAGCCGCTCTACTACGGCTGGAGCAACGGCGCGCTGTTGTTCGGCTCCGAACTGAAGGCGCTGCGCGCCGCGACCGGTTTCGCGAACCCGGTCGACCCCGCGGTGCTGGGGCTGTTCTTCCGCTACAATTACGTGCCCGCGCCGTGGTCGATCCTCCGTCATGTCTACAAGGTGGAGCCGGCCACGATCGTGATAATCGGGCGCGAAGCACTCGGCCATGCTCCCGCCGTCCCGCCGATGGCAAATGGGCCGGCCCGGCCGGGCATCGGTTGCCGACGGTACTGGTCACTGGACGCGGTGGTGACGCGTGGCGCGGACGAGAGCATGACCGAACAGGACGCGGTCGACGAGCTCGAGGCGCGGCTGACCCAATCGATCCGCGTGCAAACGGTGGCGGACGTTCCCGTCGGCGCGTTCCTGTCCGGCGGCGTCGACTCCTCGGCGGTGGTCGCCTTGATGCGCAACACCACCGCGGCGGAGGTGAAAACCTTCACCGTTGGCTTCGACGAGCCGGATTACAACGAAGCACCCTTCGCGAAGGAGGTCGCGCACCACCTCGGCACCGATCACCATGAACTCTATCTCGCTCCCGAGGACATCCGCGCGGTCATTCCCGAATTGTCGAGCGTGTACGACGAGCCGTTCGCGGACTCGTCGCAGCTCCCCACCCTCTTGTTGAGCCGGATGACCCGGCGCGCGGTGAAGGTTGCGCTGTCGGGCGATGCGGGGGACGAGCTGTTCGGTGGGTATAATCGGTATCTCGTTTCCCGGCGAATGTGGGACACGGCCGCGCGCATTCCCGCGCCGGTCCGCGCGGGCTTGGGACGCGCGATCGAAGCGGTATCGCCCCATGCGTGGGATCGCCTCGGCCGGCTGCCCTTCATGCCGTCATTGCCGATGCTCGGCGTCAAGGCGCACAAGATCGGACGGATGATGCGCACCCCGGTCGGCACGCTCGACATCTATCAGGCCGCGAGCGAGGAATGGCACGGCCAGCATCCCAGCCGCGCCGAGCGGCGTCTGCGCTCGTTCAGCGACGACGCGCCGAGGCTGCGCGGCTCCGCGGAGGAGCAAATGATGCATTGGGACATGGCCACCTATCTTCCCGGCGACATCCTCACCAAGGTCGACCGCGCGGCGATGGCGACCAGTCTGGAAACGCGCGTGCCGTTTCTCGACCACCGGGTCGTGGAGCAGGCGTGGCGGACCCCGCTCCGCTTCAAGATCCGCGACGGGCAAGGCAAATGGGTGCTGCGGCAGGTCCTGTACCGGCATGTCCCCCCGGCGTTGATCGAGCGCCCCAAGTCGGGGTTCGCGATCCCGATCGGCGCGTGGCTGCGCGGACCGCTCCGGAACTGGGCGGAGGAGCTGCTGTCCCCCGCCGCGCTCGCGCGCACGTCGCTCCTCGACGACGCGCTGATCCGCTCGCGATGGCGGCAGCATCTGGGCGGCACGCACGACTGGACCGGCGCGTTGTGGGGCGTGCTGATGTTTCAGGCGTGGAGCGCCGACTGGGCCGCCGGCGGGAGAACGCAGGCCGCGGCTTGACGGTCCGTTTGCAGAGCGCGGCGGGCGTCAGGACAGGGCCTGGTCGCTTGCCCGTGGTGCCGTTCGGCGCAGGCGGCGGCGCAGCGCCGTCAGCAGTCCGTCGAACCCGCCCATCTCTCCCCAGAGTTGATGGACGCTATAGGCGCTGGCCACCGCCGCCAACAGCAGCGCGACCGGCGTGCGCGCTCGCTCGAACCCCAAATAGGGCAAGGCGCGAATGGCGGATCCGACCAGCACGAGCGTGAGGAACAACGCCACATTCCTTGCCGTCCAGCGCAATCCAATCGTCCGCCTCAGAATGGTCCAGCACAGGAGATAATAGACGACAGCGCACGCCACGAACCCCATGCCCAGGCCCTCCAGCCCGAACCAGCGCATGCCTACCCAGCTGAAGCCCAACAGGCTTGCGCCACCCGCCAGCTCCAGCCCGAAGAACAGGAAGCTGCCGCTCCGCGCCAGGATCACGAACGCCATCGTCCAGGCCGCGAGCCTGAAGATGTCGCCGAGCAACTGCCACTCGAGCAACCCGACCGCGGGAATGAAGCGTGGCGAGTAGACCAGCGGGATCAGGTACGGCACCAAGGCCAGCATACCAAGGATCACCGGCCCCCCGAGCAGCAGCACGAGCCGGTGCTGCTCATTGACCAGTCGGCACAGTTCCGCCTTTTGATTGGCGACCGCCGACACGCGCGGGTAATAGTCTTGCGACATCGACGCCGTCACGAACCCGAGATAGCTGACCGCGACGGTCGCCGCCGCGCGATAATAGCCCGCCGCCGCCGCGTCGATCGCGTGCAGCACGAACACGGGAAGCGCCATCACGACCCCCGCCCCGACCAGCAAGCTGGCCGTGAACGGCGCGCCGAAGCGCAATAGCCCGCCCGCCGCCGACCTGACCTCCCGCGAGTTCGGCCTCGGATCGGAGCGGGTCCCAAACCGCCGAAGGTAGAAGGCGGAGGCCGCCCACGGGATGAAACAGCCGGCGAGCACAGCCCACGGCACGCCTGCGCCGCGCCAAGTCCAGATGATCAGCAGGTTCGACGCCGTGCCGAGCACGCTTCCCAACATGCTGCAACGCACCAGCGCGCTGATTTGACGATGCGCGTTCAGGATGCCCGTCTGAATGCCGGCCGCCAACATCAGCAGGAGGCCGACCGCGACGATGATGACGGCCCCGCCATGCGCCGGTCCCCCTAACGTGAGGCGACTGAGTGGGACGCGCGCCAGGACCATGACGACCGCGGCAGCGACGCCGAGCACGCCGCACGACAGCCAGGCACCCGCGCGCAACGCCGACAGGCGCCGCGTATCGGCCTCCGCCAACGCCCGCGCGCCGTCGCGGACGAACCCGGTGCTGACTCCCATGCCGGCGACCATTCCCGCAAGGCCGAGCAGGCTTTGCAACAGGCCCATATAGCCGACGCCACCAGGACCAAGCAGCACGGCGGAGATCTTCGCCGACACGAGCCCGGTCAGGATGTTCACCACGGAGGCGCTACCCAACACGGCCGTTGCTTTGATAATCGACTTCATCGCTGGTTGGCGAGTCCACGCCGGATCGGGACGAGCTTGCGCCGGAACACGCCGAGCCAGGCTCTGATGTCCGAGAGCATGGGGCGCGTGTCGCCGATCCGGACCGACATCGCCAACAGGCGCAACGTGTCGATCGACGTCAATCCGTCCAGCGCATCCACTCCTCCTCGGGCGAGCAAGGCCCGCCCGCCGCGCGAGGAGTTGAAGGCGGCCAGATCCAGATCCTCTTCTCCCTCCGCGTTGGTCTGCGTCGGTGGCAGCGCGGGTCGATGCGTCATCGCGGCCAGCCGTTCGTAAATCGGCCGCAAGTAAGCATGGCCGATGTCGCCGCCGTGGATCGCGGCAATCCGCCCCGCCACCGCTTGGCCGGTACTCGTCCGGCCCGCGGGGTCGGCGATCAGCGCGGACACCAGCGCGACATACGCAGGCTCGTCGCTGGTGCTGGCGACCAGGCCCGTGAGGGCGGCGTCATCTGCCAGGTCGAGCTGCGGCGTCGGCGCGTACATCAATACCGGGCAGACGCCGTGCGCCGCCGTCTCCAGCAACGCGGTATAGGAGTTGAGCGGAAAACCCTCCAGATACAGGTCGGCGGCCGCCTCGTGGACGCTGGGATCGCTCACGAGTCCGAGCGGCTTGACGCGATCATGACCAGGACTGCCCCAGGCACGAAGGTCCTCCGGACCCACGCCGATGACGTACAATCGCGCCGCCGGATTAGCGGCGAGCACGAGGCGGAGCGTTCGGAAGAAGTCGTGCTTGCGCGTGGGTTTGTATTTGTACGACGATCCGATCGTCAGCAACATGACCTCGTCGGCGGGGATGCCGAGCCGGGCTCGCGCTTCCGGGCGGTCGAGCGCCGGTCGCCGTGGATCGAGCGGCAGCGGGAACATCAACCCCTGACGAGCGCCGCGACGCGTTCTGCTTATCCGAGCGCCGAACGCGCGAAAGTCGATCACCGCATCCGCCACCGTCACGCCCAGCCAGAATACATGGTCGGCGTGGTTCATCACGGCCACCGGCGGGCAGTCCGCCGTCGCCAGCGCGACCAGCGGCACCACGTCGTTGGGGTGGTGATGCAGGATCACGCAATCATAGCCGGCCCGCGCCGCCTCGCGTAGTCGCCGCGCCTTGGCCAGGATCGAACGATCGTCGGGTAAGAGGGTCAGCGTGCCGCCGCTCGCCGCGATCCGATCGGCCAGGTCCTGGCGTATCCGGTGCTGGCCCTGGTCAATCAGCACCAGCGAATGCTCTGCGCCTTCGTCCTGGGTAATCCAGTTTCCAATCAGACGCGTGTGCCCGCCGACCTCGTAGATGGTCGTCGCGACGTGCAGCACGCGCCGTTGCCCGCCTACCTTGGCGATCGCTTCTCCAACGCGCGCGGCCGATTGCGCATCGACTGGGCGCAGCCTCTGTCCCGCGCGGAGCGCGATGGCTTCCAGTCGTTCGTCCGTGAAGCGTCCCGGATGCGACGTCCACGCGATCTTGGCCGCAAGCCCGAGCCACCGCAAAGTCACCTCGTCGTCTCCCCGCGCCTCAAGCCGGAGCACGTACGCCACCAAGGCTTCGTACGCGCGCGCGTGCTTGCGCAGGATCATCGTCGCGAGGGGGTCGGCGCTGTCCATGACCGTCTTGTTCGAGCCTTTGCCCAGTTCGTGCCGACGGTTCGCCGACGGGCGGGTTCCGACAATTCGCCCGGGAGCTTTGCCTCGCGCACCAACCATTCGAGCGCAACCTGCGGTAGTCTGAAAACATACTGTCGCCATTGCCTGTCATGGCACCGCCATGATCCACTCGGCGCGGCGGCTCGCCCGACATGCAAACCGCCGCCGTAGTCGAAAGCCGCTGCGAGTAAAGGCGCGATCCTCTTCTCAGGGGTGGGCTATCGTCGGTTCCGCGCGGTTGCTAAGGCGCGACCAATCACTGTCGCTGCGTGCCAAGCGGTGAACTCACCTCGTGGAGGGCATCCGTGGAAGCTCAGGATATTCAAGGCTGCGGCGTGTTCATGCTCAACCCCCGAGGTGACGAGCGCGGCAGCCTCATCGCTTTGGAAGGGGGCAAGGATGTCCCATTCGAGATCAAACGGGTTTACTACCTGTTTGGGACGATCGCGCGGGCGCACCGGGGCCTGCATGCCCACCGTCATCTCGAGCAGTTCGCGGTTTGCGTTTCCGGGTCATGCGTCATGAAATTGAACGACGGGCATTCGGAATGCGAGGTCGCGTTGGACGATCCACGCAAGGGTCTGCTGATCGGCAGGAGAATATGGCGAGAGATGCACTCGTTTTCGCCCGATGCCGTTCTCTTGGTGCTGGCGTCGGCCCTGTATGACGAGCGGGATTATATCCGGGACTACGGCGAATTTCTCGCCATGGTGAGCGCAGACCCGGTGCGATGAGCGTCGGCTTTCTCGACCTGCGCGCGGCGTATCTCGAACTCCGTCACGACATCGACGCCGCGATCATGCGGGTGTGTGACTCCGGGAGGTATATACTCGGCCCGGAGGTGGAGGACTTCGAACGGGCGTTCGCCGACTATCTGGACGTCGATCACTGCGTCGGGGTGGGGAACGGGCTGGACGCGCTTCACCTTGTCATGCGGGCGTTGGGGATCGGTCCGGGTGACGAGGTGATCGTCAGCAGCAACACGTTCATCGCGACGTTGCTGGCCGTCACCAACGTGGGCGCGAACCCGGTCGCGGTCGAGCCGGATCCGGCGACGCACAATCTCGACGCGAGCCGGGTCGAGGCGGCGATCACCCATCGCACGAAGGCGATCCTGCCGACGCACCTATACGGGCAGCCGGCCGACCTCGACCCGCTTCTCGAGATCGCGCGCAGGCACGGGTTGAAGCTGGTGGAGGATGCCGCGCAGGCGCATGGCGCGCGGTACAAGGGCAAGCGGGTGGGCGGTCACGGAGACGCGGTCACGTGGAGTTTCTATCCGGGAAAGAACCTCGGGGCGTTGGGCGACGGCGGAGCGGTCACCACCAACGACCCGGATCTCGCGCAGCGCGTGCGGATGCTGGGCAATTATGGATCGAGCACCAAGTATCGCCACGAGCTTATCGGTACAAATTCACGCCTCGACCCGATTCAGGCCGCCGTTCTCGCGGTCAAGCTGCGGCACCTCGACAAATGGAACGAGCGACGCGCCCGGATCGCGGCTTTCTACTCGACGGCGCTAAAGGACGCCGGGATAATGCTGCCGCACGTGCCCAACTGGGCGAGCCCCGCGTGGCACCTCTTCGTCGTCCGATCGCCTCGCCGCGATGTCTTTCAGCAGGCGCTGACCGCGCAGGGTGTCGAGACGCTCATCCACTATCCGCTGCCTCCGCACTTGCAACAGGCCTATGCGCGGCTCGGTTTGTCGAAAGGTTCGTTTCCGATCGCGGAGCGGCTCGCGGACGAGGTCGTCAGCCTGCCGATCGGCCCGCACCTGAGCCACGATGACGCGCGCGAGGTTGTCGCCGCCGTTCGCCGAGCGGTCGAACATGATGAGGTCGCCGCATAACCGACTACTGCGCCCCGAGGACATCCTCGCGGCGTCGCGCGTCCACGCTGGTAAGCCGGCTTACGCTCGGCAACGAGCCCCTATCCCCCGGAGCGCGGGTCGGCTACCGCGCACCCTGACTGGTGGAGCGCGGTGCCGAACCGTGCCCCCGAACAGGTGGAATCATGCTCTCTTCGATCGCCGTCCCGTCGCATGGTCTGGTGAACGTCGTGAGCGAGACGCTGCGGGCGCACCACCGCTTTTCGGGCGGGATCATCGAAAAAGCGGTCGCGACGTTCGGACCCGCCTGGCGCGACCGGTTCGAAGCGGATGTTGCGACGATGTTTCCGACGCAGGACGCACTGGAGGCGGCGGTGAAAGGCTATGCCGCTTTCGCCATGACCTCCCTGCGTTTGCAGGCACGCTTCGAGCGGTCCGGCCGGTATGAAAGCAAGAGCTACGCCGAAGCCGCCGAACAGGTGTACCACAACGACCATTACATGCAGAGTGAATATTTGCCGGGACTATTCCTGTCGCACTATCTGTGGCCGCATCATTACCGCCAAATCCGCTTTTTCGAGATCGCATTCCTGGAACCGCTAAGCGTGGCGGGCGTGGCGAGCTTCGTCGAGGTGGGAATCGGCACTGGCCTGTACTCGCGCCTCGCTTTGCAATCCTTACCCGATGCTCGGGGTCGTGGCCTCGACATCAGCACCTCCTCCAAAGCCTTCGCCGAGCGTCAACTGGGCGCGTTCGATCTTTCGGACCGATATGACGTCGTGATCGAGGACGCCACGGTCGATACCGCCGCGGACTCGGCCGAGGCGCTGATCTGCGTGGAGGTGTTGGAGCATCTGGAGGACCCGCTCCACTTTCTGCATGGCCTGCGCCGAATGCTGAGGCCTGGCGGCAAGGCGTTCATCACCGCCGCCATTGACGCCGCGCACACCGACCATATCTATCTGTATCGCCACGCGTCGGAGGTCGAGGCACAGCTTGTCAAAGCGGGTTTCGTCACGGAGCAGTATTTCGTCGGACAGGCCTATGCGCCGCCTCGGGCAGGTGTGCCCGTGCCACGCGCGGTGGCGTTCGTCGTCGGATGATGGGCGAACCCGTTACCCTCAAGGGGCATTTCGTGGAGTTGCGGCCGCTTGCGCCGGACGACGCCGCGATCACCTTCGATTGGCGTGGCGGCGCACGCGCGCGATTGCTGAACAAAGCCGCGGCGAGCGAACAAGCCCAGGAAGACTGGATCCGGTCGCGCCCTGCGAACGAGCATAACTGGATGATCTGTGTTAAGGCCGGGCAGCCGGTTGGAATGGTATCGCTCGTCGCCATCGACCCGGTCCATCTGCATGCGGAGCCCGGCCGCTTCCTGATCGGCGACGAACAGGCCGTGGTGGGGGTGCCTGCGGCGGTCGAGGCCATGCTACTCGTCTATGAATTCGCCTTCGACACGCTCGGACTGGTGCGGCTGTTCGGGATGATCGCCGAGGGGAACAACCGCATGGTGAAGTGGCAGAAATATCTCGGAATGCGGGAGGAGGGGCGAATGCGAGAGCATTACTTCATCGATGGCCGTTTTCGGGACGCCCTGATGTTCGGGCTGCTCGTCGACGAATATCGCGCCGAGACGCTGCCAAGGATGAAGGCGTTGATCGGTATGGCCCGACCGACGGCGGACCAGGAGTTGACCCGATGACGAAGCAAGACGCCCTCCGGATGGTGCTGGCCGCGCTCGAGAACCTCAACCTGGAACTCGACGAGCCGATCGAGGTCGGCGCGACCACCAAGCTGTTCGGCGCGGAGGCGGTGATCGATTCGCTATCGCTCGTCTCGGTGATCGTGGATGTCGAGACGGACGTATCGGACGCGCTCGGCCATCCCGTCAGCCTGACCGACGACCGCGCGATCAGCCAGTCCGTGTCCCCTTTCATTGATCCCGACACGCTCGCCGACTATATCGTTTCGCTCGCGGCCGAGAGCGCCGAGCGCGCGTGAACGACCTTACGGGCAAGATCGCGCTCGTCACCGGCAGCCGGCGCGGCGTCGGCCGGCTGATCGCGGAACATTTGCTCGACCAAGGCGCGACGGTGGTCGGCTTCGCCCGTGGACCCGCGGCGATCGATCATCCGGCCCATCGTCACTACCAAGTGGACGTAGCCGACGCTTCCGCGGTGCAGGTCGCGTTCGGCGCCGTCCGCCGCGAGGTCGGTTCGGTGGAGATCGTGGTCAACAACGCCGCAGTGCTCACGTCACAATATGCGATGATCCTGCCGCCCGCGGCAGCGCAGGAGATGCTGAACATCAACCTGTTCGCGCCCTTCATGATCAGCCGGGAAGCGGCGAAGATGATGCGGCGAAGGCGATGGGGCCGCATCATCAACATCGGCTCGATGGCGGCAAGCCTCGAACCGATCGGCGACTCGATCTACGCGGCGACGAAGGCCGGAATAGTCACGCTCGCCAATGTCCTCGCGAAGGAACTCGGTCCGCTTGGCGTGACCTGCAACACGCTTGCGATTACCGCGATCGATAGCGACATGCTCGCTCAGCTACCCCGCGACAAGGTGGAGGCGATCATCGAAAAATTGCCGGTTCCGCGCTTCGCCACCCCCGACGACATCTGCAACGTGATCGACTTCCTCGTTTCGGAACGAAGCAGCTATATCACTGCGCAGACGATCTGGCTCGGCGGGGTCAACTGACGTGCTCGAGGTCGCGGATGGTGTCTGGGCGGTCACGGCCGGTACTTTCCCCTCAAACAGCTATATCTGCCGAGCCGACGTGCCGGGAGGCGCGGTGCTGATCGACGCCGGCCTCGATCCGCTGCCGATCGACGCGGCGTTTGGGCGGTTGGCGCTGACGCCCGCGCACCTGTTCTGCACGCACGGCCATTTCGATCATGTCGGCTCCGCAAGCTATTTCCAGGCGAAGTACGGCGCGCTGGTGTACCTTCACGGGTCGGACGCGAAAACGGCGAAGACGAACAATTTCCTGCTGATGGCGATGAAGCTCGACGCGCGCATCGCCTTGCCCGACCTCACCCTTGTCGAGGACGGTGCCGAAATCCCGTTGGGCGATGCGCGCGCGCGCTACCGACATGCGCCCGGACATACGCCGGGCAGTTGCGTCGTCGCGCTCGGGACCAATCTGTTCACCGGCGACACGCTGTTCGCGCATGGCGTCGGCCTATCGAAGCTGGCGGGCGAGCAACCGGAGCGGCTGCGCGACAGCATCGCCGCGATCTGGGATACGCTGGACGCGTTCACCGTTCATCCCGGTCATGGGCCGAGCGCTCCCGGAGCGGCGGTAAAAACCGGCAACCGGGCGTTGCGCGCGTTTCTCGGCTTCCAGCCCCACGACGAGGCACACCGGACACGTCATGATCTTTGAGCAGGGCATCACCATCTCCGGTGTCGGCCATCATCTTCCCGCCCAATGGGAGGACAACGAGACCTTGTGCCGCAATCTTGACGTGACGCCCGAGTGGATCGTCGAGAAAACCGGCATCCAGCGCCGCTACATCGCCGCGCCGGAGGATAGCGCCTCCGATTACGCGATCTCCGCCGCCCGCCGGGCGCTCGCGATGGCGGCGATGTCGGCGGGCGAGGTCGATCTGATCATCGTCTGTACCTTCTCCGGCGATTATATCTTCCCCCCCGTCTCCGCGAAGGTGCAGCGCGAGATCGGGGCCGGCGACGCCCAGATCTTCGATCTACAGGCGAACTGCACCGGCTTCGTCACCGGTCTGACGGTGGCCTCCGACCGCATGCGGGTCGACCCGTCAGTACGCAATGCGCTGGTGATCGGCGTCGAACTGTGCAGCCGCTACATCGACCGTAAGGACGTCAACACCGCCATCTACCTGAGCGATGGCGCGGGCGCGGCGGTGCTGTCCCGGAGCGCGCCCGAGCACGGCATCATCTGCAGCGCCTTCCACACGGACAGTTCCAACTTCGAGGCGGTGAGGATGCGGGGCGGCGGCTCCAGCCACACATTGATCGGCCGCGCCTACGATCCCGCGATCGACCACATGGAGATGAATGGCATCGCCACATGGAAGCAGGCGATCACTCACATGCCAAAAGTCATCCGCAAGGCTTGCGAGAAGAGCGGCGTCACGCTGGCGGACGTCGACTTCATGATCTTCCATCAGGCAAACTATAACCTGATCGACTACATCGTCCGAAAGATGCGGCTGGAAGTGTCGAAGACTTATACCAACGTGCGCGAGGTCGGTAATACGGGTGCCGCCTCGCTCGCCATCGCGATGAGCGAGGCGGTGGAGAAAAACCTTTTGAGCAATGGTCAGACCATAGTGCTGGCGGCGGTCGGGGCGGGTTTCAACTTCGGTGCGAGCGTGTGGCGCTGGCACATGCCGTCGGGGGAGAGGACGGAAGATGTTCGCTGATTTCGACGACATTGCGGTGGGGGAAACCCGCTCCCTCGTCCGCACGATCACGCAAGCCGACGTGCGCCGCTTCGTCGAGATGACGGGCGACGACAACCCCCTCCATGTCGACCGCGGCTTCGCGGAGCAGACCGCGTTCAAGGACATCGTGGTCCATGGCATGCTGGGCGCGAGTTTCATTTCCACGGTGATCGGCACGCAACTGCCCGGGTCGGGCGCGCTCTGGGTATCGCAAAACCTCGACTTTTTGCTGCCGGTGCGACTCGGCGACGAACTCACCGTAAGTTGCGCGGTCACCGCGAAGCACGAGCGCGAGCGGCTGCTCGACCTCGACACGCGCATCGTCAACCAGAATGGCCAGACGGTGCTGACGGGCCGAGGCAAGGTGAAAGTGCTTGTCGGCAAGCCTGCGGTCGCCGCCGCGCGGCCAGTTGAACGGCCGGCGGTCGCGATCGTGACGGGGGCGGCGGGCGGTATCGGCGCGGCGATCTGTCGGCGTCTCGCCGCCGATGGCAACGCCGTCGTGATCAACTACCGCCGGGGCCGCGACAAGGCGGAAGCACTCGCCGCCGCGCTGAACGGCGAGGCTCCGGGCAGCCGGGCGGTGGCGGTCGAGGCCGACATCTCCACCGTGGAGGGCGCGCGACGCCTTCATGACGCCGCGGCCAGAGCGTTTGGGAGCGTCGGCATTCTGGTCAACAACGCGTCGCCCCGGATCAATCCCAAGCCATTCGCCGGGTTGGAATGGCGCGACTTTCAGGACCATCTCGACGTGCAGCTAAAGGGCGCGTTCCTGATGACCAAGCAATGCACGCCCGCCATGACGGAGCGCAGATGGGGCCGCATCGTCAACATCACCTCGCAGGTAATCGAGGGGCAACCCTCGGCCGGCTGGACCAGCTACGCCGTCGCCAAGGCGTCGCTGTCCATGTTCTCGCGCTACCTCGCCGCGGAGCTTGGGCCTCAGGGCGTAACCGTCAATTGCGTCTCCCCGGGAATGACCGAAACGTCGCTGATCGGCGACGTTCCCGAAAAGGCGCAGATGATCGTCGCTCGTCAGACGCCGCTCCGCCGTTTGGCGACGCCCGATGATGTCGCCGGCGCGGTCGCGCATCTCGTGTCCGACGATGCCGCCTTCGTCACTGGCCACACGCTGAGGGTGAATGGCGGGCTGGTCATGCAATGACGCTCGCGGCCGAGGTCAGGGCGGTGCTGGAAAACCGTTCCGCGCCGCTCGCTCAGGTCATGAAGGCGGTATCGGCCGCGGAACGGGATTTGGCGGGGGGGGCGGAGGGCACCATCGGCGTGTCGTCGAACGTGACGGTCGACCTGCTCGGGCTGTTCCTGCGCCGCGAGGCCGCGATCGCGGGCGTCCGCGCGCGAATCGTGTCCGGTGGCTATGACGATCCGCTAGGCGACATCGAACGGTTCGCGGCCGAGGGCGTCGAGCGGGTCATCCTGCTGTCCTTCTTCGACAACGTCCTGCCCTCGTTCGAGTCCCAGATCGGGGTGCTCGCGTCCGAAGCGATCGACGCCAAGGAGGCGGAATTGAGAGCGCGCTTCCGCTTGGCGCTGCAAGGAGCGGCGTCGTTCAGATCGATCCAAATCGGTCTGTACCACCGCTTCGGCTCTTCCCCTTCCCCGGACGGGGTCGACGCGGTCAGCGCCGTGCTCGACCGATTTAACGCGATGCTGCGGGAGGAAACAGCCAGCGTTGCCAACGTTCAGCTGGTCGATGTCGCGCCCTCGGTCGCGGCGGTCGGCCGCGCCGCCGCTTATGACAGGCGGTTCTACTTCCGCTCGAAAGCACCTTATTCACCGGCCCTGCTATCCGATCTCGCGACGCGGCTGGCGGCGGCGACGCGTGGGTTCGGGACCAGCTTCTACAAGGTGCTCGCGCTGGACTGCGACAACACCTTGTGGGGCGGCGTGATCGGCGAGGATCTGGTCGACGGGATCAGGCTCGATCCGCACGACCATCCCGGCAACGTATACTGGCGGGTGCAGCAATCAATCTCGGGTCTGGAAAAGCAGGGCCTGCTTCTTTGTCTGTGCACCAAGAACAACCCGGCCGACGTCGAGGAGGTATTTCGCGATCACCCGGCGATGGTGCTCAGGGCGGACCAGATCGCCGCGCGACGCGTCAACTGGAATGACAAGGTGGCGAACCTCCAGTCGCTTGCGGACGAGCTCAACCTCGGCCTCGACAGCTTCATTTTTCTCGATGACTCGCCGGTGGAGGCTGAGGCGGTTCGTGCTCGCTTGCCGATGGTGAAGATGGTCCAGGTGCCGACGACGCTCGCCGATTATCCAGCCGCCATCGAGGAGATCGAGCGACTGTACCTGGCGGGCGGGGTCTCGACCGACACCCAGTCGAAGACGGAGCAATACCGCGCGCGCGCGGCGGCGGCGGCGGCGCACGTCTCTTTCGCTTCGCATGAGGACTATCTTGCCTCGCTGGAACTCGAGGCCGCGATCCACGTCGACCGCCCCGACGAGGCACCGCGGATCAGCGAGTTGTCGTTGAAATCGAACCAGTTCAACCTCACCACGCGCCGCTATTCGTTGGGCGAGGTGCTCGCCCTGATGCACGCCGACGACGCCGAAGTTCTGTCTGTCACCGTCAGGAACATGTTCGGTAACGCCGGCCTCACGGGGGTCCTGACGCTCCGGTTCGATGGCAACGCGGCGCGGGTGGATAACTTCCTGATGAGCTGCCGCGTCCTGGGTCAGGGCATCGAGTTCGCCCTATGGACCACGGTTCTGGACCGGTGCCGGGCGCGGGGGGTCGACCGCCTTGTCGCCGAATTCGTGCCGACCGCGAAAAATGTGCAAGTCCGCGATTTTTACGATCGGCTGGGCCTCACGCTTGTGAGTGACGAGAACGGGACGAGGCGCTATGCTGGCGAAGTCGCCGGCTTCGAGCCGCCTTCCTCCCCATGGGTTACGTTATCGTATGTTTGACGAAGACAAGTTGAAAGGCATCGTCGCGGATGTTCTCGAGGTTGACCCCGCCGATATCGGGTCCGACTTCAACATGGACAATGTGGAGCAATGGGACTCGCTGCGGCACATGACGCTCGTCCTTGCGATCGAGGATGGATTTGCCATCTCCATCCCGGACGAGGAGGCAGCCAACATCACCTCCTGGCCGCTGATACGCGTCGTCGTCGAAGAGCAGACCGCGACCGCCTGACATGGAATGGCTGATCGAGCGGTTCGCGGCGGCCGAGGAGAAGGACGCCTTCGTCCATCGTGGCCGGCACGTGAGCTACCGCGAAGTCGCGCAAACCGTGGCGAGCTTCGGTGAGCGGCTCGGTGTGGAGCGGATTGGCCGCGGCGAGACGGTCGCGGTCCTAGGTGATTTCTCGCCGGAAACATTTTGCCTGATCCTCGCGCTGGCGCGCAACGGCAACATTGTCGTACCGCTCAGCCGCGAAGCGGTGATCGAGCGGGATACGGCGCTCGCCATCTCAGGTTGTCACTGGATAGCCAAATTCGACCGAGATGGCGTGAGCGCCCACTTTGCCCGACACCTCGTGCCCGCCGACAATGCGCTGCTGGCGAGCTTTCTCGAGCACGACCGGGCCGGGATCATCCTCTTCTCCTCGGGTTCGACCGGCAAACCCAAGGCAATCCTGCACGATTTCGACCGAGTCGCGGACAAGTTTCGCGTCCCTCGCGCGGCGGTCGTCGCGATCCCCTTCCTGATGATCGATCATTTTGGCGGGATCAACACGATTTTTGCCATCACCTCCAGTTTGGGGTGCGTGGTGACCGTCGCCGATCGCTCGATCACCAACATCTGCCGGGCGATCGAGACGTACAAAGTGGGGCTTCTTCCGGCGACGCCGTCGTTCCTGACGATGCTGGTCGCCTCGAACCTGTATCGGCGGTTCGATTTGTCCTCTCTCAAGCGGATCACCTACGGCACGGAGGTGATGCCGCAGTCGACGCTCGACCGTTTGCGCGAACTGTTCCCCGATGTCGAATTCCAGCAGACCTACGGGCTCTCCGAAGTCGGCGTGCTGCGATCCAAGTCGCGAGGGGACGGCTCATTGTGGGTCCGGATCGGCGGCGAGGGCTTCGGCACCCGGATCGTCGACGACATCCTCTGGATCAAATCCGACTATGCAATGGTCGGCTATCTAAACGCGCCTTCCGAGTTCGACGCGGACGGCTGGTTCAATACGCAAGACCGGGTGGAGGTCGACGGCGATTGGTTTCGCATCCTGGGCCGCGTCACCGATCTCATCAACGTCGGGGGCCAGAAAGTATACCCGGCCGAAGTGGAGAACGTCATTCTGTCCGTCGAGGATGTCGAGGACGTCGCGGTCTTTGGAGAGGCGCATTCCCTGCTTGGTCAAATCATCGTCGCCAAGGTGGTGTCCAACCGCGATGAAGACGCCGCCACGTTGAAGCGGCGGGTCCGGGCCGCATGTCGCGAAAAGCTCGCCGCCTTCAAAGTACCCGCGAAGGTGCTGCGGTCGAGTGGGCCGCTTTACACCTCGCGACAAAAGAAGAGCCGCAAGGCCGACGCGTCCTAAGATTGCGCGCCAGCCCGCCGGCTCGTAACTCGGTCTAGTCCCGAAACGCCTAGAAGCAGGTCCTTGCCGCCGATCCTATAAGCCCGTCCCGCTGCCGCCGGGTCCTGTTGCAGCGACCGGACCGTCCGCAACCATGCTTGCAGCCGCCGCATCGCCGATCGGTTCTCATAGGCGTCGATCCGATCCGCCAGACGCTTGCTTCGCGTTGCCAGACAGCCGGCCCCGGCAAGCGCGCGGTCCCGTGTCGGCCCCGTCGTGGCGGTCGCCAAATCGGCCAGCAGCGCGGATATCGCTTCGTCGAGCTCCATCTTCAGTCTAAATCCCTTCGTGGGCTCGGTATGAAGGCCCGTGACGCGCCGGGCCAGTGACGGCGGCGTCACCCCCGCGGTGTTGCCGCCATGCTGACGATACAGGATCAACGGTGCGGCGATGTGTGACACGCGACCAAGCGCCGCCGTCAGCGAGTACAACCATGTGTCGTGCGATAGCGGGCGATCGAACCCGGGGTGTCGCGGCCGCTGGTCGCGCGGAATCAAGGTAGCCAACTCACGACGGAACATCATCGTATTGCCCCAGCCCGCCTGCGGATCGAGTTCCATCGGCGCGTGCACCGCGTCGCCCGCGATCCCTTGATCGAGCAGATAAGCGGGCTTCAAATCGAGATCGGTCACCGTGAGCCGATGCATGGACAACAGGCTCTTGTCGGCGACGATCCGGTCGAACCCGACCCGGATCTTGTTCGACAGCCAGACATCATCCTGATCCGAGAACGCGACCAGATCGCTTCGGCATGCCCCCGCGGCGTGAAGGAAGTTGTCGGAGAAGCCCAAACGTTCCGTCTTGTCCAACAATCGCACGGGAAACGGCGCGGTCGTCGCGAAGGAACGAAGGATGTCGAGCGTATCGTCGGTCGACCCATCGTCACTGACGACGAGTTCATCCGGCGGGAGTGTCTGGCGAGCGATGCTGTCGAGCTGCTCCGACAAAAAGCGTCCGCCATTATACGTCGCGAGCGCGACGGACACCGACATGCTGGACTTTGGGACAAAGAATTCGGTTTGGTCCGTCGCCATGATCAGCTCAGCAACCCATTCAACTTTCGCCGAACCTGGGTTTTAACGGCGATGCCGGGCGACTTGTTGCGCCACGAACCCCAGTAAAGGTGAATTCCGTAGGTTTCAGGCGTCGCGGACGATTTCGATCCGAACCATTTGATATGCGGAAAGAAGTCATTCTTGTTCAGGATTTGGAGATCATGAAACTCGCCTCGGTTCGCCATGAGGAAGCGGGTCATGACCTCAGGGCCGGTAGCCTCGATAATATCCTCGGTTCGGGTCAGTGTCTCGGGACGTCGGGTCTCGAAAATATGCGCGATCAGGCGGCTCCAGAACGAGTAGCCAGGTTCGGAGCCCAGCATCGCGCTTCCCAGCCCGACATAGTTCGGATCCGGCGGCCCCTGTTGCGGGTTGGCGCCCTCCGAGGCGATCACGCACCGTGTATCGAGGACGCGAGCATCAAGCGGGCGCAGAAACTTGTAATCGGTATCCACATAGAATCCACCGAACACGAACATTAAAACATATTTAACGATGTCAGTTCGCGCGACCCCAAATGGGATCGCTTCATGCCTGTCCGAGAATTCAGGAAAATATCGTCGGACCAGCTGGAGTTGTTCCTGATTGTCCCATAGTCGATATTCCCAGTTCGGCATCATCTTGCGCGCGCGCGCGGCCAATCTGGCCTCTTCCCACGTAAGCGACTTGGTTATCGCCATCTGGTGAATGATTGTCGGGATCATAGCTCGTACTCGGTATCGGGTGCTGGTCTTCGCCGGGCAACTGAACGGCAGCGCGTGAAAAGTTCACCCCGTTTGCGTTCGGGCACCGTCGCGCCGCGATGCGCCCGTGGCCAGCCCTAATATCTCGAAATGTCGGTCGACCACCGCATCCGCCTCGAACCGCTTGATCGCCTCGTGAAGCAGTTCCGGCGCGATCGGACGATCCAGCGCCGACTCGATGCCCGTGGCCAGGGCGGCGGGATCGTGCATCGGCACGATATAGCCGTACCGGCCGTGCCCCAACACCTCGGCGGGTCCGCTCGGACAATTGGTCGCGACCGGTGTGCATCCGCACAGCATCGACTCGACGATGACGTTGGCCAGCCCCTCCGAATAGGAAGCAAGCGCCGATACCGGCGAACGGGCAAAATACTTCAGCGGGTTCTCGACCCGGCCCGCGAGCCAGACCCGGTCCTCCAGCGCCAGATCACGCACCAATTTTTCCAGTTCCGCGCGCATGGGTCCTTCCCCCAATATCGCGAGACGGACATGGCGACCGCGGTCGCGCAACTCGGCTATCGCCCGGATCAGGTCGCCCCACCCCTTGCGCAGCGTCAGCGTGCCGGCGCCGGTGACGACCGGCGGTCCTTCGCGCTGGAACCAGGGATGGTCGAGCGGCTCGGCCGCGCGCTCCCGCGACTGCGCATCGACGTTGATGTTGTACACGCAGACATGCGGCCCGCGCGGGAACAGCTTGCGATAGGCTTGCACCAGCTGCTCGGACACGCAGGTGAGCGCGTCGGCGCGCCCCATCAAAGCGCTGGTGACCTGCTTGAAGACCCATTTCCTGGTGAACGGCCGCGTCGAATAGGGGCCGTCGTGTCCCAGCGCATCGAGCGGAAACACGCGCGAGGAACCGCTGATCTTGGCGCGCGAGCGGGTCGCGATCGCCGCGATCAGGACCATGTCGTTGAGTTGATCCTCCGCCGAGAACACGATGTCCGGCCTGCTCTGCCGCAGATACGCGCACAATGGTGCCAGCATCGAGCGCGCGCGCGTGACGTTCCAATCGAGCACGCGGACGCCGGGCACCTCCGGCAGGCCGGTCTTGCCGGCGGGCAGTTGGTCGAGGTCGACGGTGCCGAAAATCAGCTCTACCCGGTGCCCGCGTTCGGCAAGCGCGCGGGCAAAGCGCACCTGCGCGAGCGCGACTCCGGTGTAATTGAACGCCGCCGTGATGACGCCGATGCGCAACGGTTCGAACGTCAAGGTGAAGCACTTTCTTTGGCGGGGCGGCGTGGCTTGGCCCTAGTCGGCGCGCTTGCACCCGGCAAGCAGCACCGGCCGCCGCTTGATCGTCGCTCGTTTGCTGGATACCCCGCTGACGCTCGCCGCCATCCCGGTCGCAGCCGCCGTTCCCGGCGAGGAATGACGAAGGAGCCGACATGCCCAGTCACGCCCCACCGAGGACGCGCGCCCTGCTTGTGGTCGCGGCCGTGGTATGCGTGGCGGTGTTCGCGGTGCGCTATCCGGGCGAGATCTCGTTCGATGCGGGAAAGCAGCTCACGCAGGCGGCGTCTGGCCGGTACGATGATTGGCACCCGCCGATCATGGCCGCGTGGTGGTCCGTCCTGCGCCGGGTTGCTCCCGCCGGACCCGCGGTGCTGGCGTTCCAGCTCGTGTTCCACTGACTCGGCGTCGCTGATCGCGGACACACTCGCGCGCACCGGCCGCCGTCAGGCTGGCTGGATTATGCTGGCGAGCGGCGCATCACCGCTATTCCTCTATTATGACGGCATCATCTACAAGGACGTGGCGCTCGCCTCAACGTTCCTGGCCGCGTCCGGTATCGTGTTCTGGTTCAGGGTACAAGGCCGCGACCTGCCGCGCGCGGCCGGCGCGGCGGCGCTCGCGCTGCTCGGCTATGGAACGTTGGTGCGCGCTAACGCGGTGTTCGCGTTCGGGCCGTTGCTGTTGTTTCTGTGGGACCGACCGCGACTCCGGACCGCGCGGATGCTCACCTTGTCGCTGGCGCTGGCCGCGGTGGCCGTTCCCGCATCCGGCTTCGTCAATCGCGACGTGTTCGGGGCGAAGGACTCGGGCGTACGGCAGACTTTGGAGCTGTTCGACCTGGCAGGGATTGCGCATGCGAGCGGCGACCTGTCGATGCTGCCCGTCGCGGCGCGGATGAGCGCGGCCGATCTCGCCAGGTGCTACGCTCCCTTATACTGGGACACGCTGGGCACGGACGTGTGCCACCGCGTGTTCGATCGGCTTCCGCCGCCGGGCCCGCCGGGCCGCGACGAGATCGGCCGGCGATGGATAGCCGCGATCGGCCACGATCCGATCGCCTACGCGCAACACCGGATCAAGGTGTTCAACGCGCTGCTCAACTTCTTCGTGCCCGCGCAGCAATGCCGCTTCGCGCCGTTCGACGCCAGTTGCGGCACCCCCGATCTGCGCTCCGGGCGAATGGCGATGACGGAAGACTCGGCCGCGTTTATCCGCCGCGACTATCTCAAGAAGCTGTTCCCGGTCTGGCCGGCGTCCTGGCTGATGCTTGGCGTATGCCTCGCCGCCCTGCTCTGGTCGCGCGCCGGCACGCTTGCGGCGCGGGTGAGCCCCCCGTTGCTGGCTTCGGGGTTGCTTTACGCGCTGGCCTGTCTGGTCGTGGGCGTCGCGGGAGACATTCGCTACTTCTATTGGCCGATCGTCGCGTTCCAAACCGCGCTGATCATCGGCTGGAGCGAGATCTGGCTGCGCGCGCGGCGGCGATCGCGTGCGGCGGCGTCCTGATCGCGACGGTCGCGATCGGATACCGCGCGCGGCTGTCCGACAATGCGTCGCTCCTGACATAGCGTCGGGCGTGCTTGCGGCGCGCGTGCATTGTTCTACAGGTCGGGGTTCTGCGTACTCGGGCATTCCGCGCCGGGCGTGTCGGCGAGATCGGTCGGATGTGCGGTTTGGCGGGAGTGATGGGGCCGGGAGGCCGTTCTCCCGATCTCCTGCGAGCGATGGCGGGCGTGCTCGCGCATCGCGGCCCCGACGACGAGGGGATCTGGCGCGACGAGGCGGCTGCGGTCGGGTTCGCGCACCGCCGATTGTCGATTGTCGACCTGTCGCCCGCGGGGCATCAGCCGATGGCCTCGCGCGATGAACGCTATGTGCTGGCCTATAACGGCGAGGTCTACAACCACTCTGACATCCGGGCCGAGATCGACGCCACGGGCCAGGTCGCCTGGCACGGGCACAGCGACACCGAGACCTTGCTGGAGGGCATCGCGCGCTGGGGCCTCGTGGATACGCTGCGTCGCGCGACGGGGATGTTCGCGATTGCGTTGTGGGACCGCAAAACGCGGACGCTCCATCTCGCCCGAGACAGGTTCGGCGAAAAGCCGTTATATTATGGCTGGATCGGCGGCGATTTCGCTTTCGCGTCGGAGCTGAAGGCGCTCCGCCGGCATCCGCGTTTCGACAACGCCGTCAATCGCGAAGCGGTCCAACAACTTCTGGCGGCCGCCTATATCTCCGCCCCGCTTTCTATTTATGAGCGGGTGTTCAAGCTTCAGCCCGGCTGCATCCTGATCGCGAAGGAAGACGCCGGTCAGGTCGCACCGAGCACACCGCCGCCGGTCGGTACGACGGGCGCGGTGTCGATCGAGCGGTATTGGGACTACCGGCAAGTGGTGCGCGACGGATTAGCCGACCCGATCGAGCGCGAGGAGGACGCACTTGAGCAGCTCGAGGCCGCGATGATCGCCGCGATCCGCGGCCAGGCGGTCGCGGATGTCCCGGTCGGCGCGTTTCTGTCGGGCGGCATCGATTCGTCAACCGTCACCGCCCTTTACCAGGCCTATGTACCGGGCCATGTGAAAACCTTCTCCATCGGTTTCGAGGAGACCGGATTCAACGAAGCCGAGTACGCCAAGAGCGTCGCGCGCCATCTCGGCACCGATCATCATGAACATTACGTCTCGGTTCGCGAAGCGCAGGACGTCATCCCGGCGCTGCCGTCGATGTACGATGAGCCAATGGCGGACTCCTCGCAAATCCCGACTTATTTGGTCAGCCGCCTGGCGCGGCGACAAGTGACGGTGGCGCTGTCGGGCGACGCGGGCGACGAATTGTTCGCCGGCTACAACCGCTATCCGGCGACCGAGCAACTCTGGGCGCGACTTAACCGTGTGCCAAGGCCCGCCCGCAAGCTGATCGGCGGCGCGATCGCGGCGGTGCCGCCTCGGGCCTGGAACGCGCTCGCCGGGTCGCTTCCGGCGGCTCGGCGACCGGCGTTTTTCGCGGCTCGCGCGCGTAAGCTGGGGCGAACGATCCGCGATGTATCGACGCTCGACCAGCTGTCGACGACGTTCCTCGACGAATGGGCGGGACCCGCATCGCCGGTGCTGGGCGCGGGCGGTGCCACGGCGCAGGAGCGGTTCGACCTCGACCTGGGGCCGGGCGCGCCGGTGCTGTCGCGCCTGATGTACTGCGACGCGGTCAGCTATCTGTCCGACGATGTTCTCTGCAAGGTCGATCGCGCGGCAATGGCGGTGAGCCTGGAGACGCGGATTCCGTTCCTGGACCATCGCGTCGCCGCCGTCGCGGCCCGCATCCCGCTGTCGATGAAAATCCGCGACGGGCGCGGCAAGCATATCTTGCGCCGGCTGCTCCATAAATACGTTCCCGCCGAGCTGTTCGACCGGCCCAAGGCGGGCTTCGCCGTTCCGGTGGGCCTATGGATGAAAGGCCCGTTGCGCGACTGGGCGGAGGACCTGATCGAACCCTCGCGGATGCGGCAGGCGGGCTATTTCGACGCGGCCATCGTCGGACAGCGATGGCGCGCCCACCTCGCGGGCGAGAAGGACGGCACCCAGGCGTTGTGGAGCGTGTTGACGTTTCAGGCCTGGTTGCGGGAGAACGGGTGACGGCGCTCGACAATAAAAGCGGATAGTCCTGCGTCCGATGCGGCAGATCGATCGTACCGAGCGCGTAGAAATGTCCATAGTGCCAGAACAGAATCGACAACGCCGCCAGACCGCGCAGCAGGTCGACCGCGTGGAAATAGCCGAGCGTGGCGTCCGCGCGGCGCGGATCGGACAAGGCGATGCGGACCATCGACGGCTTCGCCGACGCAAGCCGGTCGCTCACCAGCGAGCCATGTCGGGGCGCTCCGACCAAAAGGTCCGCCGCGCCGCGCATGGGGCTGCTTTCTCGAAATCCATGGGCCGCGCCTCGCCGCATGAGGGACATGGTCGCAATCACCGCGCCAATGCCGGACACTGGACAATCCGGGTAGCCGGGCGGCAAGAATGTCACATCCCACCATCGTCGGAGCCTTGCTTGATCTCGTTTGGCTCCGTTCGGTCCGGCACCGACGTCGATTACCTGCTGCGCGCGTCCGCGATCGAGTTTGGGGCGGAGGGCTATCAGCAGCATCGCCGCTACCTTGACTGGTTATACGGCGCTAACCCGACCTCGCGGGGGCTGGCAGATTGTCTGGTCGCGCGACAGGGGGAGGCGGTCGTCGGCTGCATGCACCGCATGATGCTGCCGCTTGCCGGGCCGGAGAGTGCGGGGCTAATCGGCGTCCTGCACAATCATTTCGTCACGGAGCCGGTGCGCTCCGGCCCCGGCGTGCTTCTGCTCCGGCGCGCGATCAGGCAAATCGACGCGGCGTTCGCGCCCGGCGTCCAGGCCCCGCTCGACGAGGTGTACCGCCGGTTGAACTTCGTCGAAGTTCCCGGCTGGTGGCTGATGCGGGTGCTCGATCCGGTCGGCGGCGCGATCCGGGTTGCGCGCACGCGGCTGACGGGTAACCGGCCGCTGCGGGTCAATGTGGAGCGGCTACAGCGGCGGTTCGGCGATCTGGTAATCACGCCGCAACCCGACGACGCGACAGTCGACCGGCTGTGCGAGGCCATGCGCGACGTGGCGCGGGACCGGCTCGCGGTCGATTGGACCCCCGCCCTGGTCCGTTGGCGCTATTTCCACCCGCAAGGACCACGCCACCTGCTCATCACCCCGCGCGATGGAAGCGGTATCGCGGTGATCGCTCCCGGCATCCGGCGTGGTCTCGCTACCGCGCGGCTGATGGAACTGACCGACACGGGCATGACGGAACGCGCAACCGCGGTAATGCGCGCGGCAGGCGCAGCGTTGGCGCTGTGCTTCACCACCGCGCCGGGCATGGCCGAGCTGCTCCAGCGGCAGGGCTGGCGTGTGCGCGGTAACCGCACCTTCAGTTTCCGCACGGGCGGCCCCGTCCCCAATCTGACCGCCGCGACTAGCGATGTCGGGTTCGAGACGTTCAACACAGTGTTCGACTGAATGGCCGGAACGTTCATCCTGTCGCTCGATTGCGAGGGCAAATGGGGCATGGCGGATCACCTCACCGCCGATCACCATCGTTGGCTGACCCCCACTCGGCTGCGCGAAGCCTATCAACGCCTGCTACACCTGCTTGCGGAGCACCGTGTCGAGGCGACCTTCGCATTCGTGATGGCGTTCCTGCTAACCGACCGCGAGCAGCGCGACCGAAACGCGCTGTTCCAGGATCAGCCGATTGGTGGCCGCAACTGGCTCCACAACTTTCGCGTGGCACAGGCGGAGGAGAACATGGACGGGTGGACCATGCCCGAGCTGCTCGATGTGGTCGCGACGGACGGCGCGCACGAAATCGGCTGCCACGGCTTTTCGCACCTCCCGCTCGCGCCCACCGTCGTGTCGCGCGAGGTGATGGCGCGCGAAGTCGCGGCCGCGTCGAGTGTCGCGGCGGAGAAGGACCTGGCGCTCCGGACGTTTGTCTATCCGCGCAACCTGGTCGGCTATCCCGACCAGCTCGCGCGCGAAGGCTATGCTGGCTTTCGCGATCGCCTGCCGGTGCGCAACGGTCCGGTGGGCCAACTCGGCAACCTGTTGTCGGAGTTCGACGTGACCCAGCGCCCGCAACCCAACGCGTCCGGCACGGGAACCCCGATCGCGATCCCGTCCGGCTTCTTCTTCAACTGGCGCCTGGGCGCGCGCGCGCGGGTGCCGCGAAGTATCACCGTGCTGCGTTGGCGGCGGATGCTGGAGCGCGCCGCGCGCGATGGCGGCGTCGTCCATCTGTGGCTCCACCCACACAACATCATCAGCGCGCCTGGCACCTTCGACGTCCTGCGCGAAGTGATCCGCGATGTCGCCCGGCTCCGCGACGGCGGGCGGCTGGAGGTCCGGACACAAGCGCGCTACTGCGCCGAGCGAACGCCGCGATAGGACCCGCACCGATGGCATTAACGGATACGATTGGCGCGCAGGTGTTAAAGCAGGCCCGCGCAGCCGGTGGTAGGTTCGCCGGCGCGCTCACCCACGACACGTTGCTCGCCGACACCGGTCTCGACTCGCTTGCGTTCACAACCCTGGTAATCGAACTGGAGCGCGATCTCGGCGTCGATCCGTTCGGGGGCGACGAGGACATCAGCTATCCCGAGACGTTCGGCGAACTCGTCCAACTCTACGCGGCGGCGGGCGCGTGACGCCGATTCACCGATCCTACCCGGTCAACATGCCGCAGATGGCGATGGGCGGCTTGTCCGAATCGTGGCTGTTCAAGGAATTGGGCGACCTGCACTGGGCACTGATCACCGGGGGCCTGGGGTCGCCATCGAGCGAGTTGGCGGACGCGAACGGTGCGCGGCTGTACCCGACCTTCACCCGCATTCGCTGGCGCGGCACCGTGCCACTGGCCGAGTTTCGTGAGAACTTGACGCTGGAGGCAGAGGGCCGAATTGCGCGCTATGGCGGCAGTTATTTCTTCAGTACGATGCGGTTTTCGGACGGCTATCGCTGGATCGACGCCGAGTTGATGAGCACGTTCACCAAGCGGACGGCCGAGAACTCCAACCTCGCGCTGCTCAAGGGTCAACCGCCGATCCCCAAGGATTGCGCAATCCCGTCGCTGGAAGAACAGCCCGCCTTCGCCGCTGGCTTTCGCGAGCACCGCGCCGCCAACGAGCGCCCGAGCGATCACGAAACGGATTACACGCTGCAGCCCAATTACGACATCAACGGTGTCCGTCTGCTGTATTTCGCCGCGTATCCGATGATCGCCGACCTGTGCGAAGCGCGCGCGCAAGCGGACCCGGTGGGCTGGCACATGGCGCGCAGCGTGGTCGCGCGCGACGTCTTCTATGCCGGCAATTGCGATCTCCACGACCGCATTCACTATCGCCGTCACCTCCATGGGTCGGAGCGGTCGGAGGCGAGTCTGTCGCGGCGCTCGGATGGCAAGCTGATGTCGTTCGTGGCGACAGAGGCTCGGCCCGTCTGACCCGCGTCAGAAAACCCGCGTGCCGTAGATCTGATCGCGCACCCAAGAGCGTTCGTCGTGCCACCGCTCCGTCGTCGCAAACCCATCCGCCTTGGCGAATGCACGAACCGCGTCGACCGTCCGGGTCTCGTCCGATTTGCCTTCCTCCTCCGCCAGGAAGTTGTGGCAGGCGATCGCGATGGGCCTCGTCGCGCCGATCCTCTCCGCCATGCCGCCGATCGCAAGCCCCTCCGCGCCTTCGATGTTCATCTTGAGATAGTCGACCCGCGTCACCCGTTGCTCGCGCGCCAGTTGGTCCAGCGTCAGCGCGCGCACGGCCAAGCCCGAGGTCGCCGCCACGATCGTGTTGCCGATGTGGAAATCGGTGTCGGTGATCCGCAACTCACCTTCGCGGTCCGCGATCGCGGCCTGGACGACGGTGACGTTGGTCAGCCCTGATCGGGCGACCGTCCGACGCAGCGCTTTGCAGGTCCGCGGATGCGCCTCGACCGCCACCACGCGCCCGGTCGGCCCGACGGCTTGCGCGAAGGGAACGGTTTCGGTGCCGATCCCCGCGCTGACATCGACGACGATGTCGCCCGGCTTGGGCGCGTAGCCGAATTCCCAGGTGTCGCGCGTCGTCGCGCGCACCTCGTCATAGCGCAGCGTATGCACCCCCGGGCTGACAAAGGTGACACCATCCTGCTCGTTGACCCAATTACCTCCGTCGTCGAACGAGAACCGCCGCCGCGCGCCCGGCTTGAGATTGTACACCAGCGTCGCGACCCGCGCGAGGACGTGACCCAACCCCATCCGCACCAGCGCTTCGCCGGTCCGAGCCACAAACGGCATGCTGCATCGTCCCCTATTATTGCTGCGACCTCCCGCGATCGACAATCTTGTCCCTGCCACTAAATCCGGTTGGTGCGAAAACGGCCTTCCCCTATATCAAGCCGATAACGCGGTGAGTCCGGAATGTCGCACCGGACGGGAGTTTGCATGGAATTCCAGACCCTTTCGCATGCCGGTCTGCGCGTCGCGTCCGGCGGCGTCGAGTTGCTGTGCGACCCGTGGCTAGTCGGCAGCGTGTATTGGCGTAGCTGGTGGAATTACCCACCCGTGCCCCGCTCGTTGGTCGAGAGCTTGCGGCCCGATTTCATTTATCTCACGCACCTGCACTGGGACCATTTCCAGGCGGATTCGCTACGGCTGTTTCCCGCCGACATACCCATTTTGGTGCCATACGACCGGTACGAGCGGATGACGCGGGACCTGAAGGCGGTGGGCCGCACCAACATTCGCGAGGTCCGGCATGGCGAGCGCGTCGTGCTCGGGCCGGAGCTGGCGGTAACGTCGTTCCACTTCAGCCCGATCATCACCGACAGCGCGGTCGTGATCGAGGCGGGCAATCAAGTGCTCCTCAACGCCAACGACGCCAAATTCGCGGGCGCGCCGCTCGCGCAAATCCTCACGCGTTTCCCCCGCGTCGATTTTTGTTTCCGCAGCCACAGTTCCGCCAATCCGCGCGCGTGCTTTCACGTCACCGACGCGCCGGACGAGGAGGTCGACGACAACGACCATTACTTGCGCGCGTTCGCGTTGTTTATGGCGCGGGTAAAACCCCGCTACGCGATCCCCTTTGCGTCCAATTCGTGCCTGCTGCACGACGACGTCTTCGCGATGAACGCGCTGGTGCAGACGCCGCTGGCGGTGCGCGACCATTTCGAGGCGTTCCGCCGCGAGCGCGCGCTCGATACGCAGGTGCAGATCATGGTGCCGGGCGATCGATGGTCTAGCGAGCGCGGCTTCGAACTCCAGGATGGTGACTGGTTCGAGAACCGCGCCGAGCGCATCGACGAATATCGCGAGCGGGTTCAGCCGACGATGCGAAAGCAAGCGGCGCTGGAGGCTCGGGTGACGGTGCCGCTGAAACAGGTGGAGCGGTTCTTCGCCGATCTGTCGAACAAGGTGCCCGCCGTGCTGATGCGCGCGTTGAAGGGCAAGCGGGTGCTGCTCGTCTCCCGTTCGGACAAGCGTGTCGACGGCTTCGCGGTCGACCTTGCCGCCGGGACCGTGATCCCGATCGCCGAAGCCGAGTTTGACCGGTTCGACATGCGCGTCGAATTCCCCGCGCTGGTGCTGCGGCAATCGCTGGCGATGAACATGTTCGGCCATGCGGGCATTTCCAAACGCGTCCATTATCACGCGACTGCCGCCGCGATGCCCGCGTTGAAGCGCTTCGTGACGATCACCGAACTCGCCGAGGCGGAGATTTTCCCGTTGCGTGCGCACTTGTCGCTACGCGCGGTCAAGGCGTTGCTCCCGCGCTGGCGCGAGGGCGTGTTGTATGCGCGCGTCGTCGCCGACCTCGCGCGCGGGCAGGATTTTCCGACGATCGAGGAACGCTATCTCGATCCGGTCGCGGCCTGATTGCCAGCGCCGGGCGCGCCCGATAAGCGCCACCGCAATGGCGTCTTCCGTGCAGATCATCGAACCCCGCCGATTCGGTGACGAGCGTGGCTGGTTCAGCGAAACTTACAAGGAGCCCGACTTCGCCGCGCGCGGCATTGTCGACCGATTTGTTCAAGACAACCATTCACTATCGGTGCCGTGTTTTACCTTGCGCGGGCTGCATTTCCAGACCCCGCCGCATGCGCAGGCCAAGTTGGTCCGATGTATCCGGGGCCACGTCTTCGACGTCGCGGTCGATCTTCGCGTCGGGTCACCGAGCTATGGCCGCTGGACCTCGGCCGAACTTTCCGCGGACAATGGGCGGCAGATGTTCATCCCCGTGGGCTTCGCGCACGGGTTCCTGACGTTGGAGGAGCGATGCGAGGTGACGTACAAATGCTCCGCGCTGTACGCGCCCGACAGCGATGCCGGCTTGCGCTGGGACGACCCCGACATCGCGGTCGACTGGCCATTGCCAAACGGTACCGCGCCCGAACTGTCGGACAAGGACCGGCGCACGCCCCTGCTCCGCGCATTCGTCTCGCCCTTCGAGTATGACGGGCAGCCGCTCGAGCCGTTGAACTGAATGTCGGAGATGCGCATTCTGGTCACCGGCGGGGCCGGGTTCATCGGCTCTGCACTGATCCGTCACCTTCTCGCCGACAGCGAGCATGAGGTGCTCAACTACGACAAGCTGACCTATGCGGGCACGTTGTCCACGGTGGCGGACATCGCGGACAGCCCGCGCTACCGCTTCGTTCGGGGCGACGTGTGCGACGTGAAGGGCGTACGCGCGGCGATCGCCGGATTTTGTCCCGACGTGATCACGCATCTGGCGGCCGAAAGCCATGTCGACCGCTCGATCGACGGGCCTGATGCATTCATCCAGACCAACATCGTCGGCACGTTCACGATGTTGAGCGAGGCGCGCGCATATTGGCGCTCGCTGCCCGATGGCGAGCGCGACGCGTTCCGGTTCCACCATATCTCCACCGACGAGGTGTTCGGCTCGCTGGGCGCGGATGGGCTGTTCACCGAGGAGACGCGCTACGATCCCCGCTCGCCTTATTCGGCGTCCAAGGCAGGGTCGGACCACCTCGTCAGCGCGTGGGGCCATACCTATGGTTTGCCCGTGCTGATCACCAATTGCTCGAACAATTACGGGCCGTTTCACTTTCCCGAAAAGCTGATCCCGTTGATGATCGTCAAGGCGCTCGGCGGTGAAATGCTGCCCGTATACGGGCGCGGCGAGCAGGTGCGCGATTGGCTGTTCGTCGAAGACCATGTCCGCGCGCTGCGGGCGGTGTTCGAGCGGGGGCGACCGGGCCGGACCTACAACGTCGGTGGCAATAACGAGGTGCGTAACATCGACGTGGTCCGCGCGGTGTGCGCCGAACTCGATACGTTGCGCCCCCGTGCGGATGGCCGCGGCTATTCGGAGCAGATCGGTTTCGTCACCGATCGACCTGGGCACGACGCGCGATACGCGATCGACGCGACGCGCATCCGCCGCGAACTCGGCTGGACTCCGGTCGAGACCTTCGCGTCCGGGATCGCGAAGACGGTGCGCTGGTATCTCGACCACGAGGATTGGTGGCGCGACATCATCGGCGAGCGCGGCGCGGACCAGCGGCGCGGGCTGGCGATTTGACGCAGGTGCTCGTCACCGGTGGTTCGGGACAGGTCGGAACGGCTCTGAAACGACTTTCCTGGCCCGACACCTGGAGCATCGTCGCGCCAACCCGTGGCCAGTTGGACGTGTCGGACACCGATGCGCTCGCCGCGTTCGTCGCCGCTACGCGTCCGGCGATGGTGATCAACGCCGCCGCCTACACCGCCGTCGACAGGGCGGAGAGCGACGTCGCCGCCGCGTGGCGGATCAACGCGCTCGCCCCCGCCGCGCTGGCGATGGCGTGTCGGGCGACCGACGTGCCGCTGATCCAGCTGTCGACCGATTACGTCTTCGACGGCGAGAAGATCGGCGCGTGGGAGGTCGACGACGCCCCCGCCCCGCTCGGCGTCTATGGTGCGTCCAAGCTCGCCGGCGAGATCGCGGTCCGCGCCGCCTGTCCCCGCCACGTCATCCTTCGCACCGCGTGGGTGGTGAGCGCGCACGGAAGCAATTTCGTCCGCACTATCCTCCGCCTCGCCGGGGAACGCGACCGGCTCCGCGTCGTCGCCGACCAGCATGGCAGCCCGACCAGCGCCGCCGACCTCGCCGGCGCAATCCAGCACATCGCGATCCGCCTAACCCGGCCCGACCCGCCGTATGGCACTTTCAACTTCAGCAACTCAGGCGCGACCACTTGGCACGCGTTCGCAGAAGCTATCTGCGCGGGCAGCGCGCTTCGCGGTGGCCCTGCCCCCGCCGTCGACGCCATCGCCGGCACCGATTACCCCACCCCTGCCCGCCGCCCGCGCAATTCGCTGCTATCGCACACCGCGATCAAACATGCGTTCGGCATCGAGCCGCGCCCGTGGCAAGCGGCGCTCGGCGACATCCTCGACGAGGCGGTCGGACCCACCAAGGAGCCACGCGCATGAAGGGCATCATCCTCGCCGGCGGCTCCGGCACCCGGCTCCATCCCGCGACGCTGGCGATCAACAAGCAGTTGCTGCCGGTGTATGACAAGCCGATGATCTATTATCCGATGTCGGTGCTGATGCTCGCCGACATCCGCGAGATCCTGATCATCTCATCGCCGGAGTTCTTGCCCAACTACCGCGCGCTGTTCGGCGACGGATCGCAGATTGGCTTGTCCATCAGCTATGCCGAACAGCCGCGTCCCGAGGGATTGGCGCAAGCGTTCACAATCGGGCGCGACTTCATCGGCGGCGATCCGGTGGCGCTGATCCTCGGCGACAACATCTTCTTCGGCGCGGGACTCGCGGAACTGTGCGCCAGCGCCGCGCGGCGGACGGAGGGCGCGACCGTTTTTGCTTACCGCGTCGACGATGCCGAGCGTTACGGCGTGGTCGAGCTCGACGCCGACGGCCGCGCGATCAGCCTCGAGGAAAAGCCCGCCAAGCCAAAGTCAGCCTTCGCGGTGACCGGCTTATATTTTTATGACAATCGCGTGGTCGAGCTCGCCGCCGCGCTGCGCCCGTCCGCGCGCGGCGAGTATGAGATCACCGACCTCAACCGACTCTATATGGAACGCGGCGCGCTGTTCGTGGAGCGGATGGGGCGCGGCTATGCGTGGCTCGACACCGGCACTCACGACAGCCTGTTGGAGGCGAGCGAGTTCGTCCGCATCATGCAGCACCGCCAAGGCATCCAGATCGCGTGCCTGGAGGAGGTGGCCTATCTCAAGGGCTTCATCACCCGCGAACAAGCGGCGGAGCGCGGCCGCATGTTCGCCAAGACCGCTTATGGCCGCGCGATCCTAGCGGCGCTGGATTAGCTGAGCGGCTGGTTACGCGTGGCCAGCACCGGCGGTCGGTACGGGCGCGGCGCGCCGGCGGGGATCGTCGCGCGCTCGGCGGCGACGCGTTCCGCGCGCGCGAGCGAGCTCCGGTGCGTGCGCGCGTGGAACATACCGCCATCGATCGTGGGCACCTTGTCGTGCCAGAACCGCTCGGCCGACACCGGATCGTAGCCCGCATTGTAGAGCAGGCTAACGCTCAGCTGATCCGCTTCGTCCTCCGTCTGGCGGAACAGGCGGCCGTTGCGCCCCACCTCAGCGAGCAGCCCACGGCTCACCCGCGCCGCGTCGAGTCGCTCGCGATGCCCGAGGATCGTATGCGATAGCTCGTGCGCGACGATCACCGCGACCTCCTCGTCGCTGAACCGTTCCAGCCAGCGCGAGCCGACACGGATGCGCGCGCCATCCGAATCGGCCAGCCAGCCATTGCTGGGGACGAGTTCGATCCCGCTCCGACACCCCGGCACCGGCATGACCGTCACCCGCCGCTCGCGCCCGTCCTGCCGCAACACCAGCACCACGGGCGCGGTCGCGGGTAAGGCGGCAAGGCGTGCTTCCGTGCTGTTGCGGGTCGCCACCCCCTGCTTGTCGCTGGCCACGATCGCGGCCCCGGCCGCCGAGACGAGCGAGTCGTTTGCCGCCACCCCGGCGCGTTCGGCGGGGCCGCGCGGCACCACCGCCTCGACCGCGACATCGCTCTCAAACCCGAACGCCGCGCGCGCCGCCGGGCGTGCCGCCGCGTCATATTGGTCGATCGCCTGCAACGCCCACCCCAACTCGGGCTGCACCGCGCGGCACAGGGCCGCGTTGGCGGTGAACAAACGATAACCGATCGCGGCGAGCCGCCGATCCTCATTACGCAATGCCTCGAATGTTATGGCTAGCGGCGTCGCGGGCGGCGCGGCGCGGCCCGGCAAGGTTAGCGACAGGATCGCCGTGGCAAGCGCGGCGCGAACACGAGGATGCATGCCCGTTCCTATCATGTCCCGCTATCGTTCAACAGCCGAGCGCCGCCCGTCGCGCGCGTGCGCCGCGGCCCCATGCTGAAAATGCTGTTCAAGGGCCGCGCCGCAGACGCCGCGTCGTGCACGCTGCCGCCGGGCGAGCGCGTGTACGCGGTGGGGGACATCCACGGTCGCCTCGACCTGCTCGACGCGCTGCTCGCGGCGGTCGATGCCGACGACGCCGCGCGCGCGCCTGCCACGACGACGTTGGTGTTTCTCGGCGATCTGGTCGACCGGGGGCCGCGATCGGCGGAGGTGGTGGAGCGGCTCCGCCAGCTTGCCGCCGATCGGCCGGGCACGCGATTGCTGGTCGGCAATCATGAGGAGGTGTTCCTCGCCGCGCTCGACGGTGATGAGCGGGCATTGCGCGGGTTCTGCAAGATCGGTGGGCGCGAAACGATGCTGAGCTATGGCGTCGACGCGAGCCGCTACGAGCGAATGGATTATACGGAACTCGGCGCGGCGTTGCAGCAGGTCGTCCCCAACGAGCATCGCCGTTTCCTGCGCGGGTTCGAGGACATGATCGTGATGGGCGACTATGCCTTTGTCCACGCGGGCGTTCACCCGGGTACCGCGCTTCATTCGCAGGACGTCGGCGACCTGCGCTGGATCCGCGAGCCGTTCCTGCGTCATCGCGGGCGGCTGGAGAAGGTGATCGTCCACGGCCACACCATCACCCCGGAGGTGGAATGGCGCGCGCACCGGATCGGGATCGACACCGGCGCCTATGAGAGCGGCCGGCTGACCGCGCTCGGGCTCGACGGCGAGGAGCGCTGGCTGCTTCAGACCTGAGCGGTGTCGAGCATCGAGCGCAGCGTGTCTTCCAGCGCGATCGGTTACCACTCCGAGAGCCGCGCCCGCGGGAGATCGATTTCGCCGCCAAGCCTCGCCGGGTTGCCCGCGCGCCGCAAGGCGGGGTCGACCTTCACCTGGATCGCGTGGCCGGTCAGCCCGGTCAGCATCTCGCCAATTGACCAGAGGCGTCCCGTACCGAGGTTGAGTGTCGCCGGTTCAGGCGCGGGCGTCAGCAGCCGGCCGACCCCGCGAGACGATCAGGGTCGCGCGGGCACGCCGGGTTGAGCCAGGCCTTGGCCCGGACCTTGGCCGGGCGCTTGCCCCATCATCTGTTGCTGCATCTGTTGCTGCATCTGCATCTGCCGGATCAGCGCCTTGGAGCGGAAATCGAGCATGTCTAGGTCGAACACCAGCACCGAGTTCGCGGGGATCACCACGCGGCCGGTCGGGTCCTTCTGCTCGCCCTTACCATAGCCGAGGCTTGGCTTGATCCACACGCGGTACTTCGCGCCGCGCGGCATCAGCTTCAACGCTTCCTCGAAGCCCGGGACGGTCGCATGCTCACCCAGCGTCGCGGGAAACGGCTGTTCCGACTTGTCGAAACGCGTCCCGTCGGTCAGCTTGCCATCATACATGACCAGCGCAACATCCGCGTCGGTCGGCGTCGGGCCGCGACCGGGCGTCAGCACCTTATATTGCAGGCCCGAAGCGGTCTGCACGATCCCCGCCAAGCGGTGGTTGCGCGCGAGGAACGTTTCGGCGGGGTCGATCGGCGCGGCCCAGGCAAGCGCAGCCGCGCCCAGCACCGCCGCGACCACGCCGATCCACAGCCAGACAAGGTAGCCGCGCTTGACGGGGGCGATACGAACGGCGGTTACGGCTGACATTCTGCCCTCGACGCAAGCGACCGCGCACGCAGCCAAATTCAAACAACCAAAGTAACCCGCAACTAGCGAGCGCCGTCGCGCTCCGCACGCTTGCGATCCATCTTGCGTGCGCGCCGCACAGCCGCGGCCCGCTCGCGCGCCCGCTTCTCGGACGGCTTCTCGTAATGCCGCCGCAGCTTCATCTCGCGATAAACGCCTTCGCGCTGCAGCTTCTTCTTGAGCGCGCGAAGGGCCTGGTCGACATTGTTATCGCGGACGATGATCTGCATTGTGGCCTGAACGCTCCGAGCAAAGACATTGGCGGCCGAGCCAGTGCTCGCGCCGTTATCCTCTGCCGCTACCAAAGCCGCCCCCGCTTGGCAAGCGCGAGCAGGTCGCGCCGCCGCCACACCACCACGCTTTCCGGGTCTCCTTTCCATCGCCGCTGCGCGACCGTCGCCGTGCGTCGATAGTCTTGCGCCAACGCCGCCGCCATGATCTCGTCATTAGCGCGATTGCGCGCGCGCCACTGGCTCTTGCCGAGCGTCAGGATCGTTCCCGGCCGCCGCGCCAGCGCCTGCCGGAGCGCCACGCTTGCATCGACCGGCAACGCGTGCGCCTCCGCCGACGACCGCAACTGGTCGATGAAGGTGTAGGGCGTAACCAAGCATGCGTCGCTCAGCTGGTAATAGGCAACCGGCGTTTCGTAACCGAGCAGGCACCGCGTCCGGACATCGGCGGGGATCGCGCGCAATGTCTCGTCGACGACGAGGCGCGACCTGGCGGTGCCCGACCAATAGCGCGTCGCCTCCGACCCGCCGAACGGAATAGCGAGCGCCAGCCACAGCACCGGCCCGAGGCGCGGTACGCTCCACAACCCGGCCGACAGGATCGAGGCGACCAGCACCAGCGGCAGCGCGTAATGCGTCCAGAAATTGCCGATCGCCACCGCGTCGACCAGCGTCGCCGCGAGCCAGATGGCGAACAACCACCATCGCTCATCCCGCTTCAACCGTGCCAGCCCGACCGCGGCCGCGATCAACGGCGGCGTTGACTGCAAGGCGAGGTCGCCCAGCCGCGCCATCGCCTCCGCGTCGAACCCGCCGGTCTTCAGCCCCTGCGAGACGAAGGTGGCGAACCACCAGGCACCGAACTGCCCGGCCCACCAGAACCCGACACCGATTGCGACGGTCGGTAGCAAGCCTAGCCCTACGAACAGGCCGATGCGCCACGCCGCCTGCGCGACCGGACGGGTCCGCCACAATCGGACCGCCAGCCACAAGCCGAATGCGGCTCCCTCGAAAGCGGCGTTCGTCTTGATCTGAATGGCGAGGCCGCACAACAGCATCGCCCCGCCCGCTCCCGCAAGATCGCCAGGGCGGTCTAGCGCGGGGGCGGTCCGCAGGATCAGCCACGCGGCGACCGCGATCGGCAGATTGTAGAATACCGGCGTCTGCGCGACCATGCCGCCGAGCGCGCCCGTCATCAGCAGGTAGAACACGCCCGCCGCCAGCGCCGCCCAGCGGCTCCACCGCTGCGCCGCGAGCACTGCCACCCCCCACGCGGTCGCGGCGGCGAACCCCGTCGCGGCGAGCTGTGGCGTGAGCACCCCCGCCCCGCCGATCCATCGCAGCGCCGCGAACAGCATGAACAGCCCGAACGGCTTGCGGTCCCAGATGTCGAAATACGGCACATCGCCGCGGAGCAGCCGTTGCGCGAAGAACAGGTAAAACGGCTCGTCGTCGCCATAAAGCGCGTTGCCGTACAGCCCCATCCGCAGCCCCACCGCCACCAGCAGCAACAACGCGGCGACCAGCGGCCAGGACGGCGGTCGACGCGCAACGGCGACGACGGCTTTGCCGAGCCGTGAAGCGGCGGCTATGCGCGGCGGATGACCCCGCTCCTGCTGTACAACAGCCTGTCCCGCGCGATCGAGACTTTCGAGCCGATCGATCCGGCGAACGTGCGTATCTATTCGTGCGGGCCGACCGTCTATCACCACGCCCATATCGGCAATCTTCGCGCCTATGTCTTCACCGATACGCTGTCGCGCGTGCTGCGGTGGAAAGGCTACCCGACCACGCATATCATCAACATCACCGATGTCGGCCACCTCACCTCCGACGCGGACGCGGGCGAGGACAAGCTGGAGGCAGCGGCGCGGGCGTCGGGCCAGGATATCTGGGCAATCGCCGCGCGATACACGGCGGCGTTCAAACAGAACCTGCGCGACTTGAACGTCGATGATCCGACCGCGTTTCCGTTGGCGACCGACCACATCGCCGAGATGGTCGCCTATGCGGAAGGTATCGCGTCTCGGCATTGCTACCAGCTGCGGGACGGGTTGTATTTCGACACGTCCAGCGTCCCCGACTATGGCCGCCTCGCGCGCGGTGAGAGCGACGAGCGCGAAGGCCGCATCGCCCCGGTCGCGGGCAAGCGACAGCCGCAGGATTTCGCGATCTGGCGGACCAGCCAGCCTGGCGAGCAGCGCCTGATGGAGTGGGACTCGCCTTGGGGTCGCGGGGCGCCCGGTTGGCACCTCGAATGTTCGGTGATGAGCGCCAAATATCTCGGCACGCCGTTCGACATCCACACCGGCGGCATCGACCATCGCGAGATCCACCACCCCAACGAGATCGCGCAGAACCAGGCGCACCGCGCGTGCGCGGACCCGGGCGCGCGCTTCTGGATGCACAACAACTTCGTCGTCGAACGCGCGGGAAAGATGAGCAAATCGTCCGGCGAGTTCAGGACATTGCAGTCGCTCGTCGATCGCGGCGTCCACCCGCTCGCCTATCGGCTGATGTGCCTGCAAGCGCATTATCGGTCCGAGCTGGACTTCTCCGACGAGGGATTGCTGGCGGCGCTGACCCGGCTCAAGCGCCTAGCCATCGTGGTCGATGCGTTACGCGCACGCCCCGACGGCAAGGGCGGGAGCGACGCTGGCGTTTATCGTGAACAGCTCAACGCGGCAGTGTCCGACGACCTCGCCACTCCGCGCGCGCTTACCGTGCTGGAAGCGATGCTGGCGGACAAGCGGCTGTCTCCGGCGGCGCGACTGGCGGCGCTCGACGACTTCGACGCGGTGTTAGGATTACGGCTTACGTCGTTGACGCGGGCCGAGCTTCGCGTCCGCCCTGTGTCGATCGCGCTGGACGAAGCAGCGATTGGCGACCGCCTGACCGAACGTCACGCAGTGCGCGCCGCCCGCGATTTTGTCAGGTCCGACGCGATCCGCGACGAGCTCGCAAGCGGCGGCGTGGAGATCATGGATGGCGATCCTTTCGGCTGGGACTGGAAGCCGACGTGATCGCGTCAGCTGCCATTTCCCGACAGAAGGGCCTCCCATAAAAGCCGTCCTCCCCACCTTCGCGCGCCCGTTGATCGAAGCGCAACTCCCGGGCGACCTCGATGTCGCCTGGGTGACGACGCCCGCCGAAGCGGTCGAACGGATCGCGGATGCGGAGATCGCCTGGGTCGACCTGGCTCCGCGCGGTCTGTGCGCCGAGGCAGTCGCGGCGGGAGACCGGCTCTGCTGGCTCTTCACCGCCATCGCCGGCGTCGAATCGCTCGACCTGGCGAAGCTGCGCCGACAGGGCACCGTCCTGACCAACGGCCCCGGCGTCCTCGCCGGCGCCGTCGCCGAATACGCGGTGCTCGGCATCCTGGCCGCCGCCAAGCGTTTCGACGAGGTGGTGCGCGCGCGTGATCGCCACGAATGGCCGCTGGTCGCGCCCGGCCGCGTTGAGCTGGCCGGCTCGACCGCGCTCATCATCGGCTATGGCGCGATCGGGCGGGCGATCGGCGATCGATTGCGGGCGTTCGACGTCGCGGTTACCGGCGTCACCCGCTCGGGCCGCGACGGCACGGTAACGGCGGAGGCGTGGCGCGAGCGGTTGGCTGAGTTCGACTGGGTCGTGCTCGCCGCGCCGTCGACGGCCGACACGAGAGCGATGATCGGAGCCGCCGATCTCGCGGCGATGAAGCCGGGCGCATGGCTGGTCAACATCGCGCGTGGCGACATGGTGGACCAGGATGCGCTGCTGGCGGCGCTGGCCACCGGCAAGCTCGCGGGCGCGGTGCTCGACGTCACCGATCCCGAACCGCTGCCCGCCGATCACCCGCTCTGGTCCGCGCCCAACGCGATCATCACCATGCATCTGTCCGGACGGAGCCAGACACGGATGTTTCACCGCGCCGCCGCGCTGTTCCTCCGCAATCTCGCCGCCTATCGCGCGGGCGCACCGATGGAGAATGTCGTCGACCTCGATCGGGGTTATTGAACCGGTCCTCGTTGCGACAAAAGCGGTTTTGCCGCAGGGACGCTAGCGAACAACCGAAAGCATCGTCATGGCCGCGCAATGGGCCCCCGACAGCTGGACTCGCCACGAGGCGCGCCAGCTTCCCGATTATCCCAACACCGCCGCGCTCGATGCGGCCTGTCGCCAGCTGACCGGCTATCCCCCGCTTGTCTTCGCGGGCGAGGCGCGGCATCTCACCGCCGACCTCGCCACGGTCGCGGCGGGCAAGGCGTTCCTGCTGCAGGGCGGCGACTGCGCGGAGAGTTTCGCCGAGTTCCACCCCAACAACATCCGCGACACGTTCCGCGTGCTGCTGCAGATGGCGGTGGTCCTCACCTTCGCGTCCAAGCTGCCGGTCATCAAGCTGGGCCGGATGGCGGGGCAGTTCGCCAAGCCCCGCTCCGCCCCGACCGAGACGATCGGCGGCGTCACGCTGCCCTCCTATCGCGGCGACAACGTCAACGACATCGCCTTCGACGCCGCCGCGCGCGCGCCCGATCCGCAGCGGATGATCCAGGGCTATCTCCAGTCCGCCGCGACGCTCAACCTGCTGCGGGCGTTCGCCAGCGGCGGCTATGCCAATCTGCATCAGGTGCATCGCTGGACGCACGATTTCCTGGGCGCGAGCCGGTGGGGCAAACGTTATCGCGAGACCGCCGACCGGATCGGCGAGGCGCTGGAGTTCATGCACGCCTGCGGGATTGACCCCGAGACCGCGCCGCAGCTCGCGCAGACCAGCTTCTACACCAGCCACGAAGCGCTGCTGCTCCCCTATGAGCAGGCGATGACGCGGCAGGACTCGCTGACCGGCGACTGGTACGACACCAGCGCCCATTTCCTGTGGATCGGCGACCGGACACGGTTCGCGGGGTCGGCGCATGTCGAGTTCCTGCGCGGGGTCGGCAATCCGATCGGGGTGAAATGCGGCCCGTTGCTGGAGGCGGACGACCTGCTCCGCCTGCTCGACACGCTCAACCCCGCGCGGGTGCCGGGGCGGATGACGCTGATCACCCGCTACGGCGCGGACAAGATCGAGGCGGCGCTTCCCCGCCTAGTCCGCGCGGTGACACGCGCGGGGCATCCGGTGATCTGGAGCTGCGACCCGATGCACGGCAACACCGTCGCGGCGGCAAGCTACAAGACGCGACCGTTCGACCGCATCCTGGCGGAGGTGCGTGGCTTCTTCGCGGTCCACCGCGCGGAAGGCACGCACGCGGGCGGCATCCACGCGGAGATGACGGGGCAGAACGTCACCGAATGTATCGGCGGCGCGATCGACGTCACCGAACAGAGCCTGGCCGAGCGCTACCACACGCATTGCGACCCCCGGCTGAACGCGGGCCAGAGCCTCGAACTCGCGTTCCTGCTGGCGGAGATGCTTAATCAGGAGATGGCGGAGCGACGCAAGGCGGCTTGAGCGGTGCCCCTCGCGGGTTGACGCTCACGACCCTGCCCGATACACGCCCGCCTCCCGCGCGGCCCCTTCGTCTAGCGGTCCAGGACGTCGCCCTCTCACGGCGAAAACACGGGTTCGATTCCCGTAGGGGTCACCAAAGCACAAACAGCGCGGGGCGCTGTTTGTGCTTTGGTGACGGCGCGTCAGCGCCGGGTACGGCCCGCAACAACACCGTCCCTAGTTCCTGTTTGCCCGCGCGCGCTGGCCGTGCATAACCATCGGTATGCGCCTTCTCCCCCTCGCCCTCCTCGTCGCCACCCCCGCGATCGCCCGCACCTACGACCTGCCCGCGACCCCCGCCACCGTCGCCTGGGGCCATTACGACGCGGCCGACAAACCCGTGCTCACCATCCGGTCCGGCGACACGGTGGTGATCCACACGCTCCTGACCAACAGCCCCACGGGACTGGAAAAGGCGGGCGTCCCGCCTACGGACGTCGAACCCGCGCTCCGCGCAGTGTACGCCGGAGTCCCCGCTGCCGCGCGCGGGCCGGGAGGGCACATCCTCACCGGCCCGATCGCGATCGAGGGCGCGATGCCGGGCGACACGCTGGAGGTTCGCGTCAAGCGCGTCGATCTCGCCATCCCCTATGCCTACAACGCGTTCCGCTATGGCGCGGGGTTCCTGACCGACGACTTCCCTTACGCGCGGGTCAAGATCGTGCCGCTCGACAAGGCGCGGATGGTAGCGCGGTTCGGGCCGGGCATCGAGGTGCCGCTCCACCCCTTCTTCGGCAGCATGGGCGTCGCGCCGCCGCCCGCGTTCGGCCGCTATGACTCCGCCCCGCCGACGATCAACGGCGGCAACATGGATGATCATTCGCTGGTCGCGGGCACGACGATCTTCTTCCCCGTCCATGCGCCGGGTGCGCTGTTCCAGGCGGGCGATGGCCACGCGGCGCAGGGCAATGGCGAGGTGGACATCACCGCGCTCGAGACCTCGCTAACCGGCACGTTCGAGTTCGTGCTGCATAAGCATGTCCGGGGCGGCGTCGAGGGAGTGGAGACGACTCAGTATCCCCGCGCCGAAACGCCTGACGCGTATATCGCGATGGGTTTTGACGACGACCTCAGCAACGCGACGCGCAAGGCGCTGCGCAACATGATCGACTTCCTGGTCACGGCGCGCGGGATGTCCCGCGACGACGCATACATGCTCCTCAGCGTCGCGGGTGATGTCGAAGTGACGGAGCTGGTCGACCGCAACAAGGGTGTTCATGTGGTCGTGCCCAAGAAGCTGTTCCTTCGCCGCTGATCCTCCGCGCCCATGCTGGACGGATCGGACGCGCGCGCGGTAGTGATCTTCATCGTTCGATCTGGAGTGACCCTCGATGAAGACCCGAGCCGCCGTCGCGTTCGAGGCCAAGCGCCCGATGGAGGTGGTGGAGCTGGACTTGGACGGCCCGAGGGCTGGCGAGGTGCTGGTGGAGATCATGGCGACGGGTATCTGTCACACGGATGCGTACACGCTCGACGGGCTGGACAGCGAGGGGCTGTTTCCGAGCGTGCTGGGGCATGAGGGCGCGGGGGTGGTGCGCGAGATCGGCGCGGGGGTGACCAGCGTCGCGGTCGGCGATCACGTGATTCCGCTCTACACGCCCGAGTGCCGCCAGTGTAAGTCGTGCCTGTCGGGCAAGACCAATTTGTGCACCGCGATCCGCGCGACCCAGGGCAAGGGCGTGATGCCCGACGGCACCACGCGGTTCAGCTACAAGGGCCAGCCCATCTTTCACTATATGGGCTGCTCGACTTTCGCGAACTTCACCGTCCTGCCCGAGATCGCGGTGGCGAAGATCAGGCCCGACGCGCCGTTCGACACCAGCTGTTACATCGGCTGCGGGGTCACCACCGGCGTCGGCGCGGT
>JAABUQ010001088.1_pt1 | contig 60827 bp, 52 predicted proteins | sample 5560001 | NCBI WGS metagenome assembly JAABUQ01 (sample SAMN10711888, study PRJNA513371) | rock metagenome | isolation source: Antarctica rocks | place: Antarctica: Victoria Land, Finger Mt nord | collected 2015-12-18
GCCATTCTCGATTGCAACTAGCTTAAAAGCTGATTTTTCCGTTGAAAACAGTTTAAGTTTTAAGTGAACAAGCAACCGGGAGACTCAATCAGGGCTGAGCTTTGGTAATTTTTGGAGATGTCTATTTGATTGCGACCTCAAAGTATTACAGCATAGGCTGCGACCCACTAATAAATGTTTCAGTCCCGTTGCCGGGATTCATTTGATTGCGACTTAAATATAGTCTTATGCTCTGAGCCGCGAAATTCAATAAAAGTTTCAGTCCCGTTGCCGGGATTCATTTGATTGCGACTTGAGAATTCTGAAAATATGCTGAGGAACTATGATCGGTTTCAGTCCCGTTGCCGGGATTCATTTGATTGCGACCTCAAAGTATTACAGCATAGGCTGCGACCCACTAATAAATGTTTCAGTCCCGTTGCCGGGATTCATTTGATTGCGACCCTGATCAAATTGATCAGATCACTATATATAGAGAAAAGTTTCAGTCCCGTTGCCGGGATTCATTTGATTGCGACGTTAATATTTCCTTGTACTGCGACCCCATTTAGATTGTTTCAGTCCCGTTGCCGGGATTCATTTGATTGCGACAGCATGAGCCATGATGATCTAGTTAGGGAGTTATGGGTTTCAGTCCCGTTGCCGGGATTCATTTGATTGCGACCCGTTGGGGTAATTGCTTGTAGATGGTAGATAAATATCAGTTTCAGTCCCGTTGCCGGGATTCATTTGATTGCGACTCTCTAGTCGTGACATAGTTGTCAACCAAAAAGATGTTTCAGTCCCGTTGCCGGGATTCATTTGATTGCGACCTCTCACATTCATTTCTTCGTGTGTTGGCATTATGCTTGTGTTTCAGTCCCGTTGCCGGGATTCATTTGATTGCGACCTATCGGCTCGATGTTCTGCTTATGTAAATGGTAAGTTTCAGTCCCGTTGCCGGGATTCATTTGATTGCGACCTCCGGAGACAGCCGGTAGAGACCTCAGGTAATTCTTGTTTCAGTCCCGTTGCCGGGATTCATTTGATTGCGACTTTTAGCAATTAATCTCTAACAAGACATTGCAAATGGTTTCAGTCCCGTTGCCGGGATTCATTTGATTGCGACCCAAAATAGATAGCTTTTCCTTAGCCCGTTCCTTAATGTTTCAGTCCCGTTGCCGGGATTCATTTGATTGCGACGCTGTGATATCTGTTCTGTATCCTGTGTGTGGCATTGGTTTCAGTCCCGTTGCCGGGATTCATTTGATTGCGACATTTAACTAAGAATTCGCGCGGCAATCGTTTGTTATGTGTTTCAGTCCCGTTGCCGGGATTCATTTGATTGCGACACAATGATGACTTTCACTCGTCCATAGTCTCTTCCAGTTTCAGTCCCGTTGCCGGGATTCATTTGATTGCGACAATAAGCCTCTTATTCCTGCGCCTAGCACAGCTACGTTTCAGTCCCGTTGCCGGGATTCATTTGATTGCGACTTTTCGCTGTTTTTCCCTATCTTTACTTTAAATCGTGTTTCAGTCCCGTTGCCGGGATTCATTTGATTGCGACCTTAAGCTTGTTGGTAATGTCAAAGCGGAATACTACGTGTTTCAGTCCCGTTGCCGGGATTCATTTGATTGCGACTCTTGGTGGTTATTCAGAACAGTATTAGTCCAGGGTTGTTTCAGTCCCGTTGCCGGGATTCATTTGATTGCGACATCGGGCTAGAAGAGGCAATAGTTCTACAGCAGCTTGTTTCAGTCCCGTTGCCGGGATTCATTTGATTGCGACACTATCTTAACCAGACAATGAACGAGATACTTCAAGCTGTTTCAGTCCCGTTGCCGGGATTCATTTGATTGCGACCAGGTTGGGTTAGATGTAATGGGTGACTGAGCTAAGTTTCAGTCCCGTTGCCGGGATTCATTTGATTGCGACCTACTTCACACAATCTTCACAGCTTATGCTATAATAAGTTTCAGTCCCGTTGCCGGGATTCATTTGATTGCGACAATCAGAGCCGCCTATTACCAGTGCAAGAATCCCGGGTTTCAGTCCCGTTGCCGGGATTCATTTGATTGCGACGTACCACGTTCTTGGATTTGACCAAACCGAATTAGAGCGTTTCAGTCCCGTTGCCGGGATTCATTTGATTGCGACCGCCCAAGCTGAAACTCTCTCTAGGCAAGCCTTCCAGGCAGCTTTTTGACCAAGCTAAATTTCAGAGCTAACGGCAATCTCCAAAAACAGCCCGCCTATACCCTCTGCGCAGTGATCCTACACCCCAAAAGTATTGAGTTTTCAAGGTTCTGTGTGTTTTGGCAAACCTCCTGGGTTTTTTGACCTCGCTTTGGTTTGCCAAAATTTGTCCTACCCATAGATCATAGTATGATTGTCCCATCGTGACGTGGTTTCTCTGAACCATAGGTAATTGTTCGTTTTACAGAACCCGCATCCAACATATAGATCCGCACTGAGTCAGTATCTGGCTTGATTAGCTTTTCAATTTGCTGCTGAAGTTTGACAAATTGCATCGCAGTGAGGAAGCACTCAAAAACACTGTACTGAGTCCACTTGCCATAGCCAGAGAGCATCTTGTGGAGCCTTGTTCGACGCTTGTTAGCAGGTTTTGTATCAGGCAAATCGTAAATTATCAGGTAGAAAAGAGTAGTCATACACCACAGGCTTATAGTTTCAGCGCCGTTGCCGAAATTCAGATATCTGAAAGCTCATCTGAGTACGAGCGGCTTGTAGACAACACCTTCTTGTAGATGACGACTCAATAGACGAGCTTGTAGCTCAATGGCGCGCCGATAGGAACAACGGTAAGCAAAGACAGGGTGCTTGAACTCGTCATTCATTTTGCGCTCAAAGGCTTGTAGAAATCGCTTGCGTCCGTCATCAGATAGACGATAAGCACCTAGACTTTCGGTGAAATCCTTGGCCTGTATTTCTCGATTGTGTAATACTGACAATACCAAGTTGTCAGCCACCAAAGGGCGAAACTCCTCCATTAGATCTAGTACCATTGCTGGCTGTCCGTGATGTACCTCATGCAGATAACCAATGTAAGGGTCTAGCCCAGCTAGATGTACACCTGCCGTCACCTGTACCCGCAGAAGTCCATAGGCAAAACTCAATAGGGCATTAACTGGATCTGTTGGTGGGCGACGATTACGCCCGGCAAATGACCACTGTTTTAACATTGAAGACCAACAGGCGAAGTAATCTCGTGCTGCCAACCCCTCAATGCCGCGTACCTGATCCAGGGTTGTCTGCTCGTCCACTAGTTTTTTTCGTAACTTGAGCGGATTCTCCCCCATCTTATGCCGATACAGCACGGCATGTTGGTTATGGATCTTAGCGGTGACGATCGCCTTCACCAATGCCAGGCGTCGTTCTGTATCGTGATATACTGCGTACTGAGCCAACCGCAGCGAACCATTACGAGAGTGTCCTGGCAGAGCGCTGCCCAGATATTTGCCAAACCCGGAAAGATAGTGAATGGGCATTCCCAGTTCTAAGGCATAGGTAAAGGCATCGCCCGTGATCTGCGGAGTTCCCATCAAAACCACCTGTTCTACCGTCTGAGCTGCGACAGACTGTTTCTTCCAAGAGCCATCTTCCTGTTTCATTGCTACAGTGAAGGCTTCGTAGGTCTTGCTCAAGACAGCATCTGGCTGGGTTACATACAGAACAGACATATCAAACCTCAGGCTGTAGTTGTTTGACCTCAAATGGCAGGCAAATTCCTTGTAGGCTACACGCCTGACATTTCTTGGGATGATCTATAGGTGCAGGCATTTCTCCTTGGGCTGCAATTCGGGCGGCAGCGATCGCCTGTTTTGTTGCTTCACGGAGTTGAGGTGTGAATCCAACTTTTTGCCGACGACGATTGCTGTGGTAGAAGATTTCTCCGTAAGTGATACTGCGTCCCGTGCGTTCTTCCAAACAAAGGGCGGCAGCACAGAGTTGAAAATAGTCATTCAGATGATTCCCCATCTTCCCCTTTTTGTACTCTAGGGGGACAAGTTGACCGTCTCGTTCTTCAACTGCATCGATAATGCCACTGGTTAGTAATTGATCGCTCCACACCCACTGCTGCTGATGGATCAGGGTGTCTCCCTCTTGGATTATGCCTGCTTGGTCAATATTGCGATGGAGATGGCGACCCATAATAATGTGTTCATTATCTGCCATCTCGCCTAATTGATATTCCAGGTAAAACCGCCGGGGGCAGTATTCCCAGGCGTTGAGGTATGCCAGGGGTAAATAATCTGGTTCCGTCATAGTATAGTATTGAATAGAAAGTGGAAAGATTTTCAGTCCCGATGGCGGAATTCAGATAGTCTGACTTGCCCCATACCCATCGCTGTTTTACGCCCCACTCCAGCAAAGAAGGCAAAGTGAGCCAAGACGGTTGCGATTTTTGCTTGCTCGATATCTGGAAATCGGTATCTTACCCAACCCTGGGTACCAATTTCCGACCCTCCTTCCATCTTCAGTGAATAGGTTTTGAGTTCATAGGCACAGCTTAAGCCTTTCCACTCAACGGCTGGAAACTGCAAATGTTCAGGAGCAAAAGCATTCCAGCGGCGGTGCAAATTCCCAAACACTAGTTCAGGTAAGGGAAAGGGCTGGATGTCTTGACTCTGCTTAAAGCTGGTAGGAGAGAGAAACTGCAACTCAACGACTTGTTCAGAAGGTACTTGCGCCAGTTTCTCAAAACTGCTGGCTCGCAAGATTTCTACCGACTTGCCTATCCGACAGGGGATGCCTGCTAGAGTAATCTCACCTCCGAGGTCTTCACTCAAGCCCCATAGTAGGGGTGCAAGCAGTTCTCTCCTCAAAAGGGCAATCCTTAGCTGCATCTGCCGGGGTGGACTGAACTTAATGGCTAAGGTAATAGGGAGGCTGTCTTGCTGATGTAATTGCTCGGCTATTACTGTATCAGCAGAGGCTAACCACTTGAGACATTGAGCATGAATTGCTCGCCCCATCGTTGGCGGAAGCGGCTCTGCTGGAGAAATAAGAATTTGAATGACATGTAGCGCGTGCGGATCTACCTCAACTCCCGTCAGTTCATAGGGCAATCCTAGCCACTCCACTGCCATACTCTGACTAATCTGCTGACAGATAGATTGCATCAGTGCAGGATAAAGTGAAGGCTTGGATAGAACAGGCATCACTTTTGTCACCCCCCCAATTTTAAATAGAGGTATCCAAATAAGGGGGTATTCAATTTCTGGAAGCCAGCAGTTTAATGGGGTTGATATCACCGAGGCTTCTGTAGACCTCAGCACCACACTTAACCCAGCAATTCCAATTTCAGGTTCTTTCGTATAAGTCATAATGAGCACTAGTGGCAATTAGTTGAAGTGGAAGGAAACCAGTTTTTATCACTCGGTCTTTGTCGAGTTGAGCCTTTTCTGTGGAAAAAGGATTGATTCTGCCAAACGTAGTTTTTTCACCTAGGTCATCCATTGGTTGAACCGTAAATCCTGTCGTATGACTAGATTGGAATTGGGGTTCAGGAGTCTCCTGCTTCGGATCTGGTAGATATTGGAAAAAGCAGCCCCGTTTACCGAAGTAGTTAATCTGAGCAAAGAGTCGTTCTAAATTAGTCAGCCTATCCGTTGGTCCACAGCAAATTTGTAAATCTCCCTCCAAATGCACCCACTCCCGAAACACGAACCCATCTTGCATAGGTGAAATCGGTGGAGATTCTTTGTTATGCTCCTTGCGGTAGTCTTTGTAGGCTTGTTGGTTCCAGTAGCGTAGTTTATAGCCGTTGCGATTCACAACTAATCGCTCTGGCGGCAGGACATAGATTTGCAAGTCTCGAATCCAGACAAATTGACTTTTGATCCACAGATCAAAATTTGCGTGATGCTCCCTCCCTTCGCTTTCAAGCAACACTTTCAAAAGCGCCATTTTGATGGCGTAGGGCGTAGGTACCAAATTAGACCGGGCAGCCATGCTGGTCGCATCAGAACGCTTAAGGGAGAACAAACTGACAGGGTGATAACTGACACTCAGCCATTGGTTAGAGAGTTTACCAAGACTGGTTTCAGCCGGGGTGCCAACAATATCTGACTGGGTTGATTCTGATTTACTCAATCGCTTCGGCATGGTCACTCTCCCAAGGTTGCGATCGCTCAATCAATGCCTGAATGCATTCAGCAAACTCCGCCATTGTCTCGAAAGTAAAGAGATGAATCGTGCCTTCACCGTTCAGACGATTCAAGGTATTGGCAATGCTCTCAATTTGGCGATTGTAACTTTCCTCTAGTGGGCTAATCATAGGTGCGGGGCAGCGTCGCGTACTAACAGCAATCACTCCTTCAAAGTAATCAGGGTGAGGCAGATGGGTATTCCGCTTGGCTCCATTGGGTTGCAGGTAGGTATAGAGAACACTTTTGAGCAAAGCATCCAGGCGTTTTTTTCGCTCAACTGCATCAATCCCGTAGCTGAAGTTGTGGGGATTGTAGCCTATCCGAAAAGCTTCCAAGTTTAGAACGGTGGCATACAGACCGGAACTGATCTGCACATTAAAAGGAGTTGGGTTGTCTGTGCCGTACTTGGCATGGAAGTAGCTCTGGGTTTTGACCAAGGTAGGTAAGCCAACCACAGCCCCAAACTCAATCACAGACTCCCGCTTCAGGGTCTTGTTGCCCTTTACAGTGACCATAAAGCCCTCTAGGTCACTAATTACACAGCGCTCAAGTATGGTATTCGTATTTGTAACAAGATCAACCTCCTCCTTATCCTCCTTATCCTCCTTTCCCTTAATTGTGGCAATCTGCATCTGCCCATTTTTTAGGTCATAGCCGATGCGATCAGGATGAAATTGCTTACCTCCCTCTGAGAGAGCCAACCCACCTTCGGTAGCAATGCGATGCAGATGTTCAGCCTGAATGTGCTTGAGCATATCGCCCGAAACTCCATTCACATACTCAGGCTCATTCATGCCTTTCTGGATAATGTAGTAACGCCGGGTAAGAGATTGATTCCCCTCATTCCCCTCATTGTTCAGGGCATGTAACTGCCAGGACAATAAGCCACTAATTGAAATCGAATAGACCGGAAACTTTGCATTAATCATCGTCAGATTCTCCTAGATTCTCAGATTCTTCTATGTTGCCCAATTCCTGTTCATTACTCACATCCGCATCCTTATCTTCCAGCTCAACATCCTTAGGTTTAGTCCATCTTGCATACCCGTAGGCAATCAGCAAGTTAGCCACCAAGACTGTATCGAACTCCTCCACCAGTTCAATCAGCCTGTCCAAATCCTCCTTGGTTGTCCAGACTCTTTTCAAAGGCTTCTCTTGCTTCATAAGTTGTTCAGAAAGGCGTAAATTCTCATGCTCATACTTAGCAAGAAAATCAGCGATTTCAATCAAAAAGTCTTTTTTAGAGCCTGACTGACCACTCAACCGCTGCGCTAAGCCGTAATTACGTTGCCAATCAAGCTCTATGACTCCATTTTTGGTTTGGACTTTACCGGCAAAAACCGTTGCCTGATTGATGGCTTTAGCAATGCGGAGAAAACTTGGGTCTCTGGTGATTTGGGTGAAAGATGGGTCTTTCTTGGTCATAGTGTTTAGTCCTGATAGGGAAAATAAGCGGGGGGGTCTTGCCTTAGGGTCTGCCAGACGTTTGATGACATAATCTGCGTAGCTAACCTGAAAGGGGAAAAAATTGCGTAGATTGCTCCCAGTGATAAAGTCTCGATAGTTAGCCAACAGTTCGCTGTTACCTTCCTCTGCTGACAGGGAACTGATGACAGATAGATGCTCTTTTAAGACCGTCTGATAATCCTGTAATTCATTATAGTTTTCGGGGTGAACCCAACCAGGGAGTCCCAGGGTGAAGACTTGTTTAACGCCATAGACTTGTCCTTTCTGACCAAAGTGAGTTCCAAAAAATCCTCTGACAAAGTGATTGGGAGGCTGACATATTTCTAACTCATCTTCTGGTCGTTCTCTTGCCTGAGACTCGTGACTTTTAAGCAGTTCCTGACAGAAACGTAGCACCAACTCTGCATCAAAACGGGCAATGCCATGACCACCGCCCGGAGGGTTAAATTTACGCAAATCATCCAGGACGCTTTGGTATTTTTCAAACTTGATATCTTGGGGGACAAGGGCAGTTACCCGCCAGTCATAAACTCGTTCCGCAATCTTGACCCTTTCGGAAATGCCAAAGGCAAATAAACCATTGGCAATCAGCCATAGGCTCAGCCAATCAGCTTTCTGAGAATCTGTCTTATTACCATCCGCTTTGATCCGACTGACCCCCTGAACGGCTGTAGGCAGGAAAACCTTAACAGCACTTACCTGATCTGGTAGCTTGCATCCGGTTTCTCGCTTAAAAATCTCAGCAACTAGCTGGACTTTTGCACTCAGACTAGAATGGTTTTCCTGGCTGAAGGCTTGTAGTAATGAAGTAACCAAAAATCCATACTTGTCTCGAAGTTCCCATCCTTGAAACCACAGGTCGTTATGGTTTTTGTCATGGCGCATTGAGGTGAGAATGACACCATTTTGAGTTTTCGGATCAGGTGGTTTCGGAGCTTCTTCTCCCCAATCAGCTTTACCACGATTCTGAAATAGATACTCTCGGTACACTCTTCGGGCTTCGCTATGCTCCACTGTATTGAAGGGTGTTGTTTCATTAGGTAGCTTGCTCCGATCCGTTTTTTGACCACAGACCGGCGGAAAGGGGTCAGTATAGGCAAGCTTGGCAATTGGTTCCAGATTCACAGGCTTTTTGAACTGAATGCAGTAGCGTGTACCCTCATCCACAAGCTGCATATCTGTTTTCTGCTTAGTTTCACCCAAGGCATACGCACTGATCCGTGCTAAACCCAACATCAGGAACGTATCAGCATAGGTATTGAATCGTTTGGTTACGAACAGAGTTTTAATCATCTGTGCCTGTGACTCAGCTAGTAGACAATCTTACTCTCCGCCTGGAAGAGGGGTTTTCCAAACGAACTCGTGCTTGCTTGTTATTCGAGCTAAAATGCTTAGACATCGAGTGTTACCTCAAAAAACACATAGGTATCTAGAGCGGCTGAACAGACAAATTCAGCCGTTTTGGAAGTGGTGACACGAGCGAGCGTCTCTGAAGTGCAAATTCAGGGGCGCTTTTTAACTTACCCAAAATCTAACATAGTTTGACCATGACTTCTAGGCAAATGAATACTTTAAAAAAAGCGATACCATCTACAAGTGCTATATTTAGGTTTGGATGGCAGACAGGTTGAGCTAAAACTGTTTAGATGAGTATGAATCCCTATAAGGGACTGAAACTTCATCTGCCTTGAAGTTCCTCTAAACAACTCATCAGTCTGCTATCCTTACTATTCATACAAAGCTTCGAGCAAGAGATAGCATTAATTTGTTGAAAGAAGTCAGTGAGCGCTGTATAATTTAATTTTCCCTGTTTTGGGTACGGGGTGGGTCGCAACTTAATGAATCCCCGCCAGAGGACTGAAACAATCATCTCCCTTTGCCTAGGCAGAGTGATGCCGAGTCTCAACCTCATGAATCCCTGCAAAGGGACTGAAACTAGACAAGTGTTACTTTTTATGCTGAACTGAGCGTTGATCGCATAATCGTAAAGCTCGGACTACCAACAAATACAGGTGCAGATACTCCGTCTGGTCTTTCTCAAACCTATCTAGGTCAAAATCGAGTTTTGTGTAGTACTCAAGTTTTCTTAAGTTGGCTTTTGGTAGAGGAGGGTGTTGGGGAAAGAACTTGGCACGGGTTAGGCTATCCCAGCTTCTTGAAATGACTGCCTGCGCCTGGGAATGGAGTTTTATTGTTGAAGGTAGTTTATCTGCCTTTGCCCAGGCAGAGTGATGCCTACCCGCTGCCATGACAACAGCATGGGCAATATAGCCGGACTGTTCGCCATCTGCGCCAAAATGTTGCTGGAGTAGAGGGACTAAAGATTGTTTGAGAATATCTCGCCCGATAAAGGCACTCTCAACGGCATGGGGGGGACGACGGTTTTTCTTTTCGTAATCTCTCCGTGCTTTCTGCTGGGCAGCATTTCCTGGATCGGAATCCGTATGTGCTAGCAGGTGTGACTGGGGATTTTTCCCCTTGAATGAGGAGTGAGCGATCGCCTGCCATCCCCGCATAACCTCCTGCCACTTGACCTGAAGTTTACCTAGATCATGGATCAAGACTGCAAAAAACACCAGGTACTCAAATAGGGCTTCTGTTTCAGCCTCAGTTGCATGAGGGAAAATTCTTGCTCTGATGAATTGCCCCCCTGGTTGCAGCAGTTCATCCCGAATACTGGCATAAGTGACCTCAGAGAGTTCGCCATTTTTCAGCCGCTCAGTTTTAAAAGCCTGGCGCCAGCAAGTCCACATACAACCTAGATGCCCAACATAGGTATCCATGTGATAGATATACTCACTTGCTGGCGACTTCTGGGGCTTCAAAGATGAGCAGAAGCGATTTCCACGCTCATCCTCATCGATGCTGATCAGTAGCCCAACTCTATCGTCATAAGAGACATAGCGAGGATTCACCAAAATTCTGACACTGGTAATCAGAACTTCACGGGATTCAATTAGAGTCGAAGCTGGCTGGCTGTAGGCTTCTGCGGCTTTATCCTTTGGTGCTTCAATCCGCCTAAACACCCACTCTATTTCGTACTCCCGATTTTGAAAGTCTCGCCATATTTTACACAGAGCCGAAATAGGTACTGAAAAAGCCTGTAATTTATTGGGGTCAATCTCTTGATTGTCCAGATCAATTAGAGTGGCTTCTTCCCAAACAAAGATACTGCGACTGTCTACTAATCGAATCAGCTCAGTGGCAGCAGAGCGATCGCCTGTGAAAACAGCACTTTTGAATTTTTCTTCAAAGTTCATCTTGTTATTTTGTCTCCGCTTAGCCTGAAGCAGGTCTTCGTGTCGATGAACTTGATTAATCCATGCTTCTTCTAGGCGAAACCCAACATTTTGGTTAACTTTCTCTGAGGCTGTATGCTCCTGTAAAACTTGCCAAGTTAATTCACAACTTTCATTAGAGTAGGGTAAGAAACTTTGCTTCTTTTCAGAAGTTTCCTCTGATTCCGTATCCAAATCTCTTTCGGCTAGCTCGGAGTGAATCTGGTTAACCTGAAATGACCAATAGACATAGACTTCACCCTGTTCACCCTGAAATCTGGCACAGCGACCTGCACGTTGCAGGAGAGAGTTCATAGGGCATAGGTGAGTGTGCATCACTTCACAGGTGATATTCATTCCAGCTTCAATTACCTGTGTAGAAATTAGAACATAGCAAGTTCCATCATCATGCTCTCGCCAAACAGCAGCAAAATTATCTGTCAGTTCAGTTTCTTTTTTAGATCTATCTTCTGGTAAAAATCTGGAGTGTAGCAGAGTAATCTTTAACTCACCGTCCTGATCTAGTTCTTCTAAATCTATAAAAAGTCCCTGGGATTGAGAAACTGTATTGCAAATGACAATGACTCGTTTCCGCTGACAGCTATGAATGTCATTTAGGATCACATCGGCAGTCAAGGGCTCAGATACTGCTCGAAAGGTACGACAGCGTTTACCCTCAATCGCGTGTAAATCTGAGTCTTCAACCCTAACAATTTCCATTGTCAATTATCCTTTTTATCTGAGCTGCGAGTTCATCCGTCAAAGTAGCGGTCATGAGCAGAAAGGGTGAAATTCCTTTGACCTGCTCTAAAACCTTGAGGACTGTGGCAAAAGACCGATCTGGGTCGAGTAAATGCAGTTCATCAAAGACAAGATAAGAAGCAAAAATAGCACCAGAATTGACATTGGCAGACCCTCGACCTACTGAGTAGGGAATATTTAAGAAACTGCTCAACATCTGGTCAATCGTACAAAACACAATGTCACCCTCAAATCGGGGGTCTTCCGGGTTCTCTCCGGTTTGTAGAGTTACTACAAGGGGGCGAGATGCCTGACTAACCTTTGACCATTGTTGAAATAAGCATTCGGCTCTCTGTCGTAAGCTGTTGGCTAAAGTTCTCAAAGGCACGACGTAAATCAACTTGTTGGGAAAGCCTTGGGGAAGATGATTCTGTAGCTCTTTGGCGAAGAGGAAGGGTGCGATCGCGGTCTCGGTTTTACCTGAACCTGTGGGCGCTCTCAGTAAGACATCTTGACGATTAAGGATTTTTAGAATGGTTTCTCGTTGGAAGTTCCGTGGGCGAGGTCCGACTAGTTTTTCAAAATATTCATCAATGCAGGAGTGAATTTCATTAATTGTCATAGAACTGCAACAAACTCTTTTTTTAGATGTAAAGCAATACTGTTCGCTTCAGCCAGATTGCGCCCTGTGGTTTACGGTACAAATGAGTGCGCTTCTCATCGTCCTCTCCTTTAGTTTTTTAGGTTCACTTCTGTACACCCCATACCTAACCGAGTCTTTACCCCTGTACCTGAGAATCGTGCATAGTAAATGAGTAGATTTGCAACATTTGCCAGTAAGGGGTCAGTACGATGTAAAACTTGAAGGGTTACGTTCCCAGTAAAGCCGTTTACCTTGCCACTGTGGACTTGAAATGAGCTGGTTTGCAGCTTGTGGCGACTGAGCGCGATCGCCCCTTCCAAGTACCCTATCAACTCATCACTGCCCAAATACACTGGAGCAAAATGATTCCAGCGCTCTAACCAACTACGAAACATTAGGTTAGGAACAGGCAAGGGTAGGAAGGTGCGCTGATGGGCAAATGCAGTGGGAGTGGTGAACTTTAAGTCGAAGTATCTGACGGGTTCTGGCTCGGCTGCAACTAACGTGTGATAAAGATTTTCATAGCTGTTAATGTCATCTTCCCGATTAACTACATTAAACTTGGCTCCCAGGAATTCTAGAGAAGGGGATAAGTCGAGGGAGGCGATCGCCTTTGATGCTGTTTCCTGTAATCCACAAATCGATAACTGGTAAAACTGATCGGAACTGAAGGTGAAAAAATCTCTAGAGGCTGAATAAAACCCCGTAATGCTGGAATAAGTGACGGATGGAATGGAGTTACCTCCCATCTCCAAACCCATGCGGCGGTGTAAGTCTTTTACCAACTCCAGTCCGTAAGAACGAGGCATTACAGTTGGCTCAGATACACTCAGTGTCCAGGTAGAACGAATCAGCATAGCTATAGCACCTTGAACTTTACCCATCCAGGCACAAACTTAATCTCCCTACTTGCTCCGGCTACAACTCTCCTAGACTTGGGAGCCTCAAAACCTGGTGCTTTCAGACCGCAGTTGTCTCGGATTTCTTGTCTCAAATCCTCTGTAAGCAGCAAGTTAATTGTTGTGCCAGTCATGCCACTAGCCCAACCTAGCCTAAGACCGTAGGGACATTTTTCTGGCTCATAAAATTCTCGAATAGCGTCAAAGTCTAAATTTATGCTCTGACCATTGTTATCCTTAGCATTGGGATTATTACTAACATCCTGCCAATAATCATGCTCCTCGTCCCACTGGTCTTGGGCAAATTCCTGACAGATTTTCAAGATGTCATCTACCGTATTAAACGGTATCTGCATTCCTTGTCTATGCTGAAACCAAGACAGCATAGTTGAGTCTAGGCTAATAGTGAATTGAGTATTAAGATTACATACCATCTCTGTAAAAATGGGAGCCTTATATTTGGCCTTCCCGTCTCGAAAATGGCTGGAGACAATTACCTCAACAACAACTGGTAAATTTCTCGGTACAGATTGACTTCTTTTGTTAAGTACCTCAGGCTTCAAAAGAGGCTCAGAATCGGTGATGTGAACAGCTCGCATTATGTCAGTGTTCGGTCCTTGGTTAGAACTGACAGGTTGATCTTGATAGCTAAGAGCGAAGTCAGTAAACAGCCGCTCCATAAAAAGTTTGTCATCGGCAACCTTTGCTTGCTGCCTGAGATTTCCCATAGTCTGACGGAGTTTACGCTCAATCTCACTGATCTGGTATGTTCTTGGAACCTGATATCGCTCTTTGTGTTTGAGCAGGTGGTAGGCGATCGCTGTCCTTATTGCCCCCTTAATAGATGAACCTGGGATGTAGAGTTGCCCCATGCCATTACGGATCATGGAACGCAGGTCAGTAATCTTCTGGGTTGTCCACTTGAGGCTACTGGTTTGTTGAGGAAAAATCCGTTCCCCGTTCAAGTCTTTAGCAGTTTGCCAGCTATTTCCAAAGGCATCTTCTAGTAATGAGGTGATGTCCTCTCGGTTTTCAATCTTGCGGATATAGTCCTGCAACCATCCTCGCTGGTAAAGAGTCTTGGCGAGAGCCTCTTGATTGGGAAGATAGACCCGCTTGCCAGTTTGGACATATTCAAAGGGACTCAACTTAGAAACAGCTGACCCAATGTGCAGAATAGGGCTGGTCAGTTGAATCCGTTTAATTTCATAGACCTCTGGCTTATATAAAGCAGTTTCAGGAGCAGCCATTGTTATTCACCCTGTACTTTGATTGGCAAACTTAGACTAATTCCACTGCGATAAACCTTGTGGTCTCTAAAGCCCCTTGGTGTCACATCAGCAAGTTTTCCTTCGGGAACAGCAGGAAAAACTGAGCCTTCAGTGAACATCTGTACGGACTGACGACGCAACTGCCTCCCATCAGAGCATGGAGAAGCAATCCATCCACCTCGCTCTTGCAGTTCATAACTAGCTACTGGTGTCGGCGTTTCTGTTAGTAGTTCGCCGAGCTTGGATGATTCATCTGTCCAAAACAGACTTATAGTGCTGTGATAGTTCGCCCCAGAAAATTCAATTACGTCTTTCCAATGTGGGGTTAACTCAGTTAACCGATCAACTTTGAACTGCCCTGCACCACTTGATCGTTCTCCCCCAATACCTTCTCCCCCTATAAAATCTAAAACGGCAAAGAAAGTATTTTCCAGATCTGAATTAGAAAAATGAACCAAAAAATACAAGCCTGATAGACTCTCAACATCCTCACTGTCATTGCCATTTAGCTGCCACTGATATTGCACGTAACCGTTCACGGGGGGGTACATCATGCGCATAAACGTCAAAGCCTTGCTAAGCAAAAGCTTTGGGTTTTATGCGCATCAAAATATCGTACCTAAAATGTCTAAAAGACAATTTGCAGACCAGTATAGCACTTTTGACTACTCACAATTATCCGGTATAAATCCAATCTAGACTGGTTTTCGTACTGATTACGTGTGATTTCATATTGGACGTTTTTTTGATCCCCCCCTGAACGGTTACTATTGCACAAACCCTATGTAGTAGAGGTTAGTCGCCCTGGTAGTGCGATCAACTGCGATTTTGGGAACTTTGCTAGACTCAAAAGCTTTGCTGTAGTCAAAGGTTCCAGCCTGGAATAACGCTCCGCTAGCTTGACCTTTGATTTTGTCAGTTAATTCTTGGCGATCGCTCTGTGTGAATCCATCTCCCTGATACCAGCGTTGCCAGATTTCCAAGGGCAAGTACGTTAGGTTTTTGTAAGCCTTGGTAAAGTCCAAGTCATTCCCAACCGGATAGTTGAGGGGAAACTTGAGAGGACGGGGCAAGTAATAGACGGGCTTTCTATCTAGTTGCCGATAGATAAATGTAGAACTCAGGCGAAATGGCGGCTCTGGTCGAGTGTTGAATTCCTGCAACAAATCCGTAGCAGCGTCTTTTCCAAACAGTTTTGCGTAGGTACTCATCCAAGCGCTAAATAGCGTGTCCGATCTCAACCGTTCACTGGTTTCTTCCATGCCAATACCCAGTTCACCAAAATGGGCAACACTACGCCCAAACTTGAGCCTAATTAACTTCCAGACACTCATGAGTCGCTCCCACTTCCTGGTAGTAAACGCTGCTGGATTTTTTCTGTCAAGTTTCCGAAGTTTTCTAGCAAGTCCTCGGTGTTATCTCTAGTTGCAATTGGAGTGCGAAAATCTCCACCATCACCTGTAAATTGACGGTACTGATCTAGGTCACGATAGAAAAATTGGAAGTCCAGAAATTTGACTTTGCCGTAGCCTCTGGAACCATGACCACCTAGAGCATCTTCTTCAAGGACAGCAAGGGCGATCGCCAAGTTCTGCAAATCTTTCTCAACCTGATCCTTGTCTTCAATAGTATAAACCAACTCAAACTCAAACTTTGCTCCCTTTGGTATTCGCTCTAACTGTCTTGGATTAGCTGCTGCTGTAATCCGGTCAAGCCCATTCTCAAACTTCCACTCGGTCATGTGTAGCCCAGTATCAATCTTTTCAAGAGCATCAATAGATTCTTGTAACAGATGACAGTCACGTACAATCAAACGGGCTGGAGCATTTCGTCCTCTAACTTCTGCACAGTTTGTAACAAATTCCGTACCACCCACGGGATGTTTTATATCTTCTCGTGGACTTTTATCTTCAAGCAGTCCCTCTGTACGAGCAACATCAGTCTCAATCCAGCATTTTGAACCAGTAGAGCCAAAAACACGGGAGAGTTCACAGGTGCTCGCACCCTCAAACTTTACAAATTGTCGTCTGTCAATTTCTGTAAATCCAGTCACTATATCATCGCTCTCGTAGCGATACGTGTCTCTGCTGCCTTTTCGATTCAGAGGTTTGTTCAAGACACGCTCCAGAATTGAACGTAGTTTACCCTTGATTGATGACCCAGGTAGATAGGGATACCGAGTCAATGGATCGCGGATAACAGGGTGATCCAATCCACCAATGTTTAGGCTTTCCCCACCACCGCCAATATGAAGACCAGTTTCTACCAAAAGGATACTCTTGAGTCGAAACTTGCCAAGTAGTTGTTTCTGAGGCTTTTCAGTTGCCGATATAGTCATTGGTCCTTCCCTTCTGCTGCTTTGTGATAAGCAATGATTGATTCAATCAGTTGAACAAGACGAGTGAAGTCATCTAGATGCTTAACTTGGTTGATTGCAGCTGACAAAACCTGCTTCAAAGGCTCAACTGGACCGGGGTTTCTATCCCTTTGCTGCCGAGCGGCGGCATAAGCAAGTTTGGGTTTCAAGAGATGCAACTCTGATTGAATTTCTTCAGTAAGCTCTTTACTCCCGCCTAGTTTAGCCTTGAGACGATTCACAGCATCTAAGAACTTGCGTATTTGGGTAGTTTTCAGATCTTCAGCAAGTCTTGTTCCAAGTTCTTCAGCATCTTCAACCAATTCCCGCGTTTTGTACTCTTTCAGACCACCAGTGAACTTGTCAATTTTATTGACCATCTTAATAACAATGTCTTCACTTGTTTGTTGCCCATTATCATTCTGATTATTTCCCTGTCTCTGCTGGTCACGTTTAGGTAGTGGGCTAGGTTTTTTAGGTGATTGTGTCATGGGTTCGAGCAGCGGGTAAGTAATTCAATCCAGGTAGCGATCGCCCGAAAATAGGGCGCGTTATATGGACTCTTGAGAGAAGTGCGAACAGACTTAAAGGGAGAATCGTCTTGACGAAGATGATTGGGTAGCCGCGCCAGTGTGTAAGCAATCTTAGGTAAATTCAAGTAATAGCGGATCTCTTCTTGATCGTCCTTTAGTCTTTTAATCTCAGGAGCATCTTGACTTTTAGCTGTTTGCTTCTTTCTAATGTCATCAATAAGCCGCTGTTTATCTCTAATCATTTGCTCTTGGATTTGAGCAGTGGCTAAGAGATTACGAACAAAACTCCGAGCATAACTAGTTGATAGTTCACTGTTTAACTGCTCTACAAGAGGCAACACACCAAATAACTCAGGCTTATCCTTTGGATTGAGAGACTTTTTAGCCATCTCGTTAATTCCTTCGGTGTCTGTTGTACCTAACCATTCACTCCATTTGAACGTTTCTCCAAACAATCCTAAGCTGTCTCGCCCATTTCCTTTAGCAGCTTTTTCTGCTTCACCAGACTCCTCTGCTGCTTGATAAAGAGGGTACTTAACTATAGCAATACTGATGCCGCCTGATAGAGTAATGTCTATATTTTTACCTGTATAAGCCCGGAAAGACTGGTAAACATCAAAGGCAAATTCAACCACTTCATTCCAAGCGCCACTGACGAATAAATCATCTCCACCTGCATAAATAAATAGAAGATTAGGGCGAGGAAGTGCTTTTCCATTGGAATCACAAGTCAAACATTTAGCACCCTTAGGCAGATTAGCTGCACGATTCTTTGCCAGACTATTCAGGTAAACCTTAAAAAAATAACTTATCTGGCGAGAGAGTCCTGCAAGCCTAGGCAAAGTGTGATTTTCATTCAACCCCTTAGCAAAAATTTTCCCTAGATTGTCCACATCCATCCGTAGGTGACCAACCCTTTCGATTCCCTTTGCCCTGTTTGCCATCTCAATGGCTCGTATGAAGTTCGGCTTCTCTTCATCACTTTTTTTGCCGTAATTGCCCAATAACAGAGGCACAGAACTCTGGAAGCGGTAATCATCTACTGTCCAGTTATTTAGTAAAAACAGTGTGTCACTGGACTGAATCTCTTGTATTTTGTCTTTGTTTTCAAAAAGATAGTAGTAGGCAGATTGAAAAGATATCCTATCTAATTTACCAGGCATATTATCACGATATGATCGCAGAAATACTCTGGCTTTGAACAATTGACTCCCCAACTGAAACATCTTTATACAGGTGGGACAAGCTTGAACAGAATCGTCTTCGTCGGAATTCAGTTGCTCCAACTCTGTCGTATCATCTCGATGGCAAACCCGGCACCGATCTCCATAGCTTTCACGAGGTAAAAGTAAATCATGGAGCTGAAAACTAAACTTACGATGTTTTTGGTTATTGATTTCTTGAATTAGTTTATTCCATTGATTTATAAACTCGTTTGTGGCTACATAACAAAATTCAAACTTCAAAGAATCGAGAGCTAGAAACACCTTGCTTTGAAACTCATTTTTTAGCCAAATATTAAATTTATGCTGAACTTGCTGGACTTTCTTGTTTGTGTCACTTGTAGCAGCAGCTAGCAGATATAAATTACCACCACCTGCATAGATAACACTGGTACGTGGCAGATTCAGTTCTGCCAGGAGTTGCTGTACAACTTCTTCTGTAACCATTTCTAGATAAAAACTCCGGGCGCGGAGAGACTTGAGCGCACCATCAGAAGAAATTGTGTAGATGAATTTTTGAATCCCTGAGAGATCGCCAGCTACCAAGCTGAGTTCAGTGGCTTCAGGATGACTCGCCAAAGCAGCAGCAATCGCTCCGGTAGCCCGTACCATGTCTATGAGAGCAACATCAGGCTCCCCAAAGCTGAGGCAGGAGCCGAATTTTTCTAGAATCAGAGTGAGTAACGAGAGATTTTGCCAATCTTCCTGGTCAAGACCTGACAAAGCCTCTCTAACTTCCTGCATCAGGGCTTCTTGGTCTTCTAGACTAGGCGGATCTATTTGAGGATAGGGAATCAGGGGGTCACGGTTTGCGATCGCCTTAGCAGGATGGTAATGCTGTTGATCTTGACCCTTACCATCTGGAAGTTTTACAGCGTCAAACAACAGCCGCAGCCAGTTGAGACTTGTGCTGTCAGACCATGACAAGCTTTCCTTCGCTCGTTTAACTGCTGGATGTAGGTCTTCTGAAGGTTGACACCCACTGGATAAGTTAGCAGCTGCCCACTCTGCTAAGACTAATATTGCCTGCTGTGCAACCTGTAGGGCAACTTGAGAACTTGTCATCATAGAATTTGCTAGATGGGTAGATTCTAAATAAGTTAAGGACTAGCATAATAAGGTATAAGCGCTCACCCCACAAACTCTTGATGACCCGGTTGTAACCACAAATCAGGTTTACGTCAATAGCTTCACCACCTGCTGAAGCAACAAATCCGGCACAGGTCGGCGCTGACCCCGCTTCCATGGTCCTGCCACAATTTCCAGAAACGGCTCAGTTCGCAAAATCTCCAACCTTTCTTCCAGGACACTGTGAATTACCGCCAGTGGCTGCAATTTTGAGCTACAGAGGTCATGCCACGTTTGCACCTTCAGTGGGTCATCACTGATGACAATGTAATGGCTACACTGCTCTACTACAGGAGTTTTCACCGGATCTGGGACTCCACCCACATCAACCAGTGCCAGATTCACCACCTGCCGGATATTAGCAGTTGCTTGGGCATGGTAATCGAAGTACTTCCCGATCAATTCATCCGCATTGGGGTGCTGATGTAACTTGAACTTGTTTTCCTTGGCTAGTCTCGCAGCCAAGTCACGGTCTGGAGTTTCATGGGTATGATTCCCCTCACCATCCCAGTTAGCCCGATGCAGATAAATCTGTACGTCTGGTCTCTTTCCCAACAAGCTCACACGGAGGGCATTGGACAGAACACTTTTACCGCTATTGGGAGGCCCCCCAATCAGGATGGCAGAACCTGGAACGTTGCTGTAAATAATTGGCACGGTATCACTAGGTTGCTGCTCTGGAACGTTGCTATTGATGACGACAGCAGATTTTAAACGGATGTCATAACAACCGATCCAAAGGGCATGCTGACAACGCCAAGCTAGATGACCATAGAGCCAAGTAGGTGCCTTACCAAACAGAATCACTTCTCGATCCAAGTCAAGTTCAGGGGGAATCTCCAGCAACAGCAGTTCCTCTGGTCGAATCAAACTCTCAGGCTTGAGCAGGTTAATCGTCAGAGCTTGGCAATCTCGCTCACAGGTTCTCAGTGCAATCACTTGTAGCTGCACTTCAGGTTGTAGCTGCACTCTAGGACTCATAATCATACTCGACAGTAGTTAACTCTTGCGAAACACGGCGGCTGGCAGATCCAGCTTGAAAACCTGACTAATAGGTACTGCATGGGTGTGAGTAGCAACCACCACCGCTCCTAGTCGAGTGTCGTAGCATCCTACCCAGGCAGCAGGATGACACTCATGTACCAGGTAGCCATACAACCAAATTGGTCCTTTGCCTTCAATGACAACACCCTGATTGAATTGGATGCCTTCTGGTAATTTCAGACCCCTGAGGTCTGTTGGGGCAATGATGCCATCCTCAGTCATGATCTGGAAGTGCAGGTGTTGATACGGTAAGCCCTCCTGAGTTTGGTAAGGGATGACCTCAAGTTGAATAGGGTTCATGGACATTTTTGTTCAATGATGTTGATACTCTAGCAGGGTACTGGAAGTAGGGTCTTCCAAAGTGAGGCATACTGAGAGAGTGCAGAGACTTTTTGACCAATGTCTGAACGATTCTTTAGCGATCGCCCCCATGTAGAACTCCTCCAGTGGCTAGCACGCGGTTCTCTAAAACAAAATCTGCTCCGGGCAATCCGTCTGTGGGTATGGTTACGCGCTCTTTACGGAGATGACAAAGACCATCTCTTGTTGAATGCTCCATTCACATTTGCCGATTGGCGGGATACCTTCTTTAGTCCCACTCACCCTAGGGGAGATGCAATTCCCACCCTGCATGACTTTGACTGCGCCTGTGCCAGAACTACTGCTGCATGGCTCTTTGATGCCAAAACTGAACTACCAGAACCGGAGTGGCGGCAATCTCTCCAGCAGCATGATGCCATTCCCGAAGCAACGCTGGATGAACTGTTACAGTGCCGTTTATTTGCGGTCACTCGTCGCTCCCTCTTTGCTGATTTGCAAATTCTTACTGAACTAAGCTGGCTCAAGCGTCAGGGGCAAAAGTATTACCGAGTGCCTGATTTGCCCAACCGTCCTACTGGTAGAAGTTTGGAGCTAGGCAGTACCAGACTAAGTGACTATGGACTCAATTTTCTGAAGCCTGACTTGGCAACCATTGCCCACAGCCTCTCGCAGCCGATAGGGGGTGTGCGGCGATTCTTCTTAGAGGTTGACTACGTCGTTCCCCATACCGCTCTGGATCGAGTCGATGACTGGCAGGACAAACTAAGACGCCTCTGGGAGCAAAATCCAGTGCCTCCAGTACAGCTAACTTACAACAGTGCCAAACTTGGAGCTTTGGTAAAGTGCATTGTTTATGCTGTCTGTATCTACTATGCTCGGCGTGCTGTTTACCTCTGTGCTTTTGGTCAAACTCCTACAAGACAAGGGGAATGGTATAACTACCGCCTAGACCGGATTCAAAAAATGAACGACTTGGAGTGGACAAATCCAGATATCCCCCAATTGCTACTACAGCGCTTCGGGCAGAGAAATCTACCTAGCCCAGACTACATCGAAGTCCAGATGGCTGAAGCTTGGGGCTTTGATTTCTACCTGCCGCCCAAGCCAATGCTGCTGCGATTTGACCGGGAGTTCCATGACCGCTATATTCAGGGCACGTTTCGCCACGAAACCTTTGAAGGTGTGAGTTATCAAAAGGCAAAACAACTGATTCGGCAACACACCCAACAGCAACAGCACCAGCAGGCGTTGTTAACAGTATTAAACTCTCGCTCTCCCCAGGATGCCTACTACTATGCCTACTACCGAGAAGATGATACGAATGTGAAACAGCGTCTGCGGGCTTGGCGACCTAAAGGCGAAGTTCTGCTGCCTTGGGAATTGCGGCAGAGTATTGCTTCAGAAGTAGAAAAAGAATTCCAGCTTTACCAGAATTGAGGTCACTATAGGATCATGAATGCGCCGAGATTAACCGCTCAATTTGAAGCAGCACTAGTGTATGCCACTCGTCTGCACTCCCACCAGACTCGCAAGGTAGGGGAGATACCTTACATTGCTCACTTGTTAAGTGTGGCAGCTTTGGTACTGGAAGCTGGAGGGGATGAAGATGAAGCGATCTGGCTAAAGCCAGATCGCTGCCCTTTTGCATGATGCCGTGGAAGATCAGGGTGGGATACCCACTCGCGATCAAATTCGCCAACGCTTTGGAGACAGGGTAGTGGCAATTGTCGATGGCTGCACCGAATTTGATACCCTGCCTAAGCCCCCGTGGCAGGAGCGTAAGACTCGATACCTTGAGAACTTACGCCATGCCTCACCAGCAGTACGGCGGGTGTCTCTCGCCGATAAGCTACATAATGCCCGGTCGCTATTGGCCCAATGGCGACAAAAGGGAGATACCATCTGGAGTGAGTTTACTAGAGGCAAAGAGGGGACATTATGGTTTTACAGGTCATTGGTGCAGGTGTACCGTGAGACAGGTTCTGACTTGATGACAGATGAGCTAGACCGAGTTGTCCTGGAGTTATGCCAGGATGACAACCAGTAGAACTCCCTACTTGAACAAGCTTATGCAATTACAAACACTAAAACGCTACTACACGACAGAAGAATATTTAGAACTAGAGGAGGCGGCGGAATATAAAAGCGAATACCGGGATGGAGAAATTGTACCTATGACGGGGGGAACAACAAATCATAATAAAATTGCCTTGAATTTTTCTGCTAACTTAAAGTTGGCTTTAAGAGGGCAAGATTACGATATTTATATAGGGGATGTCCGTTTATGGATACCCCGTTATCGCCAGTATACCTATCCCGATGTAATGGTGATTCAGGGAGAACCCATCTATACGGGAACGAGTATGACTACTGTGATGAATCCGTTGCTGATTGTTGAAGTTTTATCTAAATCTACCAAAAATTACGACCAAGGAGATAAGTTTCTGTATTATCGGTCAATTCCTGAGTTGAAGGAATATATCTTAATAGACCAAGCCCAATTTCATGTGATCCAGCATACTAAAACTACTGTTGGTAAATGGCTTTTAACCGAGTATGAATCAGAAGCTGCCGTATTAGCACTCGAATCCATAGATTTTCAAATTGCTTTTAGCGAACTTTACGAACGAGTGAATTTTGCAGAAAGTGAGGAATAAAAATTTCTCAGTGCAAAGCAGTTCGAAAGCCATACAGTGGCAGACTTGCACGTTCGGTGCTGTGGTATTAGACTGCGCGATCGCTCCGATTCGGTAAATAGTCAGAATTGAGAATTTCTTCAGGGTTAAAGGCAATCTCAACTGGAAATTCATCAATTGCTAGTCCTGTTTCAGCAGCAGCTAATTCCCTTGCATCTTGGTAGCACTCGTTCAATATCTCAGTAAAATATGGTTGCAAACTTGGGCTGTCTTTGAACGCTTTTTTAAGTTTCTGTGGATGCTCGACGATACTTGCTATCCAACTGTTCGAGCGTTTCTCCGGTTGATACCTGTATTTGAGAAGATGCACCAGTAGAATCTTGAGGTTACTGTAAACTGCTCGTTTCTCGCTCCTGCCCATATCTTCGATTTCTTTTAGCAAAGTAGCGGCATCAAGTGCACAGAGTTGCCCTTCACGCAAAAGTTGAGCAGTTGCTTCCAACCAGAGATAATAGTCCTGTTCGTATAAAGTCGAGAGATGCTTGGCAGTTAACGGCGGGGATGGTGTCATACAGAGGCACTCCTAAAGGGTTGCTCTACTTCTAGTATGTTGCAACTGCTGACTAGGATCGCGAGCGTGTTATGAGGATACTTTCAGCGATCGCTCTATTACTCGCTGAGGCAATCATCTGACTGTCATGAGAACTTACGCCACGCCTCCCCAGCAGTACGGCGGGTGTCTCTCGCCGATAAGCTACATAATGCCCGGTCGCTATTGGCCCAATGGCGACAAAAGGGAGATACCATCTGGAGTGAGTTTACTAGAGGCAAAGAGGGGACATTATGGTTTTACAGGTCAATGGTGCAGGTGTACCGTGAGACAGGTTCTGACTTGATGACAGACGAGCTAGACCGAGTTGTCTTGAAGTTGTGTCAGGATGATAACCAGTAGAACTCCCTGCTTGAGCGTATGCAATTACAAACACTAAAACGCTATCCTTGGGTGCCAATTTCGAACCCGCCTTCCATTTTGAGTGCATGAGTTTTAAGTTCATAGGCAGAGGTCAAGCCCTTCCACTCAAGGACTGGAAACTGCAAATGTTCCTGAGGAGTTGATCATGGGCAACGGCAATATTCTGATAGCGCAGATGAGTAATCAGGTGAAAGATATCTGGATTCGTCAAAATGAGCCGCTTGTTTGCGATCGCTCTTCGCAACTATTAAAACTTTTTCCCCTGCTTTCCCTGTTCTTTTGCCTCCTCAACTCTACGCGCTAATTCAGCTCCGCAGAGGCTATCAACCATGAATTAAAGAAAGCCTACACGAGCTATTGTTGAACACTAGAGCCAGATGCTTGACTGACAAAAGTGGATGCTGCCTTACGAATAACGTTTTTGGGTTATCAATACCTGACGTTCTAATAAGCGAGTCGGAGTATTGAGCATTAGCAAGCGTACTGTAGCCCGACCAATTGGAGTGATGCCAACGATTTGGGCATTATTTAAAGTAAAATGTTCAGCCCAGACTTGGCTGCGTGGGTTGAACAAAGGGATAATCTCGCCGCTGATGGGGTCTATGGTAGCCAGGTCTGATCCTTTATGGCGGTTACAGGGTAGACAGGCTAAGGCGAGATTTTCCGCAATTGTGTTACCCCCATGTTTAAGAGCAATAATATGGTCAACTTCGTGGCTATAAATTGAAAAATCTTGATGCATCAGGCAATACTCGCATCGCCCTTTAGCTCGCTCAATTACTAACTGACGTAGGGCAGAAGAAATCGGGGTAGAGGTCATTCAGCTGATTGAGGCGTAAGCTCGTGCTTTAAGTAAAATCATCAGATGTTCCAGCTGCTCGTAGACGTTTATTTCAGCTGCTTCAGTTGCCGTAAGTGTTTCTTCACGATTTTTGTTTAACAAGACTCCCAGACGTGCCTGAGCCTGTGGCGAAACTTTAAAAGCTGCGATTTCTTCGGGCGTGGGGCTATTAATTAAGAAGTCAAGAACTTCAATGTAAGCTGGGGGGATATCTGTCGGGTTAGTCACATCACTATGAGTTGCCCAAGACGGGTTGGTTGTCTCTAGCAGTTGCAAGAGTAGTTCCGGTAGACGGCTTCGGAGTGGCTCTAGACGAATAGCTAGTTCATCTGGGACTTGAATAGTTAGTTCAGCCATTATTCTTTCCTCTGACTGCTCTCGGAGGGCGACATTTTCATCTAAGTTGTTAGACCAGTTTCAGTTCCGTTACCGGGATTCATTTAATTGTCTCCCTTTTGGTAATCACCCTTATTATAATACCTATGGCCCGTTTCAGTGCCGTTGCCGGGATTCATTTAATTGCGACTTGCTACATAATGCCCGGTCGCTATTGGCCCAATGGCGACAAAAGGGAGATACCATCTGGACTGAGTTTACTAGAGGCAAAGAGGGGACATTATGGTTTTACAGATCATTGGTGCAGGTGTACTGTGAGACAGCTTTATCGTAACCGTTCACGGGGGGGTACATCATGCGCATAAACGTCAAAGCCTTGCTAAGCAAAAGCTTTGGGTTTTATGCGCATCAAAATATCGTACCTAAAATGTCTAAAAGACAATTTGCAGACCAGTATAGCACTTTTGACTACTCACAATTATCCGGTATAAATCCAATCTAGACTGGTTTTCGTACTGATTACGTGTGATTTCATATTGGACGTTTTTTTGATCCCCCCCTGAACGGTTACGCTTTATCTTTGACGACCTAACTTCCAATCTTCTCCACCCGGTAGTTGGCTCAGTTTCTCATTGAGAAAGGATGCCAATACTTTTGGTGAATGTGAGTAAGTCAAAATCAAAAAATTATGGGCTGTGGTGAGAATTTGTGTTTTGTCCAGCAGCTCTGCTAAGTGAAAAGGGCTGTAAGCTCCGTTGGCAACCTCCACACTAGCTGCAAAAATGGCTGACTCCAGACAATCTTCCAGACAAACCCTCCATTCATCTAACTTGATATAGTGAGACGTTTGATTTTCCCTAAGGTTGAGATCCTGAATTTCTAAAATAGAGTCCCGAATTGAGGCAGCCCAGGAATTTGTGAGGCGTTGCTCAATCTGGTTTTTAATCAAGTGAATCAGCATCCTGATGAAAAAAGACTTGATTTGCCGCAGAATGGCTTTTTTGCTCATCCCCTCCAACTCGTCCACAATAGACAGGGCATCAGCATAGCGCCCCTCCAAGATGCTAAATCTGAGTTCTATCAACTCTTGCGTCATACTCCTCAACCTCTTAGATACCCTTTGTTGACTATACCCAACGACACCGATCTCCTTGGAGCGACAACAGCGGGTAACTCCGCACGGGTGAACTGCCACATTGCTAATACGCCATTTGGTGTAGGCGATGTACCACTAGTGGATTGAGCGAAATATTTTAATTATAATTAATTTTATTAATTATAACCTGATTTTAACTGAACCTTAACCTATATATTATAATCTTTGTTTAGGATTAAAATAGCAATCATATTTGATTTGTAAACTAGTCAGAGGCAAGAGTAGCTAGTAGCGAGTAAAGGTATGCAGTCTCGATCCAATGAGACAATTAGTCGGATATTTATTTTCACTATCCTCGCCTGCATTGGCTTGCTTCTGGCTTTAGCAATGTATCAAATCTTCAATCGCACCCAGTCCCACAAATACACGATTGCAGCTGGGATGGAGAAAGGGGAAAGTTACCTCTTGAGTCTAGCTATGGCCGATTTAGTTGCCAATTATCATCCCACGATTAAAATCCAAGTTATCGCAAGCGACGGTTCTGAGGAAAACATCCAACTCTTACAGGATAACAAGGCACAATTAGCCACAGCTCAAGCTGATATTCCTGTCCAGTCTTCGGCACAGATAGTGACTTTTTTATATCCAGATGTTTTTCAGTTGATTGTGAAGGACACGTCTAACATTAAAAAAGTCTCAGATCTTCGGGGTCATAGGATTGCGAGGCCACCGAGAAAGGGCGGTCAGATTAAGTCCTTCGAGGTTCTGGCTACACACTACGGCCTTAAGCCAGGTGACATCACCTATGTTGATGTAGCTGATGAGCCAGTGGCTAAAGTGGATGAAGAGGAAGCAATCAAAGAGAAGTTTGCTAAAAATCAAGTTGATGCTCTGTTTCACGTCCGACCTGTCGGCAATAAATCAATTTATGAACTAATAGAAAAAGATGGCGGACGACTAGTTCCAATTGACCAAGCTGACGCTATGAGAATTGAGCAACCAAATTACAAATCTGCCTTTATTTTCAAGGGAACCTATCAAGGCAACCCTCCTATTCCAGAGCGAAACATGCCAACTATAGCTATCGAAAGAACGCTCTTGGCACGTAAGGATACACCTGTGGATGACATACGTCAGATCACTAGCGTTTTATATGATCATCGTCAGGAGTTAGATGAAAAGATGGAGGAGTTAGCCCACAAACAACAGCGATTAGCGGCTGCTATTCCACTAGCAGCTTATATTCATCCTCCCAATAATTCAGAAAATGTAAGCCGGGTACCAATCCACCCAGGAGCGCAAGCTTACTACGACCGGGAAAAACCTTCGTTTTTAAGGCAAATGCCGACTTATTGGCATCATTACTGTCAATTGTCGCCCTTTTAGTTTCTGCGGCTTGGCAGTTAAAATCTCAGCTTGAGAAAAATCAGAAAAATCAAGCCGATAAATTTAGTGAGAGTGTTATTAAAGAGTTGAATCATGTGATGACTAGCAATATTACTGAGCCTGAAAAACGCAAAAAACAGTTGCTTGACGCTCGGAAAAATTTGCTGGATATCTTGAAAGAATCTGTGATAGCCCTAAATGAGAATCGAATTTCTCAGGAGTCGTTTCAGTCCTTCAGAGTTGTTTGGCAGGTTGGGATGGAAGCTGTTGACCGCGAAGACGCTTTGGTGGAAAAGACCGTTTAACTAGCCTAATCTACGCCTTCAACACCTGATCTGCCGTTAGTGCTAGTTCTGGGAGCCGCGACACAATCAGAGCTGAGCCTCGGTAGGGAGTGGACTGGTAGACTCCCTTATCATCGAGTAGGTAGACAAAGACTGTTGGAACTTTAGATTACCGAGGTAATTCCGACTACCTATAGCCAAATAATCCACAATCCAATATTCAGCAATACCCAAGCGTTGATACTCATCCAGCTTGTCTATATAGTCATCTTCCCAATTTGTTGACCTGCTTTCACTGGTGGCCTTCAGCGGCAGCATAAATTATGGGCAATCAACCGGATTTGATATCACCCTGAAACACAGCGATTATTCATGGGTAAACGTAAAATTCTCGAATTGACCACCAAAATTTAGGATCGCTGCCAGTTTGGGCAACTTTGATATATTGGCTTGATTGAGCTCGGATTGGAATATTCGTGATGCCACTACCGGAACCGCTAGCAATTGGTTTACCCCAATTTGAGCCATCGTTAGAAACGTAAACTTCGTATTTCCTTGGATAATCGTTATCATCACCAGTAGAATCGAGAGCGATTTTACTAAAAGTCTTGGTGCTTTTCATGTCCACTTGAAAATACTGGCCAGCCGATTGAGCTATTCCCGTCGACCAGCGGGTGCTATAGTCTCCATCGAGAGCCTTGAACGGTTGATCAACATTGCCGTTGGATGAAGCTGTGGCTGTCCAACCCGACCGATCTAAAGCGGATTGAGTAGTAGAAGCGGCTGAGCCATCGCTTGACCAGTCGTAACCAGCAGAATGCATAGCCGACAAAATGTTGTTTTGGAGAGCGCTAAAATCGCCATTTTTTCCTTCCAAGCTAATCCAGCTAACACCTAGCTTTTCTAGGGTTTCCAAGTGGGTTGCTGCGTCAACTCGAACGGGTCCGCCGCCACTGCCATCAGTCGAGGTCACTTCAGTCATAAACAAGGGATAGGTTTGCTTGACGGTTGCGATTTCATCGGGAGTCCCATCGTAATAGTGAAAGGCTACACTTTCGTTGGAGTACGCTATGCCTTTCATAAGACTAATCGTGTTAATCGTTTCTTGAGCATCTTGAAAGTTAGCAAAGTCCCAAAGTGAAATATGAGTTTGGGGAGCTGAGGCTCTCATAATGTCATAGACGGATTTTAAGTCAGCAATATTTTGAGTTGAATAATTACTGGGATACCAACCAACTGGCTCATTAGTCATTTCGTATAGAACATGTGTCCTGTTTTTATAACGGTCAGCCACTACTGACCAAAAACTTTTGAGTTCATCCAAATTGTAATTTCCCGGATTGGTACTGTTTTCAATTGCTAAATACAGCCCATTTTGAGAAGCAAAATCTACTGCTTTGTCAAGGTAGGTCAGCTGATTGCTCAGAGTTTGTGCCCCTCCCGAAGCAGTGCTTAATTTTACGTCAAACCGTACAGTATTTAGTTTGAGATCATGTACTTGCTTCCAATTATTGGGCGACATCGCCGCATTGGTTGTGTATTGTCCAGGCGCATCAATCTGCATAGTTGCACCACGGAGTAATGTACCCTGATCGCTGACTACAGTACCGTTTTTAACTGCAACTCGTCCGCGATCACCTGCAGCGACGGCGTAAGACTGGGAGCCAATCGTAATTGCAATAACAGATAGTATTAAGCTGAAGGCGAATAGAAGAATCAAAATGAAAGTTCGATGAAAACGTTCATGAGGATACCGGCGAAGAAAGGTATACATAAAAAACTCCTAAAAACGACTATTGTTGTTGTCAGTGATAGCGATAAGATTGAGCAGGATTTTCTATATCTAACCACGATGTTTTTAAGCTAAGTAACTAGAAAATGTCTGGCTCGTGGTTAGAAAAGGTAAGATTTTGGTGGGAATCAAACCAATTCAATAAGTAAAGTTGAAAAGTAATTGAACTTGTTGGAGCCGCATTTGTAAACCGGCTTGGAGGTTCGAGTCTTTTTTGTTCTTTGAACAGAGATGACTCAGGGGTACTAAAAGCCTCCACTACACCGCTTTCGCGGTGTAGTGGGGGTAGTTTACTCGACCTCTGCGTTGATGGGGAAACCCAACAGCGCACATCCGACGCAGACGTTCCAGGAAACCCAAGAAGTGATTCAAGAAATCCCTCCCTACAATTATGAGCGCGTAGCGTGAAGGAATCAACGTCGGGGAGGATGTCAAATAATTACCTCTGAGTTTAAGGAAGTAACTGTGTCAGTCATCTCAATTTAAACCAGTATTCATAATCATTGATGGTATCAAATACTTTGACATCCTTAATTTTTACAGTGTATTTAATATCGGTTTTGATTTGATCTGCCTTCCAGGTGATCATATTATGTAAACCACTATCATTAGCTTGGTAATGAATCGAATTTACTTCTACATTGTGCCCATTTTGGTCAGCTATTTCTATAGAAGTGTTAGAAAAATTAACATCTTTTCCTTCTATAACTTTTTGTTCATCCTTTATAACAGAAAAAACATAGGTGGGTAACCATACTGGTAAGCATCTTTTTTGAATAGCTTCTGCGGATATTCCCCATTGGATAAGCAATAGAATTTACATTGATATTTAAATCAGAAGTATTTTGTGAGTCATCAGTTCTGAACTTAATAGTTGCTCCAGTTATATAATTTGCTTGGCGTTCCACAGGTTTTCCATCATATCCAATTGTAGTTGCCTGACGTGCTAAAGATTCACCATCAACCCTACCAAAGGATATAGACTTTAGGAAGGGATTAAGTAACCATCTGCTACCCGCTGAGTTTTCTCGGCGTGAGTCCATTAGCAAGGCATCCACAAAATTTTCCGACTTGTAAAGATTCATAGTTGGAGATATTTGAGTGTTGCCGGGAGAGTAAATAATAGCATAATTAAGGCTATTACCTACGGGACTGTATTCCTCTAACCAGCATCGAAAAAGTGAATTTGGTCGTTCATTTTTCTCAGCATTAGCAGCTGTAATCAGCGCTGCTCTTGCCGAGTATACGTCATCTTTATAACTGTAGTTTACAGGAGATAAGCTGTGTAGCCGTCTGATGTAGTTAAGCCTATTTAAAACTTTTTGCTTTTCTGAATCATTGAAGATTCCCTCACTACAATTTTGAGTATTTGGCTCCCTGTTATAAAGTTTAGTGATACTCATTCCAGTCTCATTGAAATCAACGGATGGTAATTGCCATCTACTAATTTTTTGTTTTATAGAGGTTAATAGGGATAGCATTCCTATCAATAGAATTAAGCTTTTTAAGTTATTGTTAGGGAAATCTAACTTAGCTAGCTCCATCAAACAGGAGCGCAATTTGTTCGGGCTGAGCTTCCTCAGCCAGCTGATAGCCGAAAAGCAGCTTCCCGGCAGTGAGTTCCCCAAACTGTTTGAGTTTCCCTAGAATTGCGCTTTTTCATCATCCAGGACTGGGATCAGGACATAAATGTGGGACAACAGCTCTTGCAAGCGGACTGTTCCTTGCAGTTCGACGGTAAAGTAAGGGCTTTCTCCCCAGTCAGGAAACTTTTCATCTAGGACATGACGCTCTCGGGGTAACCGTGTAGTTCAATGGTTCAAACAGGCGGCGCAGAAATGCTTCGCCGCCCCGACATGGCAAGACAGACAGTTTTGCTGTTAAAGGTAAAGCTGTTTCTACCAGTTCTGGTTTATCTTTGCTCCGTCCGGCTAGAGCACTGCCAAATACTTGGGCGATCGCTACACTCAAAAACGACGAAGCCACATAGGGGCGGTCATGCTTAAGTTTAGTGCTTAACGTACCAGATTTTCGGTGGTCAAAAATATCAGTTGGCTGGAAGCTGATTTATATCACTTGTAGGGGGCAGCCTACGCCCTAGTGGAGGTGGGATATGGGTAGAGTTAGGGATTACGACACAGGATGGTTGTGCAATCGAGCCAGAGTGCTGCACTTGCAACAGCCTTCACTCAGCGCGGCAGAGATTGGGCGACGGTTAGGGATTAGCGGTGCTTCAGTTTGCAGATATCTTCGGGCAGTTGGGCTTCAACCTAGAAAAAGGAGAACGTGCAGCTCGTTGAGACACCAAAGTAAAGATTTATACCAATGCCTTACACCTCAAAACCCCGCCAACGCAGTTACAGGTCAAAAAGGAACGGTCCAGGATTCTACAGCACACAAAGCGAGATCCAGCTAGATATTTGGACGAGTGCCCTTATGTAGGTTACAGGAACGGCAGGACAGTGCCCAATGGAATTGGGCATCCGCGCCATTCTGGTAGAGCGGGATGATGTGTATGGTTTCACCTCGCTGTTAATTGGGAAGTCATAGGGTTTTATCTGTAGATATACGTGACACACACGAAAAACGCAAATAAATCGACTATCAGCCATTAGATCTAGTTAAAGCCAAAACTGGCGATCGCCCTCCAGGATACTTGGGTAGATGCCATTTAACCTCAGGTAAGCCATACGATCAGCTCCATAGATTGGCATAGGTAACCGAGGAGCTTTGAGGGCACCATGATGCAACAGTGTGAGTTTGAGGGTCGTTTCAATCACTCGTTCAATTGAAGCTGGATACCCCTGTTCATGAATGATTAACCGCCAAGGACGTGCCAAACCTACACTTTCAGAAACTTTGGTAGTTACTAGGATTGCCTGATGTGAAGATAAGCAAAGTCCTAACCCCGATTCAGGAGCAGTGAGAATTTTCTCTCTTAAGTTGTAGAGGCGAGGAATACCAGATTTTATGCACTCTACCAGAATAAACCTTGAATTAATCGCCCTAGCCCGTTCTAACAGATGGGAAACTTCTTGTCCGCAAAAGGTCCCGTCACGATAAATCAGGACGGTTTTGCCTTCCAACTCAGCAGCAGGGAGTAATCTTTCCAGCAGCCGTTGCGGAATTTCTTCGCCCTCTAGCAATGCATCTTCCAGTCGGTAGCGTATAAATTCTCCTTGCTTACCGTAGAGACGAACGCTCGCGCAAGCATTCATAGTTCCTGGCAGTTTTGTCTTAGTCGCTCTAGAAATATCTAGTCCAATGAAGTGATCAGCAATATCCAACGGCTCAGCCAGGATGAAGGGCAAATTACCTAACTTTGCTAAAATGCCTGGAATAACCTGATTAAGAATTTGATTGTGTTCTACTCGCTCGAGCGTATCAGCATAAACAACCTGACTAGCAATCCGACGACGGAGTAGTTGTGAGTAAGCGAGCTGGTAGAGACTGCCTCCATCATCATTATCAGCAGTGCGATCGCCCATAGGGAGAAAAATAAGAACAATGTCAGGTGATAGGGTCGCAAGTTGATTAATTGCTCTTTCCAGTTCTACCCTAGCTGCTGCGCCATTTAAATTGCTAAGTGCAAGAGCTTTCCGCTCGATAATTTCACTCTCGAACTTATATTTTTTCAAACGTTGCTGAACAATACTGAGGAATGCATTGACACTGGAATCGCATAGTTTTAGGGCTGCAATCTGAATCGCCTCTAACTGGTAATCAGGATGGCGACGATAAACCCCTCCACTTGTTAATCCTTTAAGGATCTGACCCCTAACTCCTGTGAATCCGTTACCAAACAGTAAAGGAGTTTGATCAATTGGAATAGCAGGTTGCCAAAATAGCGCTCTATTGTTACGACTGTTGACACTGCGCCCTATTTGAAACCCGTATTCTGCAAGGCTTTCTGAAGCAGACTCCTTATAGGATGTTAGGAGCAATTGCCGTTCACGGTAGGGGATTTTAGTTGAGCGAAGCAACTGCCCATACTGAATATCAAACCTATCTGCTGTCTCTTCTGTGACGCAGGGACGTAATGCAGCCATCGCATAACGGTATAAAGTTTTGTTCTTACCAAATTTGACTCCAACAACAGGTTGATCGTTTGATGCCTCTCGCAGAGCTTGTTTGCTAGTTGAGCCTGTTGCGGCAGAAATTAGGTCTTCTCGCTGTTCCCCAATTGTCCCTATCAATTCTGTAATGGTACCGCTACCGCCAGTTTCAATACTTTGAACTCGCAGCCCAATCAAAAGCTCTTCAGAATTGTGTCGAGCGGGATGGTTCTGATAGTTTCAGCCAGATTGCCTCTAAATAAAATGCTGCTGTGAACAGTGAGAGTCAGAGCAGGTTGCAACACCCAACTGCAACTCAATCGTTTCTGCCCAAAACTTTGCTTCGCGCCTGACTTCAACTCCCTTTTGGGATAACACAGGTGTGTGTGAAAATGGACGAATGACTTGCAATACTTGAACAGCAAGCTGAGACAGCACCAACGCAGTTACTTGAGGCTGACGCACCAATTGAAATGACCACGGGCGATCGCTGATGTCTTTGACTTCTTCTCGAATGCTCTCTAGGGCTTCTCGCCACTGGGCTGGAGTTGGCATGGAGTGGCTTGGTTTTGCTAAACCAAAAAAATCTCCTCGCTACCAGGTCGTAACTACCTCCGGTAACTTTCGACACAGATGAAAGCTCAAACGATTGCCCAACTCCCGGTCATCAGTGGCAATTCCCGGTGTTATTCGCAAAGCAATCAAATTAGGTTGCAAGATGCTTAGAGGGAAAATCTCACTCAAAAACGTTGGTTCTTGGGGAACAGGTGCAGTAGCGGTATTCATCCAGAAACCTCATAAGTTGAAAATGCACAGATTTGATGAAATTGGCAGTGTTGGCAGCGCATTAGGTCAGGATTGGGTGGAAACAGTTCGGCAAATCTGGCGGAATGCCTGTATCGCTGCTTCTCAAGCTCGTGCTTCTGCGCGACTCGCGCTAGTTGAGCCTGGATTGCGTTTAGCTGAATTTCTGTTGCAGTAATGGGAGCAGACCACTCACAGGATTCCAAGTTGTAGAAAGAAGCGATCGCTTTTTGGTTGGGATACAGGTTGTGTGCCGCTAGCAGGTAAATGTATCCCTGACGTGGATCGAAGTCAGCTTTGCCGGTTTTCAGATCCAAGATATGTAGCGTGCCATTAGGTTCGAGAAAAATACAGTCAATTGCCGCAAATAGCTTGAAGAGGAAGTTGTTACGATGCAGTTCAATTGGTTTAGGGATTCCCTCGTCTCCCCGATTCAACTTGAGGATATTTTTTCCCCGCAGAACAGGCTTGCCATGATAGCTCTTCAAGATTTGCAGCACCCTATCCCTCACAGTTGGGAATTGCTCTAATTGCAGAACTGTTGCAACCCCCTCCACTCCATCTACCCTGTCAAGCCACTGCTCGTGCTGATGAAAGTCATACACTCCCTGTTGTGCGAGCAAACCAATCCGTTGAGGTGTAGTATCTCGCGCCAGAAGTGCAGCGATTAGAGGCTCTTTCTTACGAACCCGCTTGAAACCCCGTTTCATGTCGCAGTGCCAATATTCCTGTCCAACAGCTGGCTCAAACTCTGCCATGAGGGAAAAGCTGGCAAATGGCATCCACTTAGTCTGCATTACCATATGTAGTGTTTATCTCTGTGTTGACTTTTACTTCAACCCCACCCATGCTAACAAAGTGTTGATCTTTTAGTCAAAGTTTTATTGAAGTTTTCGTCAACTTACATTAAAATTCATCTGTAAGTAGGGAGAAAGCTGTGGTTCAGAGTTTTGGTCAGCTTATTCGTCAAGCTCGCAAAGACAAAGGTTACAGTCAACGCGAGTTGGCAAAACTCGTCGAGCTTGACTTTACCTACGTGTCTAAGCTTGAGAACAATAGAGCTGAGTATCCACCAAAGGAGGCGGCTATTTGCTTGCTGGCACATCACTTAGAGCTGGATGCAGAAGAACTGATCTTTTTGGCGGGTCGCATTCCTGAGCGTGATGAAGATTTGCTCAAGCAGAACTACAAAGCGATGCCCGCTTTGTTTCGCCGGATGCGAAAAGACCCCGACTTTGCCCAGAAAGTGTTTTCAATGGCTGATGAACTTGCACACCGGGAAATGCATAACAGCCAGGATGTAACACCATCACAGAATCAGGAGTATGAACATTGAGCTTATTCAAGCCGTATCGATGGTACTCTGACAGGGAGGAAATTGAACGTGAAGCTGAGGAAATCTTGAGGCGAATGCAAGCAAAGCCCAAATATGCTCCTAAATTTCCGCTTGACCCCAGCTGTGTAGCTGAATTCTTAGGGTTGGATATTGTTTGGTATTCCCTACCCACGCTGCTATAACATGAGCGTCTATTCCAGCATTCACTTGAACAGTGATAAAAGTGTGTCGGGTGGAATAAGGCTTTAGGTATTGCTTTACTTTTCCCTGCTCTATTAATTCTTGAATGATGCTATTTCGCCTTTTACCACTAGTTCCTCCTCTCCATGTCCTGAAGAAAGCAAAATGGTTAATCTGTTTTTTTGTTTTACTTGGAAATACTATTTCATCAGGATTTAAATCGTTAGGCTTAATTTTAAGTAATAATTCTGTAAGCCTCTCGTGGCAAGGGAAGATTCTAGTCGTTTCCGTTTTTGTACATTTAGTTATTCTGGTTCTAGAGTCATAAGACTGACTGAACCGAATTATTGTACATTCGGGATTAATATGCTTCCATCGCAGCGCTGCTGCCTCACCGGGTCTGCAACCCGTGTAAAACAAAAATTTCACAAAGCTAGCCCAATGAGACACTGTAGGACTATTTTCGTAAGCTTCAATGATTGCATTCATCTCGTCTAGCGAGAACGCTCTAATGTCTTCTAACTCATTAAAAGAGTCATCCTCTCTGACTTCCTTTTTGACCGTGAATTCTTGAGCCATTCCTAGAAAAGGGTTTCTAGTAACTAGTTCATGTTGAATACCCCACTTGTATGCAGCTTCCATCTGCCCTAGCAAGTTTCTTCCCATCTTGGTTGGATGATGAGTTATGACGTGATTCCTGATTGATACAGGCGCTCTATCTGTCTGTTCGACAGCCAGTTGCAGGTATCTGGTATACGTTTGTTCCCATATTTTGATAAACGTCGTTTCAGCTAGCGATGGTCGCCTGTACTCTTTGTACTTCTCCCATAATTCCAGAATGCTCAGTTCAGGTTTTTTGCCCCCGTCTATGCTGACCAACTTGTTTGCTGCTATTACTCCAAGCTCATACTTTTCCAGCGTCACATCAAAGCACCCATAGGCGATGTCATCTGACATCAGGTCTGCCTTCCGCTGGGCGAGCTTGCGGTTCTTGGGCGAACTCGCCTACAAAACCTCAGATGGATTTATATTCCAAAGGGCTCAAAGCAAATATATCTTAGTAAGGCTACACAGAGTGGGCAGATAGAAATGCTTGGGTGAGCCATAAAGAAATTACCGTTGATACATCCATTCTAGCTACCCACTCTGTTGTCTGAACTCAATTTCTAGGTAAACAAGCGGAGAGTTTCAAAACCAAAGTACGGTTAGCTCTGTAAAGCATAACCGTACTGGCACGAAATTCATCAATTACATGAACCTACAGCAATTAGATATCGAGATCCGTGAGGTTGAGGCGGGAGCCGTAGGTTTCGATAAATTCACGGCGGGGACCGACGCGATCGCCCATCAACACTGTAAAGATCCGATCTGCTTCAGCTGCATCCTCAATCTCAACCTGCTTGAAGGTGCGCGATGCCGGGTTCATGGTGGTTTGCCACAACTGCTCTGGCATCATTTCACCCAAGCCTTTAAACCGCTGGATGGTGTAGTTGGCATTGGCGGGGAACTCGTGTTGGACCAGGTTTGTGAGTTCGCGCTCACTATAGCAGTAGTAATGATTGCGTCCTCGCTCCACTTTGTACAACGGTGGGCAGGCAATGTAGATGTAACCTTGCTCGATCAGCGCTCTTTGATACCGATAGAAGAAAGTTAACAACAGTGTACGGATGTGAGCGCCATCTACATCAGCATCAGTCATAATCACTATGCGGTGATAGCGCAGCTGGGAGGCATCGAACTCCTCACCTTTAACCCCCAATCCCAGTGCAGTGATTAGCGCCTGGATTTCGGTGTTTTTGTAGATTTTGGCGTCGTCGGTTTTCTCAATGTTGAGAATTTTGCCGCGCAGGGGAAGGATGGCTTGGAAGCGGCGATCGCGTCCTTGTTTGGCGCTGTTATGAACAAACACACCACTCGCCAAAGCGAAGTTATGTGTATGTGGGACTTCTATGTCGTAAACGTCCATACGCTCTTCTAGGCGTTCGATAGAAACTACGCGGTGGTTGTAGTTAGCAACTGCTTGACGGGCTAGTACTGCATCACCATCAAAATAGCGATCACAGAAAGTATCGAATCGCAAAAGAGACTTGTCTCGTGTTTGGAGTCGGTAAAGGCGATAGGCTTCTAAATCTAGATAGCCTAGTTGGATTTGAACTTCTTTCAAAGCAGCAAGCGTTTTGCGATAGAAGGTTTGCTGCAATGCCGCCGAACGCTTAGCGCGGAATTCGGGTGTCCATTGCTCCTGTGTTTTTTCTCGCCGCCACTCCAACAAAACCTCATTTTGCCATTGCTGTTGGGCGATTTCTGAATAAGCCTTACGCGCTTCAGGATTAATTTTAAAGTAATCCCGAACCCTTTGGGCCTGAGCTAGACGGTTTGCCTCATCATTCCAATACTCTTGCTGGGCTTGATTCAGCTGTTTGTTATTTTCCTGACGGTAAGCATCGTTGCTATTGTAAAACTCACGCCATTTTTCGACCATATAGGCTTTGTATTCTGCATCTTCCCACTGTACCTTAGCCTGTTCGGAGAGAATCTGCTGCGTTTCTGATTGCCGCATCCGCTCCCTCATCATGGCGCGGAACTCTTCGCTCTTATGAACTTGGCGGCTCTTTTCAATTACATCTGGTCGATGTAAGCCATATTTCATATTGGCGCGGTGTATTGCTAAGTGTTCCTCGGCAGGCAATCGCTGGATGTTTGTCGGGTTGTTGTTGAGTTTGTTGAAATCAACATGATGGCGATGGTTGCCATCTGTCGACTTATAGACACCATTGCGCAGGTTATAGAAATCTGCCAAAAGATGAGCATAAATCCAGTCATCAACCTTGGGATTCCAAACCATTTCATAACCGTCAAGTCCAGTCCCTCGTTCATTCTTTTGAGAGAGCTTACGATATAGGGGCATCAGTGAGTCTTCAGGAGTCAGCAATCCCGCCGGTTTGTAACTGCCATCCCGAAGCATATAAGGATGATCGGCTGTGCAGATAATGGTTTCTCCGTTGTCCAAGCTAAGTTTTATGACTTCAGCATTTGCTTTGGTCATTCGGGCATTGATGATGCGCTCTACACCGATATTCCCGCTATCCGTTATCGTGTAACAGAAATGCTCCTTTCCCATTGCCTGTTCAGCCACAATTTCCTTTAAACTGAGTGACCGACCATCAGCCAATAATACATGTGTAGTACCCAGGTGACAGCCGCCGGCACTGTCGCCTTCCACAATGAAGATTTCCGACTCGCTGGGGTCTCTGGTACTACAATCCGCCAACTTACCCGGTAGGGGAGAAGACTCCAGCACCGACTTGCGTCGCACTAGCTCACGGGCGTGGCGAGCGGCTTCGGCGGCTTTGAAGGCTTGGATGGCTTTATCCAAGATGGAATCTGCCACACCGGGGCGAAACTCCAGGTACTCTGTCAGAGCTTCTCCTACCAGGGAATCGACAATTCCCCGCACTTCGGTGTTGCCTAACTTTGTCTTGGTTTGACCTTCAAATTCCGGATCAGGCACTTTGACGGAAATGACTCCAGTTAATCCTTCCCGAACGTGTTCCCCACTCAGGTTGGGTTCGTTTTCTTTGATCTTGTTGCGCTTACGTGCGATCGCATTCAGCGTCCGCGTCAACACCGCCTTCAGCCCTTCCAGGTGAGTACCACCATCAACGGTGCGGATATTGTTGGCAAAGCCCAGCAGATTGTCAGTATAGGCATCAGTACACCACTGCAATGACACTTCGACTTGCACATTGTTGCGTTCGCCCTCCACAAAAATGATTTCCTCATGCAGAGGCTGCTTGTCGCGGTTCATGTAGGCAATGTATTCTTTGATGCCACCCTTATACTCGTAGGCTTCTACTCGTGGTTCATTGCTTTTGAGCAGTTCGAGGCGGTGGTCGGTAAATGTGATTTTGACACCGGCATTCAGATATGCCAACTCCCGCAGGCGACCTGCTAGAGTTACGTAATCAAACTCGGTGCCGGTAGTGAAGATTTCTGCGTCAGGCTTGAAGGTAACTGAGGTGCCGGTGCGGGGTTCTTTGTAGGGCTTGCTCTTCAGTTCGGTGACTGGGATACCGCGCTCAAAGCGTTGGATATGAACCCGGCTATCTCGCCAAACAGTAACTTCGACCATCTCGGACAAGGCGTTAACTACAGAAATACCGACGCCGTGCAGTCCTCCAGAAACCTTATAGCCGCCGCCGCCAAACTTACCACCGGCATGGAGGACTGTCATCACGGTTTCCAGTGCCGATTTTCCGGTTTGGGGGTGAGTATCCGTAGGAATACCTCGACCATCATCAGTTACTGTGACGGAACCGTCGGCGTTTAGATCTACCTCCACATGGGTACAGTACCCAGCCAAAGCCTCATCAACGGAGTTGTCCACCACCTCGTAAACTAGATGGTGGAGCCCTCGCGGGCCGGTGGTGCCGATGTACATCCCCGGTCGTTTTCGAACCGGTTCCAGACCTTCCAGAACTTGAATCTGATCGGCGCTGTAACTGCTAGTCATGCAAGGGATTCTCCAAGAATAATGAGGTGTGAGCCGTGTAGCGACTCCAAAAATTAAAAATACTCATAAATCATAACACAAAAGCCTTATAGGCGACTCTAGGGCGGTTTGAAGGGCTATTTATCTAGGGGATGTACCCATTAAATTTTTCCCGAATTGGTCTAATTACGATTTGCGGCCCCACCGCCACCGGAAAATCGGGGCTGGCGTTGGCGTTGGCTATATATCTGGGTTCTGTAATCCTCAGTGCTGATTCCCGTCAGGTGTACCGTGGGTTTGATATCGGCACAGCTAAGCCAAAAGCTGAGCAGCAAAAACTGGTGCCGCACTACTTAATTGACATCTGCGACCCTAGGGAAACCCTGACCGTAGCAGACTACCAACAGCAAGCGCAAGCATTAATTGCCAAGGAACAACAACAGGGACGCATTCCAATACTTGTCGGTGGGACTGGGCTGTACATCCGTTCGGTGGTGCAGGGGTTAAAAATTCCCAGGGTGTCGCCACACCAAGAATTGCGATCGCAACTCCAGTCTCTCGGTCAAACCCAACTCTACGCGCAACTCCAACAAGTTGACCCAGTTGCTGCCCAAAAGATTCATCCCAATGACCAACTCCGAACGTTGCGAGCCTTGGAAGTTTTCTACGTCACAGGTCGGAAAATTTCAGAGCAACAAGGAGAGTATCCTCCCAATTATCCCATCCTTCAGATTGGCTTAGATTGTGCTGACCCAGTTGCCCTCACCCCCCGGATTGCTGGGCGCACGGAGGAAATGATCGCAGCTGGTTGGGCAGATGAAGTGGAATCCCTGTGCCAGAAATACGGTTGGGATCTCCCCCTGCTGGATACGCTGGGATATCGGGAAATGAAACAATATCTCGCTGGTGAGATCTCACTATCTGAAGCTAAAGACCAAACAGTTTTGCACACCCGCCAATTTGCCAAGCGACAACGCACCTGGTTTCGGGCATACCCTCAAATTGAATGGTTTAATGCGGATGCTCCAGATTTACTAGAGCAAGTGTGGCAGCGAGTGCAAGAGTTCATGACCGCCTGTGAGCAAGATGTACTAACTTGAATAAAAGGAGACTCCTGACTCCTTCTAAAGAGGAATCACCTATGCTCGTCCAAGATCAGCAACAACGCAACTGGAAACCAATCATCAAGGAATTTGAAGCTGTCGTCGGCAAAAATGGCGTAGTTCAACGCCGCGAGGAGTTGATTACCTACGAATGTGATGGACTTACTAGCTATCACCAACGCCCAGCTCTGGTGGTGCTGCCCAGAACCACAGAACAAGTAGCAGCTATAGTGAAGATATGCGATCGCGCTGCCATCCCCTTCATTGCACGCGGCGCTGGCACTGGTCTTTCTGGTGGAGCCTTGCCAGTAGAAGGCTGCGTCCTGATTGTCACTGCCTTGATGCGTCAAATCCTCGACATCGACTTGGAAAATCAGCGAGTTGTAGTGCAGCCCGGAGTGATTAACAACTGGGTGACTCAAGCCGTCAGTGGGGCTGGATTCTACTACGCCCCTGATCCTTCCAGCCAAATCATTTGCTCGATTGGCGGTAACGTCGCAGAGAACTCCGGTGGGGTGCATTGCCTCAAGTATGGGGCAACGACTAACCACGTACTGGGATTAAAACTCGTGCTTCCCGATGGCTCTATTGCGGATGTGGGCGGACAAATTCCCGAAATGCCTGGTTACGACCTCACGGGTGTGTTTGTTGGCTCCGAGGGAACGCTAGGCATCGCCACGGAAATTACGCTGCGGATTCTCAAAACAGCTGAATCAATCTGCGTTCTCTTGGCAGACTTTACCAGCATTGAGGCGGCTGGGGCTGCTGTTTCCGACATCATCAGCGCTGGGATTATTCCAGCTGGCATGGAGATGATGGACAACATTAGCATCAACGCCGTAGAAGATGTGGTAGCAACGGGTTGTTATCCCAGAGATGCACAAGCCATTCTGCTGGTGGAAATAGACGGCTTAAAAGTGGAAGTTGCAGCTAATAAAAAGCGCATTGCAGCTATTTGTAAACAGAATGGTGCCAGGAGCATCACCACTGCCAACGACGCAGAAACACGTCTAAAACTATGGAAGGGACGCAAGGCAGCATTCGCGGCAGCTGGCAACCTTAGTCCTGATTACTATGTGCAAGATGGTGTGATTCCGCGCACCCAACTGTCCTTTGTTCTGCAAGAGATTGAGAATCTGAGCCAGAAATACGGTTATCGCGTTGCCAATGTGTTCCATGCAGGAGATGGCAATCTACACCCCCTGATTCTTTATGACAACTCAGTGCTTGGTGCCCTGGAGCAGGTGGAAGAATTGGGCGGAGACATTCTCAGACTCTGTGTGAAAGTCGGTGGCAGCATTTCTGGGGAACATGGCATCGGTGCAGATAAGCGGTGCTATATGCCGAATATGTTTACCGAGGCGGACTTAGAAACGATGCAATACGTGCGGCAAGCGTTTAACCCCAAAGGGCTAGCCAATCCAGGCAAAATGTTTCCGACACCGCGCACCTGTGGGGAAGCCGCAAGGACTCTTGGTGCAAAGCAGTTTGAGTCTGTGGAGCGGTTTTAATGGAAGCGATCGCCCCCCAACTCGAACCCATCGTTAGCTCAGCTGGGGTCTGTGACTGGGAAAACATAGACGTAATTCGGCAAAAACGGATATTTCAGGCTCTAGCTCCCCAAACCACTCCCAGCTGTATCGTCTATCCCAACACCCAAGCAGAACTTGCTCAAGTCATCGCCTGTACACACCGTAACAACTGGCGCGTTTTACCCTGCGGCAGCGGCAGCAAACTCAGCTGGGGTGGATTGGCAAAAGGTGTCGAGGTGGTTGTGAGTACGGAACGCCTGAACATGGTGATTCAACATGCTGTAGGCGATTTGACTGTCACGGTAGAAGCTGGGACAAAGTTCGCTGACCTCCAGTGTACTCTGGCAACAGCTGGGCAATTTCTGGCGCTTGACCCAGCTGCCCCAGAGTCGGCAACAATGGGAGGCATTGTCGCCACAGCTGATACTGGCTCCTTGCGGCAACGCTATAATGGAGTACGAGACCAGCTGCTAGGTATTACCTTTGTCCGGGCAGATGGTCAAATGGTCAAAGCGGGTGGACGGGTGGTAAAGAATGTAGCGGGATACGACTTGATGAAGCTGTTCACTGGGTCTATAGGAACGCTGGGCATTATCACTCAAGTCACGTTTCGGGTTTATCCCCTGCCTGAGGCATCTGGAACCGTGGTTTTGACTGGGGAAGCAGATGCGATCGCTCTTGCCTCCACAACCCTAAGATCTTCTGCTTTAACTCCGAATTCAGCTGATTTGCTATCGCTCCAGCTGGTGGCAAGTTTGGGTATTGGTCAGGGATTGGGATTGATCACGAGCTTTGCGAGTATGACCGAAAGTGTCAAAGAACAGTCCACTCGTCTAATGGATGTCGGGCAAAAGCTGGGTTTAAAGGGCGGACTCTACTCAGCAGATGATGAGGCTGACCTATGGCAGAAATTGCGCTTACAAATGACGGCATCCACCACGGAGCCAGTAATTACTTGCAAAATAGGAGTGATACCCTCGGCAGCTGTGGCAACCATGACTCAGATGGATAGCCTTGCAGAACAGAGGGGAAGCGGTTTGATCCATGCTAGTAGTGGGTTAGGGGTGTTGCGGTTGGAAACCAGTGCCCAGATGCTTGAAACGGTTTTGAAGCTGCGATCGCTCTGCCTTGCCAATAAAGGTTTCCTCACCATACTGGAAGCACCAATCACGCTCAAGCAACAGCTGGATGTGTGGGGTTACACCGGCAATGCAATGGATATTATGCGCCGAATTAAACAGCAATTTGACCCGGAAAATCTTTTGAGTCCTGATCGGTTTGTCGGTGGGATTTGATCAACGAACCGCTCGCCTCCACTCATCTAACACAAAGAAAGAGAATTGATATAAAATGCAAACAGAAACCCCTTTAAATAATCCGGTTGGCTCAAACCCAGCTACATTGAGCAATTTGAGTGGCTTTGATTCTCAGCATCCCCCTGAGCCAAAGCTGATTGATTCCTGCGTTCATTGTGGGTTTTGCCTCTCCACCTGTCCCAGTTATCGAGTGCTTGGCAAGGAGATGGATTCGCCTAGGGGGCGGATTTATCTGATGGATGCCATCAACGAGGGAGAGATTCCCTTGAACACCGCCACTGTGGAGCATTTTGATACTTGCTTGGGGTGTCTCGCCTGTGTCACCACTTGTCCCTCTGGTGTGCAGTATGACAAGTTGATTTCTGCTACCCGTCCTCAAATTGAGCGGAATTACCGGCGCAGTCTACCAGATAAGCTTTATAGACAACTCATCTTTTCCCTGTTTCCCTATCCCAATCGGTTGCGGATTTTGCTAGCTCCCTTGCTGGTATATCAGAAATTGGGCTTACAAAAACTCGTCCGTGCCACTGGGCTACTCAAGCTCATCTCTCCCCGCTTGGCTGCAATGGAATCAAATCTACCGACACTCTCTCTGGATGCCTTCCGGGACACCCTACCTGACGTCATCCCAGCTCAGGGAGAGAAACGCTACCGGGTTGGGATGATTTTGGGCTGTGTGCAACGCTTGTTTTTCTCAAGTGTGAACGCAGCCACTGTGCGCGTCTTAACCGCGAATGGCTGTGAAGTCGTTATCCCCAAAACTCAGGGCTGTTGTGCCGCGCTGCCCCATCACCAAGGACAGGAAGAACAAGCCAAAGTAATCGCTCGTCAGATGATTGATAGCTTTGAAGGCACTGGGGTAGACGCTGTGATCATCAATGCAGCTGGCTGTGGTCATACTTTGAAGGAATACGGACACCTGCTGCAAGATGACCCAGAGTATAAGGAAAAAGCAAAGGAATTTGCAGGTTTGGTGAAAGACGCTCAAGAGTTTCTTGCCTACTCTGGGTTAACAGCAAAACTCTCCCCCCTTTGTGATCAACAGCTGACTCTGGTTTATCAAGATGCCTGTCATTTGTTGCACGGGCAAAAGATTAGTGTGCAACCGCGCCAGTTGTTGCGGCAAATTCCCGGAGTCAAGCTGCGCGAACCAATCGATGCGGCTCTATGTTGTGGCAGTGCGGGTGTTTATAATATGCTGCAACCAGAAGTAGCAGATGAATTGGGTCAGCAAAAAGTTCAGAATCTACTTAATACGGGTGCTGAATTGATTGCTTCTGCCAATCCTGGTTGTACTTTGCAAATCACTAAGCATTTGCAGTTACAGGGTAAAAAAATTCCCGTTATCCATCCGATGGAGTTGTTGGATTACTCGATTCGGGGGGTAAAGCTCGTGACCTGAACACACCTGGGAGTAAATAGGAAAGTTTGTTCGCCAATCCGTTCTGTATGACCATCGATGGCATAGGTGCCGCCAGAGATAAAATCTGCTGCCCGCTGCGCCTGCTTGGGCTCTAAAGCGCTCAGCTTCAAAATCACCATCTTCGATTCCCGCAGGGCTTGAATCGCGTGGGATGCTTCTTCGAAGGAGCGCGGTTCTATAACTACGATTTCAGGAATGCTGCTGGCAACTCCAGGCAGATTCAGCAGATTATTTTTATACACCTTGCCAGTCCTTTTGTCAAACTCATCCTCAGAATCCACGAGGTCGTTGAGACCGACCCCATCGCTGAACCTAACTTTTCCAGGTAAGTCTGAAACCTCCATCTAGGAAAGTTTTCAACCAAGCACATCTTATCAAAATTTCATCACACAATGGATGAAACTCAATTATTTTGATATAATGCCAGTCAATTCAGGCAGATATTGCGATTGTTGATATTTCGATAACTTGCCCGAAGCGTCGGGTGTCACCTACAGGACCAGTGGTACTAGTTTAAGGAAATGTGAAAAAGAATCCAGATTGATTGCTCGACTGGATTCTTTTCGTTGTAAGTTTCAACAGCAGCTACCAGGAAGTCTGGGTTTTATGCTGCTGCATCGTCTTGGTTTAGCTGGCGCTCAATAGTGTCGATCGCCGCCCTGACTCCCGCCAATCTGGTCTCTAAATCGTCCCGCATCCACTTGAGGAACTTAAGCCTGCGTTCCTGATAGGTTTTACGAGAGACAGGCTCAGCGCCCCAGCAAGCGTTGCCCCAATAAGGAAACATAGTTTATCCTCATAAAGTATTCTTACTTCCATCTTCGCCAAAATTCCTAGAACTGGCTCTATAAGAAGAGTAGCAATTACCGTAGTATTCCATGCCTACCTGACGGCACAACAGTTTTCCAAAAAGGCTAGTCAGAAGTCAAAGCTTACCTGCCCCAATAGATTCAACGGCAGCGATTCTTGAGCAGTTGCGAAAAAGTGCAGACCGCAATCTGTTAGCCATACTAATTTTTGACCAGTTTGAAGAGCTATTGGTTTGGATCAATGCCCAACTCACGCAGTTTCGCTGCTAGTCGTTCAGCTTGCGCTCTTGCTTGTGCGGCTTGTTGCTCGGCTGTTGTTGCTCTGTGCTGTGCTGCTCTCACCTGCACTCTCGCTTCTACTGCTTGCTGCTCGGCTGCTACCGCTTGTTCGCTTGGGGTGGGAATCAAGTCTCCCTCGGCAGTCAGCCACCTTAACCATAGACGGTTGATATTTTGATAGCCACCTTGCCACAAGCCTAAACTTAGTCCTAGCCTGGGAATGGGCAAGCGATTTTCAGTCAGTGCTACGGGTTCGTATTGACCGCCTACAAGGCAAAATGCTTGGATCTGATCTGTGTAGCGACTAAACACAATGTAGTAGGGAACTCGCAGAATCTGTTCGTAGACTTGCCACTTAGGTGGTGGAGCTCCTGGAGAAGACATTGTCTGACCCAAATCCTCTGCTTCCGTGCCTGGAGAGAGTGACTCAACAACGACAAATGGGCTAACCTGCTCTTGCCAGATGACATAGCTTAAGCGGAGGTTGTCCCCGTCATAGAGTCGGGGAATACCCACGACAGCAAAGCAATCGGGGCGTTTGTACCACCCTGGATGCCTGACATTGTAATAGAGGTTGAGGTCACTAGCAGTGAAAACCATCTCTGGGTTCGAGTCAGGAGGCTCAAAGGTTTCTCTCAGCAGTTGCGCTTGATACAAGTGAAACTCATCGGGCAAGCCTGATTCCTCTAGGTCTTCACTAGGGAGGTCGTACATTGTCGGCAACGTCAGCCGAGGGGAAAGGGGCGGGTCAGATTGGGGAGGAAGGCGAGTTGGGGGAGTCACGATTAACACTTAGCTAGCCGAATTACAGCAGAACTGGGATATTTGCATTTTGACGCTGACTGGTCGCAACTAGCCACTTGCCGACCGAGGGTGCTAAAGTCAAGCCACGACGTACTGGTCGAACTGCACCGTTATCTGCAATCGCCAGATTGTAGCGTGACAGAACAGTCGCTAGTACCAGTTTCATTTCAAGCATCGCAAAGGCCATCCCAATACAGCGACGGTTGCTGCCTCCAAAGGGCAAATACTCATAAGCAGAAAATTGACGTTCCAGAAAGCGCTCTGGCTTAAAACGCTTCGGCTCTGGGTATAGATCTTCTCGATGGTGGGTCAAGTAAATACAGGGAACAAGCCACGTATCCGCCTCAAACTGGTAGCCCGTTAGTTGGCGCGGTGATTTCGCAATCCGAGGTAAGGCAAGCATAGCAATTGGATAAATGCGAAGCGTTTCTTGGCACACAGCACTGAGATAGGGCAGTTTGGCAATCGCACTCAAGTCTGCCTGATCAACGACCGGATCTAGCTCCTTGAGCAACCTATCATGTACCTCCGGTAAATGGTGAATCCAGTACAACGCCCATGATAGGGCCGAAGCTGTAGTTTCATGACCAGCGACAAGGAGTGTCATCAACTCATCACGTAACTCTGCATCCGTCATCGGCTGATCATTTTCATCGCGAGCCGACATCAGCAAGGCGAGGATATCGGCACGAGATAAGTCGGCTTGCTCCCGACGCTCCTGAATCTCGGCGTTGATGAGTTGGTCAATTTGCTGCTTTTGACGCAGGAAGCGTCCCCAAGGACTCCACGGTCCCAAATCTCTTTGGAGTGATTTAAAAAAGAGCAAGCTAGAACGCAAGGGAGAGCCAGTAACATCCAGCACTGAACGCAGGAGTTGCTTCAATTGTTCGCAACGCTGTCCCTCATTCAGACCGAACACAGCTTGTAAAATTACCCGCAGGGATATCTCTTGCATGGACGAACGGACTGAAAATGGTTCGCTGATAGCCCACTGGCTAATCACTTGCTCGCTAATATCACAAATTAGCTTGCCGTAGGATCTCATGCGATCGCCATGAAAGGGGGGTGTCAACAGGCGTCGCTGGCTCTGGTGGCGATCGCCGTCCATTAACATCATCGATTTCTCCCCTAGCAAAGGTCGCAAAATCCCATTCGCCCTGCCGACTTCAAACTGCTCTGGATTGGCAGTAAAAATCTCTTCAATTGCCTGTGGGCTGCTCAATATCACCAGTGGGGACAAGCCGCTCAACCGTAAAGTGAAGCAGTCACCATAGCGCTGGGCAGATGTTTCCAGCAATTCCAAAGGGCTTGCAATCCACTGGATCAACTGTAGAAAGGGTGGAGTCTGTGGACCCGCCGGCAGTTTCATGGCTACTTCTCCTATTTGGGATCACACAACTAAAATAGCAGAGGCACAAGTGAGCATGCAGCTTATTGCAATCAGCAAAATAACTAGGGACTATTTCTTGTACTTCCACCAACAAATTGAAGCCCAACTAATTGCAACTTATGAATTGCGATTGTCCATCCATAACCGAAGGCATTTATTTCGCACAAACTGACAATTCCGAATCATCTCATCGACCAGCCGAAATTGGTCTTCCTTGTTTGAATTCTACACTTATCATAGGGCAATTATAGCCCATTCTTCACCCGAAGTCTACCTTTGTAACCGCGACTCAAGTCGCCTGAGTCGTATTTATCTACCCTCTCGATGGCTGCGGGGCTTCTAGACTTCGGGTCATTTTTTGTAAAAAGCTCTAACCACTTTGGATAAGGGTTGAACGAAGATATCATAACTTATTAGTTTTTAAAATTGAAACTTGTGTGAAGAATCGGTTTGCTTTATGTCCTAAAGCTCTGTAAGCTAGAATATGGTAATGATTTCAGCTAGCTTGTACCTCACCGTATTCACTAAAACATTCCCTTGCTCAGTCCAAAGAAGGATGAATCTAATTAAATTATTTGCAAATATGAGTGAAAATTATGACCAATCAATATGGTGTGAGCTAAAAAAAATAGTTATCTAACTGGGTAAACCACTACATAGCTATACTTTTATATAGCTATGTCTAGATAAATCAGGTCTGTCATTGACTCTTTCGGTTGGCAAAGTGCAAGAAATATATTGCCTTAGATATAGGGGCTCGCTTCGCAGACGGTTTCGGCGGATGAAAGCATGTCTGCCAAGTGAGCTGGTAAACACTCTAGTGGGGCAAATTATTTGTCTTCAACTGAAAGGCAAAGGCTAGAGGAGAGACATATTCGAACCTAGGTGCCAAGGAAAGCTCGAAGCGGCTTGTTAAGTGTTGGAGTACATAGACAAGACATTCGCAGTGACCAGTTACCGGGTTTCTACTTATTGGTGTGGCATTAATGTTGGGTGGAGAGCGCTACTAGGGGGTAGGCAATCCCAAAAGGTAGGAAAAATGCAAATCAAAATCGGACAAGGCAGTAACCTATGAAAGACACCAAGAACAGCTACCGCGAAGTCGAACAGAGTACAGAGACGGCTTGCAGTAGCGCCGGGAATAAGCTATTGGACGATATCGGCAATGGCATGTCACGGCAAATGGGTGAAGCGAAGCTATTGGCGCTAGCCGAATTGCCATCAAGGTACTCGACGACACCTTTGCGATCCCACAACAAGGACTCTGAAACACTCATTGCCGACTTTTCAGATACTCCTGATCTAGTCTGCCTGTCTCATTTGCGGTGGAATTTCGTCTACCAAAGACCTCAACATCTCCTGAGCCGCTGTGCCCAGGAGCGGCGTGTGTTCTTGATCGAGGAGCCAATTTTCGGCCCTAATCCTTCAGGGCGACTTGAGGTCAGCAGGGGGGAATGTGGAGTCTGGGTTGTGGTTCCACACCTGCCGGAGGGATTGAGTGAGTCGGCGGCTTGGGCAGCTCAACAGGTGCTGATAGATGGCCTGTTCGCTCAAGCGCAGATTCGCCAATACATTCTCTGGTACTATACGCCAATGGCCATAGCATTCACACGCCACTTGGATCCCGTAGTGGTTGTCTACGACTGCATGGATGAGCTGTCCCTGTTCGAAGGGGCGCCGCGCGCTCTCAAAGAGCTTGAAGCCGAACTCTTCAGTTGTGCGGACTTGGTATTTACAGGCGGACAGAGCCTTTACGAGAGCAAGGTAAACCAGCACTCTAACGTTTACGCATTTCCAAGTAGTGTAGATGTGGCACACTTCGCTCAGGCGCGGAACTTGACCCTCGATCCAGCAGACCAGATCAACATCCCCCATCCCCGCCTCGGATTCTTTGGGGTGATAGACGAACGGATGGATCTCGAGTTGCTCAGTGGCATTGCCGAAGCACGACCCGACTGGCAACTGGTCATGATCGGACCAGTTGTCAAAATCGACCCAGCAGTTCTGCCGCGTCAGCAGAATATTCATTACCTGGGGAGCAAAACGTATAAAGAACTGCCCGCGTATATTGCCGGGTGGGAGGTGGCGTTGCTGCCGTTCGCACGTAACGACTCAACACGCTTTATTAGCCCCACAAAAACCCCGGAGTACCTCGCCGCAGGGAAGCCGGTTGTGTCTACCTCAATCCGTGACGTTGTCCGTCCCTACGGACAGTCGGGCTTGGTTCGGATCGCAAATACAGTCTCAGAGTTCGTCGCCGCCGTAGACGCGGCAATGAATGAAAATCCCGATGAATCTGGGTGGCTGTGTCAAGTTGATGCGTTCCTCACACAGACTTCTTGGGATCGCACCTGGGCACGCATGATGCAACTGGTGGAGTCGGTCATCGGTGTCAGACAGCCTTTCCTCATACAGTTTTCACAGGAACACGGTGATGATCTCACAGTTACTGCCCCTTGAATTATGGGCTGGAGTTGAATGCACGGTTAACCGTGTGGGCGACGAGTATTTTGACCAGCTGGAGCGAAATGGTCACGCGACGCGCCCAGATGACCTCGATCTATTCGCAGATTTAGGCGTGCGCACCATGCGCTACCCAGTTCTTTGGGAGCGCACCGCACCCAAAGAACTGGAAGACGCCGACTGGTCATGGGCTTCGGAGCGTCTGGGGCGGATGCGTACACTTGGCATCCGCCCAATCATCGGCTTGGTTCACCACGGTAGTGGCCCACGCCATACCAGCTTAGTCGATCCGGCCTTCGCCGAGGGGCTGGCTTTGTTCGCCCAAGCATTTGCCGAGCGCTATCCATGGGTGGAGAGTTACACACCCGTCAACGAACCAATGACTACGGGGCGCTTTAGCGGATTGTACGGTCACTGGTACCCCCATGGCTGTGACGGGCTGACTTTTGCCCGTGCATTGTTGACACAGTGCCGCGCCATTGGACTCTCGATGCAGAAGATCCGCTGTGTAAACCCCGCCGCAAAACTCGTGCAAACTGAGGATTTGGGTAAGATTTTCAGCACGCCGCTACTAGCATACCAGGCAGAGTTTGAGAACGAACGCCGCTGGTTGAGTTTTGATTTGCTGTGCGGTCGCGTCAACCGGGATCACCCCATGTGGGACTACCTACGCTGGCTCGGTATCGGTGAGGCTGAACTAGAGGTGTTTCTGGAAAATCCCTGTCCGCCAGATGTGATCGGGATTAACCATTACCTGACTAGCGATCGCTTCCTGGATGAGCGCCGAGAACGCTACCCATCCTTCTGTCATGGGGGAAACGGGCAGCACGAGTACGCAGACGTAGAGGCGGTGCGCGTCTGCGCTGAAGGGCCAGCTGGACCACAGGCGCTGATCCGAGAGGCGTGGTCACGCTATGGGCTGGCGATCGCGGTGACTGAGGTGCACCTCGGCTGCAGCCGCGAGGAGCAGCTGCGCTGGCTGAAAGAAGTTTGGGATGCAGCGCAGGGTCTGCGGCGCGAGGGCGTGGACGTTCGTGCCGTGACAGCCTGGTCTCTTCTCGGCGCGTACGACTGGAATACTCTGGTGACTCGTGCCGAAGGCCACTACGAGCCGGGCGTATTCGACTTGCGTGCGCCCCGTCCGCGACCGACGGCCCTGGCCCGGATGATCCGCTCTCTGGCGCGGGGGGGGATACACGACCACCCTGTTCTCCATGTGCCAGGGTGGTGGCGTCGGCCCGAAAGGCTGCTCTATCCGCCAGTATCTTGTTCCCCGGACGCAATAGACCCAGCGGTGCGAGAATTCGACATCAGGGTCGGGGCAACACGCCCACTCCTGATTACCGGAGCGACAGGGACACTCGGCAGCGCTTTCGCCCGAGCGTGCGACGTTAGGGGCATCTCCTACCGCCTGATGACACGCAAACAGATGGACATTGCTGAAAGAGCGTCTGTCGAGCGGGCGTTGACGGAGTTACAGCCATGGGCGGTTGTGAACGCTGCTGGGTACGTTCGCGTGGACGATGCGGAGCGCGAAGTGGAAGCCTGCCTGCGCGAGAATGCGGATGGCCCTGCAATCCTAGCCGAGAGCTGCCAGAGGCAGGGAGTGTCGCTACTCTCCTTCTCCTCGGATCTCGTATTTGATGGCACCTCACTCGAACCGTACATCGAGAGCGATGCCGTCGCGCCCCTGAACGTGTATGGGCGCAGCAAAGCCGAGGCGGAGATTCGGGTCTTATCAGCCTGTCCGGAATCGCTTGTAATCCGCACCAGCGCGTTCTTCGGTCCGTGGGACGAGTACAACTTCCTCACCGTGGCGCTACGCACGCTGGCTGCCGGGCATTCCTTCGTTGCTGCTATGGATACGGTAGTCTCGCCAACCTATGTCCCGGATCTTGTGCATGCCTGTCTCGATCTGTTAATTGACGGCGAGTGCGGCCTGTGGCACCTCGCTAATCCTGGTGCGATCACCTGGGCCGATTTCGCCCGTAAAGCCGCAAAGCAAGCTGGCCTCGACACGACACGCATTCACCCAGTCTCCACGCCAGCCCTGGGTTTGGCAGCGCCACGCCCAACCTACAGCGTTCTCGGCAGCGAGCGGGGCGTGCTGCTCCCGTCGCTTGAACATGCGATCGCCCGCTACCTTCATGAGCGCCAGACAACTACGTAATTACTACCGCCGAGTGCCTCGGCACAAAAAGCCAAGTCTTTGTCGAGTCGCTCCACCACGCGGTCAATTTCTAGTGTCTACCCATGGCGCTGCTCAATTATTTTTTGCTGCTCACTGTGTGATTGAATTCGTCCAAATTAGCAATAGTTTCAAAAACTTGCTCCACGCCAGTCAGTTCAAATAACATTTTGACTTGAGCATTTATTGAGTAGATGAAAAGCTTGCCCCCAGCGGCGCGAACACCTCTGAATGCCGCCACTAGAGCCATTAATCCAGAACTACTAATAAACGTTACATTCTTGAGGTCGAGCAAAACCATATTGACTCCCGCCTCAATATGACTCTCAATCTCTCGATGAAATTCGGTAGCCATAGTACTGTCCAAAACATCAGGAGACTGGACAAGTTTAACAACCATACTCATATGCACAATCCTAAGTTAGTAAATTAAATTATTTCGACTATTGCTATTTCGTAGTTCGCCTTACTATACCACTCAATAATAATTTCGTCCCGTGATGCCCTAGCTAGAGTGACCTCGTAAATGACCGCTACTAATCTGGAGGAAATTGTAATTTAGTCCTGAAGCCACTGTTTGTAAAAATCTGTTAGATATCATGCTTGTTATAATTTAGCCTAACTGTATTGTCTATTCCTCCGTCTGGAGAAATGGTTTTACGTTAAGTCAGTCTGTGTTCATGAATACAAGAATCTGGATTTTAGGACGTTTCCTTTCTTTTTGTCAGCCAATTCTTTTAGTAGAAGTTGAGTGAAAAAGTAGCAGTTATTTTGTGAAAGCAGCGATGACAAATCAGAACCAGATGGACATCAGGATATTGATTCAGAGCTAATTAATAAGTAAAAGCAGCAGGCATATACTCGGGCTAGGGCATGAGTATAATCTGTCGAAAAGGTGAGGCTAACTTACCTCAGGAACCAGGATGCGTCCTCGGGGGCCGTGTGCCCGCCTGTAGCGTTCAAGCACGTTCTGGGCGATCGCCTTAGCTTGACCAGAAGCGACTAGAGCCACGCAGGCACCCCCGAAACCGGCACCAGTAAGGCGGGCTCCGAAAACTCCGGGGGTTTCCTGCAGCATCGCCACCAGCGTATCCAGCGCTGGCACAGAAACTTCGTAATCGTCGCGCAGGCTGATGTGGGAAGCGTTCATCAGTTCGCCGAAGCGCGGTGCGGACACACCCTGCAACACCTCTAGCACTCGGTTGTCCTCGGTGATCACGTGACGAGCGCGACGTCGAAGTGGTTCGGGTAAAGCTTCTACTGCCTGAGGAGCAGTGATATCTCTGAGAGCCTTAACTCCAAGTTGCCTCGCCGCCTCCTCGCACTCGGCACGACGTTGGTTGTACCCGCTCCCTGCCAGAGTGCGAGGGACGCCGCTATCGATCACCAAGAGTTCTGCTCCGCTCGGGAAAGGCATCACCCGACGTTCAAGCGTGCGGGTATCGAGGAACAACATGTGCTCAGTGTCGGCTAGGCTTGAGGCCATCTGGTCCATGATGCCGCACTGCACGCCAGCATACTGGATTTCCGCCTGCTGTGCCAGTTGCGCGATCCGCACATCATCAATCCGCAGCGTCAGCAACGCTCTAAGCCCCCGGAGGGTGGCGACTTCCAGGGCGGCACTGCTCGACAGACCAGAGCCGATCGGAACTGAGGAAGTGACGTGCAGATTGACGGGCGGTATGGTGTGCCCTTCCTGCTCTAAAAGCCGAATACACCCGAAGATGTAGCTCGCAAACCCCTTTGGGGTGGGATCATTGTCGGAAATGCTCACCTGTTCGTTAAGCTCTTGGGAGTAAAAGTGGTGGTGTGCATTGGGGCTGAAACCCAGATGTACTGTAGTACTTTGGGGAATGGCAGTCGGGAGCACGAATCCATCGTTGTAGTCAGTGTGCTCGCCGAGTAGATTCACCCGCCCCGGAGCGCTAGCGAGGCTGTCAGGGTCTGCACCAAATATCTGTCGGAAGTCCATCAATACAAATTTACCTTTACGGTTTGTAGCTGGGGATCTTTGGTGGGCGCCTTTACGGTTTGTACTCAGGGGGCGGCATGAAGGTGCGCCCCTGACGGCGGCGGGCGTAAGCTACCCCTTCGCCCCGCAACGGATGCTATCCGAGTAGTGTGGATTTGCCTGAATTGGCTCATTACCGGGGCTAGGGGCAGAAAGAACCTCCACAATTGGGTACCGGCTGTATAAAGTTAGCTTTCGACCATCCGGCTTCAATAGCTTCTGGGCGTACATCTTTCTCCTCAACACCCCTACCGAGGGTTGCCGCTGCGATCGCCTCAAGCGGGAGCTTCGGCGTGCGGTCGGCATAAAGGAGGCCGTTGGCTTCCTGGAAGGTATCGGTAAACTGGGTGTAACAATATCCGCTGAACATCTCTATTCTATTCACTGCATTGAGCAGCGCGGCGTACCTTATTTGCAGCTCCGAGATATTCGAGCACCTTACATATCCCCAGGCTTTGTCGGCATCAGCTTTGTCCTGAATGGCGTAGGCGATGCCGCCGAACTCGCTCAGCATCACAGGCTGCCCCTGATGGGGATAGCCGTCGAGCGTGAGGACACGCCCTCCCGGACGCTGGCGGTCAAACAGGTCTGATAGCTTGACCTCAGGCCCATAGCGCTTTGCCAACTGCTCTGGGTTGTTGTCGTAGTCATGAATAGCGAGGATGTCGGTCGTTGTACTCTCCCAGCCGTCGTTGCCGATCACCAGGCGAGTAGGGTCGAGGGTCTTAGTTAAGTGATAGAGCGCCTGGACGTAGTTCCGGTGAGCCTCCGTCGCGGTCAAATCAGGAACTCCCCAGGATTCATTGAACGGCACCCACACTACGATGCACGGGTGGCTCGAATCCCGGTTGATTACCTCAGTCCACTCCCGGATAATTCGCTCCACCGCTTTGGGAGTGAATCGATAGGCGCTTGGCATCTCCTCCCAGACCATCAAGCCGAGAACATCTGCCCAATACAAGAAACGGGGGTCTTCGATCTTCTGGTGCTTGCGCACCCCGTTGAACCCCATGCTCTTGGCCAACTCTACATCGCGCCGCAACGCCTGATCTGACGGCGCAGTCATCAGCGTATCCGGCCAGTAGCCCTGGTCCAGAACCAGCCGCAAATAGTAGGGCTGCCCGTTGAGCATGAAGCGATCGCGCTGAACCCCTACGGTTCGCATCGCGGTATAGGATTTCACCTCATCGAGCAGCTTGTCCTGATGCCACAGCTGAATTTCGGCGTGGATCAGCGTCGGCTTCTCGGGACTCCAAAGCAATTCGTTGCGGTAGTCGTCGATGCCGGGGTCGGAAAGGGCGATGCGCCTGTGAACTTCTCCGTTGAGGACTTCGTAGCAATCGTTTACCAGTAGCTGGTTGCCCGCGGTCAACTTCACCTTCAATTCGATGCCATCGTGCCGCTCACCGGTGACAAAGGCCTCAAATCCAATCTCCCAACGCTCGAAGTGAGGGGTCCAGCGGAGGCGGTCGATATAAGTCCCGCCCACACGCTCAGCCCAGATGGTCTGCCAGATGCCGGTGGTGCGTGGGTACCAGATGCTGTGCGGCTCGAGCTGCCAGTCCTGCTTCCCACGCGGCTTCGACAGGTCGTAGGGATTGTCCTGGGCCCAAACAGTGACCCGCTGGGGCCCGATTTCATTTAAGATGGGCGTTATGTCGACGCTGAAAGGGGTATGCCCGCCCTCATGCTCGACCATGAATTGGTCGTTGACCCACACACGGGCACGATAGTCTACCGCCCCAAAGTGGAGCAGTACCCTACCTTCACCCCTGGGTAGGTCAAATTCGCGCTCGTACCAGCAGTTGAGGTGAAAACCTCTGTCGCCGATACCGCTGCGGGTGGATTCTGGAGCGAACGGAACTTCAATCGTATGGGGCCACTCGGAAATGTCGCTGGGTCGAACGAATCTACCATCGTCGTCAAAGGTAAACTTCCACGAACCGTTGAGACAAATCCAGTCAGATCGCTGTAACTGTGGACGTGGGTATGCCATTCTGGGTATCACAGGCTCAACTCCTTCGGAACGCAGAAAAAATCGCCCTGCTAGGTTAGAGGGCAATTTTCTATAAGTATTCCCAAAACATTTATCTATAGAACTATCTTATCAAAAAATCTCTCCTCCCTGATTAATATTTTTTCGGTTTTGGGTTAAGCAGTATTGAAAATGGAAGGGGTATATTAGCTATCTCAGGCAACAATATCCTCTCTTCCTGATTATCATAGCCAAAACCTGCTTGCATATTGGCATGAAAAAGGATTGTTTATCTTACGCAAACCGACAAAAACACCCTTTCTAGAGTACGACCGCTGCCTCATGAACACAGAGGTTGATGTTTTATGTCTCGACATGAAATAACTGGCAATGGAGGTGAGTTCACAATCCCGTCACTATACCATAAGGTTAGCGAGGGATTCTGTCAAAAGAATATACGGTTGTAATTGATAAATTATTTTTTTTTCTTTATGGCTGACAGCAGCCTTTAGGGTGAGGCATTCTGACTATTTCCATATTGAGCATTCACAAAAACCCTCATAACTTCCCGAAATTTTCACTTTCGGGGTCTAATCTAAGCGAGTACACAGAATGGGTCAATCAGTTGAATAGAAATCAATGTTGAAAATTAATAATAATGATCGCACTAGCTATTACTAGCAAGCTCAATCTGACCTTTGCATTTATCTTTTCGAGGGAAAAACTAAAATGCAATATCGCCGGCTGAAAGCCTTATACATTCGTTAATTATTGTCATTATCTTCTGCTAGATGACAATATTGTTGGTAACAAACCCCTTCCATATAAGGGGGTCAAGACTTAGCGTGAAAAGTGATAAAGCTAGATTGAGCTTCCGGGAATTTGCAGCTATAAAGGAAAGCCGAAACGCTTGATTGGAAAAGATTATAGGCTCTTTAAGCTGAAACGCTCTGCTAGGGGCAATTAAGAAATTCTCTTTCTTAACCAGCTTTCTGGAATCCATTATTGAGTGTTCATCCTTACCTTATGACTACTGGAAAAAACCTACTGCAACAAGAAAGAAAGGCTAAGCGAGATGGTAAACCTGTATATCTTTGGAGAAAGTAAAAGTATATGCGTCGTAAAACATTGGTTCCCTTTTATCTGGCGATTTTCAGCGCGTTCGCTGCTGTAATAGTCATATTTTCATCACCTGCTACTTGGGCTTTGGACGTGAGCCAGCTGCCGTTGGGCGATCCAGGTACTACTCAGTTTTTGATCGAGCCCTCTCCCTATCCAGTTCCTCCAGGACAAACAAGAGATACGTTCAGAACCAGGACTAGATTTACTCATTTCCTTAAAGACGACCCGATTGTATTCCCTGGTCAGCCGGGAGCATCGCATCTGCATATGTTCTTCGGTAACGCGTTGGTTAAAGCGTCTACTACCGCAGACAATATCAGGACTAAGTGCAGCAGCGCATCCGCAGGAGGAACTGCAAACTGTACGAGCTATTGGGTACCAGCCCTGTTTAATGCGAATGGAGACGTTGTGCTCCCCAATAACAGCTTTGAGCCTATTATTTACTACAAAGCCGGATACAACATACCTGACCCCACTCAGATTGCTGTCGTTCCGCCGGGACTTCGAATGATCGCCGGTAATCAGAACAGTACCCCCAGTTCGCCTCAAACAGATAAAAACGCTCGGTTCTGGTGTTATGCCTTCCCAGGCGGTGATCAGCCTTACATTGTCAATTGTCCTCAAGGCTCGGTTCTGGAGATGACCATAACCTTCCCGAGGTGTTGGGATGGCAATAACCTGGATTCTCCAGACCATAAGAGTCACATGGCATATGCCGACAATGGCTGCCCTGCTTCTCACCCGGTGATTTTTCCGGAGATATCCTACCACTTCCGATTCCCAGTGCATTCAGCGAATGGGACAGCAGGATGGAGACTTTCATCCGATATGTACGATCCGTCTGCAAAAGGAGGATACTCCCTTCATGCTGACTGGTTTAATGGATGGGATCAGGCTGTCATGCAGCGCTGGGTACAAAATTGTGATCGAGCCCAGGTCGATTGCGAAGTCGATGTGCTTGGAGACGGGGGATTGCTGAGCTCGAAATTTCTTTCTCAATGAGCTAGGCCTGTCAACTATAGCGGTTTTCAACTGGGTGATGTACAATAGCAGCAATGAGCAAACCAATTGCGTATATCTTTAATTGTTACAAGGTTCATGGCATCACTAATCGCTTGATCCAAAGCATCTCGGCTGCGTG
>JAABUQ010001089.1_pt1 | contig 60821 bp, 51 predicted proteins | sample 5560001 | NCBI WGS metagenome assembly JAABUQ01 (sample SAMN10711888, study PRJNA513371) | rock metagenome | isolation source: Antarctica rocks | place: Antarctica: Victoria Land, Finger Mt nord | collected 2015-12-18
CAGAGGGGGAGTGGTTTGAGGAGGAGCGGAATATGGGGGGTGAGGCACCATTTATGCTGATGCTGTCGCCTAAGTGGGCGTCTGTGAGTATGGAGGCGCAGTCGGAGATTGTGAGGAGGGTTCCTTCGTCTGGGGTCTTTTCGATCGAGGTGACGGCTGCAGGGGTTTAGGATATATTTCGTCTAGAGTCGGGAAGGATGGAAAGGTGGACAGCTAGGCAGAGGACACTGGGGGATGACGTACTGCCTATGGCTTCTACTATGCCTGTGAACATCTTGATAACTTTTGCCAGAGGAGAATTAGCTGTAGAGTGCTAGTCGGGGAGGCGAAATCATGATGCCGTTGATTTGCCCTTTGCTTACCCGGCGTTCATAGCCGAGGTCTGCGGGGAACGATGACTTCAGTTGCTTCGCCCCAGCATTTCTCCACATGTGGGGAGAAGCTTCACAGAAGAAATGAAGCCATTTAGAGCTCTTCATGGCCTTCCTAGGTTTGTCGGGCCTTGTGCAAGACTCAATGGCTCGAGAATTGCGCCACATCGCTACGTCGCCACTGCAGCTTCTACTGCAGCAGCAGACTCTACTCTACCTCTGGCAGGCATTCGGGTGCTTGACATGACGAGGGTGTTGGCGGGTGTATGTTGACATACCATTTTCTGTAGGAAGCCGTATTAACAGATTGGCAGCCATACTGCACACAGATCCTTGGAGACCTCGGGTAGGCATGTCAAGCCCAGTATGCTGCACCTCCCGAGAGGTTGACTATTTGACGGAAGATCGAGACTGATGCAGTAATGGCTACGCAGCGCGGAAGTGGTCAAGGTCGAGCATCCAACTCGAGGCGATGACACAAGAGCGTGGGGCCCTCCATATGCGAGATATACTCAAGAAGGCAAGGACGGTCCTGGAGAAAGTGCATATTTCCTCTCAGTACGTTCCGTGGCTCCCTGAATCCTTCTTTGATGGCCAACTGCATAGGTCAATCGCAACAAGAAATCGCTCGCCCTCTCATACGCTTCTCCCGCTGGCATCTCTATCCTACACAGTCTAGCCAAAACATCAGATATCTTGGTTGAGAATTATCTACCCGGCACCCTTGCCAAATACAAACTCGACTATGCCGCGCTCTCCGCCCTCAATCCTTCCTTAATCTACGCCAGTATAACAGGCTACGGTCAAACCGGCCCCTACAGTAATCGAGCAGGCTACGACGTGATGGTGGAAGCAGAAATGGGGTTGATGCACATTACCGGGTCCCGTGACGGTCCGCCAGTCAAAGTCGGAGTCGCCGTTACAGACCTGACTACAGGGCTGTATACCAGTAATGCCGTCATGGCCGCCCTGATAGCGAGGGGACGAACGGGAAAGGGGCAACACATCGATGCCTCATTGAGTGATTGCCAGGTTGCCACTCTGGCGAATATGGCATCCTCGGCTTTGATATCTGGAAAACCTGATAGTGGTCGGTGGGGCACGGCACATCCGTCAATAGTGCCTTACCGCGGATTCAAGACAATGGATGGAGACATTCTGCTAGGAGGGGGTAATGATAGATTGTTTGGCATTCTATGCGAGAAGCTGGGAAGGCCGAATTGGGCGATGAATGAGAATTTTGCAACTAACGCTGTGAGGGTCAAGAACCGGGAGATGCTTGAGGGGATGATTGAGTTGGAGACTAAGAAGAAGACGACGAAAGAGTGGTTGAGGGTCCTCGAGGGTTGCGGTTTGCCTTATGCGGCTGTAAACGATATCCAGGGGACTTTGAGACATGAACATGGTACGCTACTGCTTTTTAGGGACAGACTTGCTCGGGTTGAGCAGTCCTCACTCTATCATTCAACTTCGTTGCGTTATGCCTTTATAAATCATCCAGAACTGACGAGTCGATAGTGCTGGCCCGCGATATGGTCAAAGAAATCGACCACCCGGCTTGCGGTCCGATGAAATTGGTCAACACACCCATCAAATACTCGCATTCGAAGCCGAGTATTCGGATACCACCGCCGCTGCTGGGTCAGCATACCGATGAGATTCTGGGTGATATCCTGGGCATGCCTGTAGATGAGATAAAGGGGTTGAGAGAGGAAGGCGTGGTTGCTTAGAACCGTCATGGAAAATTGACTGCAGGGTATAAATACATTCACTGATCTGCCTAAACGCTCGGACGGTCGCACTGCATTTGAGAAACCAAGATGTTGCTTACCTGGTACTTCTTTGCTCCGAAAATGATTCTTAGGGCGCATACAGAAATATGTTCAGATTCATGGGGGCCAATGCACGAGATACCTCTTACCTTATCGACTGATCCGCGTTTCCTAGCTCTTTTGCAAACCCTAAAACCCCATGCGCGTACAGGTGGTAAGAATGTATGAGTGAATCGACGTTTGAACGCTGACTGCGGCAGTCTGACAGCGAGGCGGTCTCATACGGAACCAATTAACTGGAAGGGCAGAAGTGTTTGCGTCGTCGACTGACAGAGCTAATTTGTCAGACACGGCGCGGATTTGCACTCTCCTTCCTACAGGAGTGGGACTGTTGACGAACTCGTGTGAAGGTTCGTGCCTTATTCTAGCACTGGTGAATGACTGGCATGTATCAGAACAGCACAATGGGAACCATTCTATTTCGCATCTTGAAGTTCATTCTCGCCTCCATCCATCTTGGCAGTGGGTTGGTCTATACAAGGAAACTACAAAGCTCATTCTTCAAACTCCTTGAGAAGCCTCTTGATCCCGTTTGATAGGAATTTCAAGTATTTTGGTCCATGTCTAGTACATTCGACGGGCGATGCCAAATCATTCCCGACGACAAAAGGAGCAAAATGCCACTTTGGCACATTCTCGTCCCGGCTGACAACGCTGGCAGCAGGCTCGCATAGTCCCAACGGAGAGGTTCTTCAGGCTTCAGTCATATTGTTGTGTCGTGGCAGTCTGGGTGGGCGGATTTCGAGACTGTTTGGTGTTCGAGGCCAAGGAATAGTGGAACTCTTCTGCCCTTAATTGTTGCAGACGAACTGCACACTGCTGATAGGATTTGTGGCTCAGCCTCGAGAGTATGTCACCATATGTCTCATCTGTTTGTAACGTCCACCAGTACTTGTCGATCCGGGACATCTGACTATCGCGTTCACGAATGCGCGTGTCTTCCTCCTGTGTCCAGCCGTCGTTGGAATCTTGTAATGTAATTTTCGACAGCATCAAGGTGATTGTCTCCCTGATGTCATCCTCACTCGGATTAGGAGACTGTGGTTCCATGCGCAGTTTGGCCGCCTCCGAGATTGCAGCTTTGAGGAGCGTTCTGTAGCGATGATAGCATGAGTAGCCCGAGTGACCCCTCATAATGACAGCGGTCTCCCACCATGAACGTGATGGAACCTCGCAACGTATTCTCCGGAGTCGGTCGTCTTCGAACTTTTTCCACTCCTCTCCGGCTTTCCTTCGGTGAAGACGCTTGAAGTGTTGGCAGCAGGTTCCCGGCTTGCGCCGTGGGAAATTCTGCTCGATCTTGTGCCACTTTCCACTGACGGGGCCGGGGTTCCTATCCCATAGATCCATGAGTTTCTCTTCTTCCTCTGGTGTCCAGCTCTCATCATAATCTGGTGCTGGATCTTCAGCCATGATGGGAGCCAATTGTCTGTAAGCACTTGCTTGTGTGTTTATTCAAGAGTGGAAGAGGTACAATATTTTATACACGGAGCCAACTGAGGCGAATGGGCATGGAGAAGCCTTGACCAGGCGAAAATTGTCTGGCAAATGCTCATCAATGAAGCAAGGCAGAATCAGACTACTTCAAAGATTCCCGGCAAGACACGATATTTCGCTTTGAGTACCAATATACAATGTTCGAAAAGGAAGTCTTGCACTTCAGTCCGCGACCAAGCAAAAGCTCCAAGCTTTTGCAAAATGCGCTACACTCACGAAGCACTGGTTGGGGGTAGTTGGAATGAGACGGCAAGTTGCCAGGAGTTGGTGATGAAGGAACGCCAATGTAAGAGCGTGGTGGCTCCGTTTTCAAAGATATTTGGCCTCAATTCGAACAAATCGAGCTTCTTGTTTTTGGACTTTTGCACTGGGTGTTCGAAGTTTTGGCAAGCTTGGCTGGTAAATGAAACGTTGCTGGCAAAGGGTTAATTGCATATATCGACTGACGGCAAGGCATCGCCATTATGATTTCGCCCTGAGAACAAAAGCGTAGAAGCGCATTCCATCCTCTGTCGTGTCTCTATTGACCCCAAAAAGCTTGTAAGACCACATTATATCCTAAGGAACGCATTCGTCAAATCATGAAATCAGCCGCTACCATCCAAACTTCTCAATCTCAACGCAGACATTATAGCCGCGCATGATCAAGTCAGAAGCTGTGTTTCTGACAACGAGGTTCATGCCATCAGGGCCTGAACAAATGATCCCAAATTTGCTCTCCTGTCCACTATGCTCATTTCCACTCAAAGAAGAAATCCAGCCATTGATCATGCCCGGTATATCAGGATGCCCCTCTTCGGTTGTAGGCGACGGTACCACCACCTCAACCCCCCTCGCTCTCATCTTAGCGAATCGCTCATCACCAAGCCAAGACAGATGGGAGCGCTCGCGGACGATCCAAATGAGAAGAATTCTTTTTTTGAACATGACTGGACCGGAAGAACGCTCCATGTCTAAGCCAGGAATGTCGTCACGCACAGCCCAGATCAAAGGCCAAGCAACGGCTACACCGCTGCCACCTGCGACGATGACCGCGTGATCCGAGTCTTGGAGCATGCGTACTGCTGAGAGTGAGCCATAAGGCCCGTCTAGTCTGATTGGGGTGCTGGAATACGTTTGGGCATGGCGGAGAAGGTCGCGTGAGAAGCCCTTCTGTGCTCTGATCAGAAGTTCCAGTGTCCCAGGCTCTTTGCCAGCAGGCATCTCGGTCTGAGAATGCGCTTTTGAGGCGATAGTGAAGGGGTGCGCTTGGATGAAATGCTTTGGTGCTAGAGATGGGATTGTGAGGAAGATGTGGGCGGTCGGGCGCCAGCCGTGCGTAATATCTGAGCTGAACGCCGCATTCACCAATTGAGAGGGAACCAATGGAATCTTTGCTCGCACAACTACAGTCTTCTTGTCGTCCATCACCTCCAAAAATGCCTGTTCAATGGTTGTGCTCTTGATGCACATCCGGTATGCAACTCTGTCAATCAGGAATATTCCCAACGCGGCGCCGACGTACGGTCTACTCCCGGAGTGATGGAACCACAGTAACACCAAGCCGAGCACCTGTAGCAAGACATGTAGGCCTAGGAATAGCTCATACCACCGCTGTCGGAAACTTCCGAGCGATGTGAAGTAAATAGCCTCGTAAACGACAACAGCACCAACTCCCAAAAGTATGATCTTGAGGAGGAGGAATTGCAAGAGGGTAAAGCCAGTAGGTCGCAAAACGGTATACCAAACTCCAATCATCCCAGCGGAATGTAGTAACGTGAGTAGGCACATGACCTCACCTAGTCGACGGTGGAATATATTAAGCGATTCGTATGAATAGCCCGTAAGTCTTTTAATCGGTTGGTTTTTGGCGGCGAAAAGGTAGAGGAGGGGCAAGTTGGCGACGAAGACGAGGGATGCACGGTCGGCGAAGATGAAAAGATGGGAAACGGAGAGTTCGACTTTGTAGAATAGGTAGAACATCTGGAGGGATATGAAAAGGAGGACCGCGAGTGACGTCCCGTTTGACGGCATAGTCTTGTTGACAAGGGGGATGGATTGTGGTTGGTAGACGAGCCATGATCTGATGAAGCTAACCGGCGACAATCTTCGGGATTCTTTCTGAGGAGATGAAGGCTTCAAGAGCAATTGACTCTGCTCGTTGGGCGTCGAGGTTGGACTGGCCTGCTTTAGAATCACGTCCCCTCGCAGCGTGCTACTCGACGAAGAAGACCCAGACCCAACGGAGTCATATCCCAGCGTGTCTATGCCCTTGATATCCAATTCCTCGCTTTTCAATCTATCGTCATCTTGTGACCTCTTCTCAATATTGTATCTTCGTCTCCGTCTCCTCCAAGCAGCCAATCGCCTACCCCAGTGCACCGCGGTGAGAAGTAGCAGTAGCCCTAACAGAACGAATTGATAGGTCACAATGAAGCTTCTCGAGTACTGTATGCTTTCGAATAAAGTCCCGAATCCCTTATCGTGCTTTTGCGGCGCCCGTTCATGACCGGTGTTGGGAATGGCTGCGAATGGGGCGGATGTCTGTATGCTCGACTGTAGAGTATAACGTAGCAAGGCTTGGAACTCGGAGGGCAGAACGGCGAGATCCATAGAGCCCTCAATTTCAACGAGCAAACTAACAATGCCCACACAAAAGCATTTTGTAGTTGAAGTATGGACTGTGACCCATTGGGGGTATACAATCGATGACGCACTTATCATTTCAGTACGTACCTATCAAAAAATCTGGCAGGGCCTGTCCGATTCGAATTTTAATACTTCATTTTCATACCTGTCTCACTTCTTGAGGAATAGAATCCAATATTAATCATTACTACATTTCATAAACTACTCCCTGCCATTGGGTAGACTGTGGGTATCAAATAGTGCTAATATTTAAATCGAAGAGACCATTCCTGCCTCCCCTTCATCAAGCACATGAGAATCCACAATCATCCTGCCGTCCATTACCCCAATCCCAACCCCCGATCGCTTTACCACAATGGATCCGGTCATCCGTAGTGAAATCAGCATTTCCAGGGTATCGAAATGTGATGCCTGGAGTGGCCATGTCCCCGTTCGCAACCTTTATCTGCAACGGACTAGGAAGCTTACTCGTGAAAGAAATCCACTGGCCTGGTGGTGCATTGACAACAGCATCGTTGCCCGTCGTTATTTCGTAACTCTGCCCATCGTAAATCTTCACAGAGAGCCGATATTGACTTCTGTCCGTTCCAGGCCCCTCATTGACCTGATACTCTGTCACATGCACACCACACCACCCCGGTGTGTAGCCGTTCGGTCCGAGCTGTTGTACTTTCGGTCCATATGGATCCCAGGGGCAGCTACCGAACGTAGGGGCCACGCCGCAGATTGTTGAAGCACCACAATAAGGCGATCCAGGGAAGGCTGAGCTCAGCGATTTTGGAACGATATCCTTGATGTTGGTCAAAAATTTCGCCTTTGAGTTTGGAAGTCCCCCGAAAGATGATGCGAAGGTCAGGCAAACACCTAACGCTATCAGTAGAGCTCGATAGCTAGTCTAATGAGGCGGATGCTTACTCCCAGAAGCAGGCGGAAAGAAGCGTAGGTCAAATGTCTCAGCGACAGGAACGTTGAAAAAACCAGCCGTGTGCTCTGAGGTCATCAGCCCGGCAAGAGATTTCGAATGCTCCAAGGTCAGCCCATTTCCTGACTCGAATTCCTGCATGTACGGGGTTGCTGCATCGTAACCGAAGTCGCCTGCTCGCCATGAGGCGATTGAGCCTCTTATAGCGCCTGCGAAATCCAGAGTTTCGTTGATAAGGACGGGAAAGTCGGAATTCCAGCCTTGTGGCAAACCACTCAGTATTTTTTTGCTTTGTATTGAGTTAGAAAACCTAGACTATGGCGCATAAAACGGTTTGCTTACCCGGTGATCCCCTGTGGATTGATAATCCTTGCCATTCCCCCTCCTGCATCACATAGTGTGAGTGTTCCGAGGTGGTCTTTGTTTTTCAAATTAGTTTTGCACCAATTCTCGTCAACCCCTCCTTGTATAGTATTGCCGTCGAGACCCTTGACTGAAGTTCCATAAGGCACAAAAACGATGAAGCACCCAGAATCGATCAGAGCAAAGTTGACCATCTTATACGTAAATACTCTGACCATGTTTTCGAGCAGATGATCAGTCAAACCCTGGGTGTAGTTCGAGTTCACCCAGAATCCGCCTTCAAAGACTCCTTGCTGGTAGATGTCGCTATCCGGCAAGCTCGGGTCACCAGACCAAGCCAGAGTGGTGACATTTTTACCAAGCAAACGATCGTAAGCTTGATTGACCCCATGAGCAACTGCTTTCAGATAATTCGCAATAAAAGATTGAACATTAGCATATCTGTAAAGTCCGCTGGCATTAGCAGTGCAGCTTCGGTGAGATTGTTAGAAACATACTCAGTAAATCTCTTGTCCACAACTGGAGCTAGGGCCCCAATGACACCGTTAGCACTTATGTCACTCATTATTGCGGCCGCACCGCTAGAGGAATGTAAGCAAATTGGATCCTAGTCCACGGATCTTATACATGTGATAACTTGGAGATTCTCACCTCAAAAGTCCAGGAAGAATTCCAAAGCCTCCAAAAACGTTGAGGAGAGACGAGAACATGCTGATGAGCGGTGTGACGGTATTGAACATTTGCGTAAATGAGGCTTGCGGTTTCGGGTTTACGAAGAAGGTCTAAAGAGCTGTCAGTGAAAGGCTTATTCCGCAGAGGGCCAAGATTGCGGACCGTGACCACGTCACCCGCCATTAGCGAGCTTATCAAACCGCCTGTTGTAAGCGAGTAATCGAGAACGTGTAGGTAGTTGTTGAGATTGGCGACCGCTGTATAAGCAAAATAGCGCTGAACTGATAGCTCTGTCCCAAGGCTCCAATCTTTGATATCGGAGCATGATCCGGCAGGGCACGCTATCACACGTTGTGTTCTTAGCTTCTTTGTGAATTTAGCAGAGTGGGGTTAGGAAAGTTGCAAAACTTACTTGCAGTATAAGTGCACTGCGGCTTATTTACATCGAGTGCCAGTACATAAGCACCATTCACTTGAATCTCGTTGTTTGATGTAGCGCTTGGCCCGGAAGCAGAGGAGATCAAAGTGGACAAGTAATTGTTCACCTGGGAGAGTGAGCCGCTGGGCAATCACACAATTGCGAAGAAGAGTATGCGTACCCTGAAAGCAGTCCAGGATTGGGAGACCATGGATATATCGTTATTGAGGCACATGGATGCAAGAGTTGGGTTCCCCGGATTTGCAGTCGTAGGAGTGGGCGGCACACCCTTCGGGTTCTGAAGACATGGCCATGTCCCTTTGATGATCAGATTGAAGTTTTGGGAAACCACTTGTCGACGGAATTTAGCACCAACAGGCATGGATTTCCTCGCCTCAGATAGTGAGGTTTTTTTGGGGCTCTGTGGAACAGGCCCACGGCCCTCGAATCGGGGCAAAGCTGTTGGCATCCAGCGGCGCTTCACTTCCGGGGCCTGTGCACTGCCTGAATTGCTGTTGTTGAATCCAATGGTGCTAAAAGAGGTTGGAACAGGCGGTCCGCGAGGTCCTGACCCTGAGAGGCCTGAGAACGAGACGCTTGTCTCCATTGAGGGCAGTGAACCAGAAGTGCTTGTCACATTTGCGGCTGTCATATTATCAGAGTTTGGGATGGCTCCAGAAAGTGTCCCACTCGGAACCATTGTCGTGCAAACGGTACTCGGGATGAATGCAGACCCCGTTCCTATCAGGGAGTCGGTCACATTCGGAGAAGTTCCAAAGAATGCTTGAAAACTGATGTTGTGGTCTTGACCAGAAGGTGGCGTAGTAGGCAAAGTTAGTGTCCATTGGGTCTTGCTTCCATCGAGCGAAAGGGCTTTGCGATCTAATGGGGGCATACTAGACTGTGAAGCAGGTATTGGGATTTGGGGAGCGTCGAATTCGAGTCCCTTCGTGTCGGTCGAGAACGTCCATTGAGCCCCAGGCTGTAACCAGAAATTTCCGGCCAATATTAGTTGAGAGCCAGTCTCTAGTGTCATTTTTGTGGAATATGTGGCTGTGGTCACGACATCTGTCACACAGACATCCGTGGGAACACTTGGTATGTGTATTTGTGCCCTAACATTGAAGACAGAGATGGTGCAAAAGCCGCATATTAATTGCAAGGAGAGAGCGCGCATGTTGGTAAACATGACAATACGAGTGAAAGGAGAGTTTTGATTCATAATCTTGCTGCCATCAACGAGAAGACGAGCAAAAGGCCGACATGGCTCAAGAGCGGGAGCGAGGCCAGATTTATCTACTCCAAGGGACTGAGCTTCCCCCACCTTCGACAATGTCATAGCTCTGACCCGGCGTCGAAAGCTTTGACAATCTTGTCTAGAAGCTATCCGCCAATCGAGTTGAGCGAATAGACACCACGTTCTCCTCGTCGGGGTCTAGGTGAGCGAGTACGCGGGGAAGAGCGATCATCAGAACCATATAATCTTATCGTGCCCGCGTTGTGAGATCCTCCGGCCAGGACGAGTAATTTAGGCTTGATATCATGGTGTTGGTATCCGATATTACTGTTGTAAAAAGGCAGCTACCCAGTAATCAAAGACTTAGAGCGCGCTAGGCAGGAGTATATGGTATCTACGTTGCATTTTGTTCCAATGTAACGCGATATTCTGACGCCTTCATCAGCACTGAACGTTTGACGCCTTAAGTACCTGGCTGTACTCGAGGGAGTGTGAGGCGGGCAGAAGATCAGGCATGGTGATCAGCTCTCTCTGACGGCTTTGTAGACTGATCATGACCGAGCAGGGTACTGCTTAAATGATAGTCAGAGTCGATGGTGGGATGAGTCAAAATGCCTATTGAATCCTTTTCCAACCAGCTTCTCGTAACTCGAAATGGCTCATAGCCTTGTAGGGTGCCTCGCGGTTGAAATCAAAAGCAACTCGTCGAACAATTCAAGATTGGAAGGTTTACTGAACGGCTGATCTATCGGTCTGAGCCAATCTAGATGTTGGAGTAAGTAGTGTTGGTGCTTGGCATCCATGGACCAGGCGCCACAAGGCAGATCTCTTTCGGTCGTGTGGTAGACCAATAAAATGAACATGTGAGACTGCGCAATGACATGCGCTGGGGAGTCGGAAAGTCGAGAGATTGGATAGAGCGATACTGCTGAGGTGAATTGACAATAGCAATCATTTTCTACATATGAAGGATTACGGAGGATGACACCAATAGTTTTGGTTCGCGCTAGTACGAGACTAGTAAAATTTAGGGCTAGGGCTAAGTAAGTAGCCTGGAGCCATTGCCCCGGTTAAAGAACCTAATTAGCCGTTAAATTAATCTTACAGGGCCTCTTCCAGGGACTAGTCCTTAGAAATCCCTACTTGTAAAGCATTTTAGGCCGAAAATTTTCAGGCCTTCCAGGTACTTTCGTCCAGGCAGCCACTCCGGGGGCCAGGATAAACCTAAGATCAACTCGTACTAGCGCAACCCAAAATTATTGGTGTCGTCCTCCGTACGTTATCCAGGTTTACCTAGGATATGCCAGCTATCTCAAGCACAGACACGACCCCAGCGCTTTTGCGACATTGGTCGTCCCCAGTCCAAACTGGTTGCCTCGCAATAATTTCCATAATGCGCAGGTTCGTAGAGAAGAAAACAATCCCGCCATTGGGAGTTTGATTCGTGTTGTTTGCATGCTCGAACCTGAACCACAAAGCCTAGGTGTAGCAGCCCTACAACTACCGCGCGGTTGTTTGGCCATTGAAGTCGTCCTGCTACTTCCCCTCCCGAAATTCTCATGCCGAAGCCCGCATACACAGGAACAAGAAATCCGCTTATCCACGATCATGGACTAAATCCAGCCTCCTGGGAGCCCACTTCAACCAGCCTTAAAGTTTCCCTAGATGCCATAAGCTGACCCAGAATATGTGTTTGATTATCTGGGCTTTCACGAACATGCTGAGCGAAAAGGCTCGATATACATGGATGAGCCTGTAGGAATTACCTGACCTATAATTTTTTCGCGGTGCGTCATAGTGGTGGCAGGTGTTTTACAGGTGATCAAAGTCGTTCTCAATATTGTTGGTGCTTTTGGATATCACAGTCCTGTGCGTATCACGACCGTGGAGGGGGAAATAATGAATGGATTATCAAGGCGTGCAAAGATGTCATGTATACGGAAGAGAGACGGCTAGGAAGGCATGTGAAATTGTCTAGAAAAAGAGGAAAAGGGAGAAACTTTCGAAAAAGAAAAGAAAAGCCAGTGATTCTGTGACTGGGTCTAGCCTATAGTAATCTTCGATTTGCCTTCTATAGATATAACGGTCCCGAAACCAAGTACCTGTCAACTCAAACTCATAGACTGGAAATATCAAACGAACAAACCTGAGTCTACAAATTAAGCCGATCACATCAAACACAACAGCTGAACCGGTGTCAGTAAAGGCGGTACGAACAGCATTCGGCAAGGCTGGCTTTAGCCAACAATATTCACTCCATTTGGTGGTTTGTCCGTAGTAGAAATCCAGTCTATAGGGTTGTTCGCATCAACACACCAAGCGACAGCCGATGAGTACTGAACGGACTTGAGAGTACCTTTTTCTTTGTAGGAGATGGTTTTCCCTCCTTTGAGGTGGATGGTGACGGTCGAGGCGTAGGGAAAGTTGCCGCTACCCTTCTCGTAGTAGATCTTGCAAGTCTTGCCGCAGCCTGGAGCAATCGAGATAGGTCCAGCTTGTTGAGTGATTGTGATGGTATCACTAGTAGTGGCGCTAGTCCCGATAGTAGCTGCGACACTCCATTGAAAGCCTGCCGTTGCACTGAAGCCGACATCAAGAGGCTTAGCATTAAACATGACAGAAGCGGAAGCGCTAAATGTGATTGTGCTGCTCTGCGACCATTCCGTGCTTTGGGTGATTGCTTCAGAGCCCGAAGCTATAAAGGAGACGTTACCTTGGCTGCTGGCGGGTTTCCCATGGTGCTTTGAAACAAGTAGGATGGTTCGATGTTTTGAGACGTTCCTGTGGGATCTGCGCTGTATTTGATGCCGCCGATAGAGATGTTGTCGATCGTGTCAGATAGGAAGAGCCAGGCAAGTTCGCCAACGTAACCTTGGCGACTAAATCCGTAGGCACCAATCAATAGACCGCCGCCTACTTTGATGTTGTACTCTGTCTTTGACTTCCCCATGCCAACCTCAAACTCTTACTTGTCTGTCTTCAGATAGATGTGTCCCAGATAATTGCCTTTCCCATCGCCCCAAAGAGATGCCATTTGAACCAACTCTCCGGGAGCGATTTTCATACTCTGGGACTGACCGTTTGGCACACTGTACATCCTGCTCGCCTCTCCAAGCGAGTAAGTGAAGGAAGTACTTTTGACACCCGTGTTATCTCACCACACTTCGATAGCAGCAATGACCTCGCCCGAGACTGCAAGATGCGTTTCGCAAAAGTGGTCTCCAGACTCTCCCCCAATAGCCAACGCAGGGGCGAAAGGCCTGCTGCTACATGGATCGTCACGTGGGACGAGCTGCGTCTTTTTCAATGGGCATGGGCAGCATAGCTGTGATTGCGAGGCTGGCAAGCGCGGAAAGGCAAGCTAGAGATCGAAGAAATCCATGACGAATTTGGTAGTATCGGGCACCTGCTAGTAATGGAGTCGATGATTATGGTGCAGTCTTCGTCGTGATAAGGTAGGCGGGTGAGACCACTCGGTAGTGCACAAGGAAATGCTTGAATGGGAGTCAGAAGTGAAGGACTGTGCCTGCGTATGGAATTTTCGAACTGGTGATGAAGACAATACTCCAGCAGCTTTGGAGGGAGCTATAGCACTAACAACGTTGCAATGAACAGTGGATCAACTTTATTGATGAGAAATAGAGAAAAAGAGACGGGACACCAGTCTTTTATACCCCATATAGATCGAGGCTCATCTTTCATCGTGGGGGACGACCAATGTTTACGGTGGCGCTGCGCAATTTACTCTGTAGGAGCATCCTTGGGTGTTTCATTCCGAATAGGTGTACAAATTATAACGTAGAAGAGGAAATTGTGAGTTCGAAGCTGGATATGGCTGGCAACAGCACCTCGCGCCGCAGCCTTGCTCAGGGCTGGGTAACGCGGTCATCCCTCTTGAAACGATCCTATCATGCAGCTGCTGGGGGCGTTTGTCCTGTCTCCTATAAGCGCACCTCAATGCTACACCTTGAATGTTCACGTCAACTGCCACCGCTCATTGTCCGCCGCGTTTTGAAACATGACTGCTGACAGTACCACATCTTGCAGCTTTCCTCGTCACTCACTGCAACAAATTCGCCATGCTGTTCCCTAGGACGCTGCAAGTTTTTCGGAGATATTCCAGTTAAGGGATCGCCTTAATGGTCACTTCCTATCAGCTCACGCGGGGCTGGTTGCGTAGCCGGATTATCAGACTTCGAAGCAGGGTATGTCGTCTTGGCCTGCAGCTGGCAATCCCTTTCTTCAAAAGTATATGCACTAGCCGAATGTTTTCCTATTGGTTGCGATGATGATTCGGGCAAACCACATCAATTGGTGTAGCTGCTGCTAATCGGATGTCTTTAAGCGAATTGGCGGGGGACAGAAAGAAAAATGACTAGCGTGCTGAGTATTAAGTGGGAGGCCCCCAACAAGATCCTACAATACTCTTCACTCAGTATAGTGGGAGTATTTTGGAGTCCGGCCGATTGGAAGCAGCCAACATTGGTTACGATGCGATCAATGTCATACTCCTATTTCCTGTAGAGGATCTTGTATTGTGGTGTGTGATTTGTGTGTGGTGTCAAATCTGTATCTCCCCTAATATGTCTCCTTGCTGCCTGATCGGGCGCTTGGGCGTTTCCAGTCAGCAATGACAGGATGAGACATGGAATGTTAATCGTGGCTCCCAAACCGTGAATAGCCTTTTGACCTGGACCCTGTACACCTTTCAGTCCTCCCGCTTGGTCAGTATTCTGGGCGTGGCGTGGGCCTAAGGAGAAGGGATTGCTACTACCCAGCTGGTGTCGCAGGGAGAGCTTTTACGTTTTACCATTAGCTTCCATAGACTCTGGCGTGCTTGTACTACCTGGGAATTATCAATCGCCATTTAAGGGAAAGGAATGCAAGCATCGCTCTTGTATGGACCCTTTCCGGTGAGATCGCGAGAATTATGACGGAGACCGATACAAAAGCCATCATGCAGTAGGCTGCGAGCATGCTAACGACTGCCCTGATGTCTCTTTCAGAAAACCAAAGTCTCCTATCGTCTCTTGCATTGTAGGATTATGTTCAATACCAACATCTATGGCGAGAATTGGCACCAGTAGCTGGAAGTGGATGCATTCAATTAATAGCACCGACCTCCCAGTGCATGATGGTGGCTGTTTGAACAGTAAGATGCCTGTTGAACTCGATAGGCTCGTTCGTCGTAAGTTGTCTTTCACATCACAGGAGAAAGTATCCGACTGGGTCAAAACCAGCTTTTCTAGAGAGCCACCTAGCAAAGCATAAGACAAGTATCTGATCTAACAACATGTGTTCAAAGTTAGTAGCCGAGCTGGCTTCAAGATAAGGCTATATGTCCGTCAAACATGTTGATAATGGAGATTTTGAACGGATCGCTAGTAGGGAGAGTGACAGTGGAATCAATGGAAACTTGGAAGGCACAATGCAAGCTGCTGGAGAGCCTCTTGTACAAATATTCCTGTCTCGATTCCTCGATAGCACCGATCTGCATCTACGATGGACTGTTAGTACAGCGACCAGATCAGGACGCCCTTTGAACGGGAGGGCATCAGACCTGCACAAGAGGTGGGCAGTCCAACGTGACACCGACTGCGTGCCGAGAATCCTGGGCGAGCTGCATGTAGAGTTGATAGCAAGAGAGGTACTGATGAAAGCTCCGCATGTAAAAAGATCATATTTTTCGAGCTTGTTAAGCCGAATTGAATGAGGGATTTTCTGCGTAGACGAAATCGCTGAAGAAGAAGAGGTCACCAGTATTCTGGCCTTGCTGATTCAGGTTATTGCCACATACTCTATGATGCGGAAGCGCTCAGAAAGGCTTAGTAGCTTCCAATTTGGAATACACACCGCCATGAACAATGCCGACGAGGATTTCCAGAGACTTGAAGAAGTCGTCGGTTAGACAAGAGAGGCGTCAAGATTGGAAGACCGTCGTATGCTCAGCGAACTCAGTTGCGGCACTATTCGATAAAAGTAGGCGAATTTACGGCGAGCGAGAAAGAGGTTTTGTTGAGTCAGGCTGTACTGGCTAGATCGATTGTTGATGGTAGCATGCGAGGCATTCGGGGACGAGATTAGTATTGAAACACCCAAGTCGTTTTATCATCATTTGCCCTAGTAGGAATAGCAGCGCGCTTTGACGTCACACTGCAGCGCGTGTTTACTGAGCTTTAAGGCAGTAAAGCAGACTCATTAGTGCTACTATCGACAATTGAGGAGCCATTTAGAGACCACAGTGGATATATGACATCGTCTCATCATGCCGGAATCATGTGCGAATCCTCTTCTCCTTGAATGGATCAGAGAGATATATGAAATTGCCAAAGAACGCAACTCCAAGGGCGTGACTACGTATGCTCCTTTCTCTCCCTTTACTGACCCATGAGCTTATCAGTATAGTTATAAGAGGGCTTATGATTCTATGAAGGCGTGCCCTTTGATCTTCAGCCATCCGTCAGAGGCTCAACAGCTGGATGGCATTGGACCCAAAATATGTGATCGTCTGACGGACAAACTCAAGGAGTATTGCGAAGCCAACGGATTACCTGCGCCCAAGAAGTCTGGGGGCAAAGGTTCGAATAAGCTGTTTCCCCCTGGTATAGAACTTGTTGACAATACTAAATAGCTCGCAAACGCCTCAGCGTGGAGGACCTGGCCGATGTCGAGGAACCTGCCCCTGCAAAAAGGCCTCGGAAGGCCAAACCCTACGTACCCTCCCTTCGAACCGGGCCTTATGCCTTGATACTTGCCCTTTCCTCTATACCAGAAGATTCACTTCAGAGCCTCACAAAATCGCAAGTTATCGAATTAGCACAACCTCATTGCGAATCATCTTTTACCACACCGAGCGAAGTTGGAAAGTTCTACACAGCATGGAATTCAATGACCACGTTGGTAAGAAAGGATTTCGTTCAAGAGAAGGGCAGACCGTTGAGAAAATACGCATTGACAGAAGAGGGGTGGGAAGTAGCCAAGAGAATTAGAGCTGTCCAAGGTGACGAACCGGCCGCCAAAAGCGGACAGACCTCAAAACGCCCAGAAAAGGCCGGATCTGATACAAGGGGCTGTGGAATTTCAGTTGACCTGGACGATAACACGGGCGTTCCAGGCATCAGAGCGAAGCCAACATCCGCAAAAGAAAGTTCCAAACCAGATGACCAACCAAAGCGTTCAACTTCGGGCCAACCATTAGGAGACGCTCCAAATGACCTATTTGGGATACTCTCGTCGAAATCCCGAACACCAGAGCCAACTTCAACGTACAATTTTGTTGACCTATCCTCAAGCCCAGAACCCCCGGGCATCCCTCGGGCATCCTCCTTTACCCATAATACCCGCCCTTTAACTTCGACCCAAAGCCCCAAATCTTCATCCAACAAACACGAAAACCTTCCTCTCAAAGACACATTCGCAACCGTTCCTAAAGACCCTTCACCCACCACCTATACACAAGCGAACCGAAACGCCTCAAGTCTCCCAACCTTCGCCCCTATAACCCTCCACCCAGGCACCTTCACTGTACACCTCGTCATCGACAATCGCGAAGTCCGCAGCAAAGATGACCGCGATTACATTTCCTCCGAACTCTCCCGAAAATCCATCCGCCCCCTAACGCGCCCCCTTGACCTCGGCGACTTCATCTGGATAGCCAAAACGCACGACCCGGCCCTCCTCCAACGCTACGGCGAAGACGGCGACGAAATCGTCCTCGATTACATCGTCGAACGCAAGCGTCTCGACGATCTCGTCGGCAGCATCATAGACGGCCGATTCGTGGAGCAGAAGTTCCGGCTCCGCAAAAGCGGCGTGAAAAATGTGATCTATTTGATCGAAGACTACAGCCTAAGCCAGGAGAAAGCGACGAGGTTCCACGAAGCGATCAACTCCGCAATCGCTAGCACGCAAGTCGTGAACGGCTTCTTCGTCAAACGCACCGCAAAACTAGACGATTCGATCCGCTACCTAGCACGAATGACCCACTTACTAAAACAAACATATGAGAAAAAACCCTTACACCTCATCCCCACCGCCGTCCTCACACCAACAAACCACCTCCCCCTCCTCGACCACCTCCGCAGTCACCCAGATTATCAAAGTAGGAACTACTACATCACCTTCCCCTCCTTCGCATCCCTGTCCTCCAAATCAGATACCCTAACCCTACGTGACGTATTCCTGAAAATGCTCATGTGCACCAGGGGTATCAGCGGGGACAAAGCGTTGGCGATACAGAAGATGTGGGGGACGCCAAGGGCGTTTATTGAAGCGTTTGAGATGTGTGAGGGTCAGAGGGAGAGGGAGAGGCTGGTTGAGACGCGCTTGGGCGGGTTGGTGGGGAGGGCGAAGGTCAAAGGGGTGCTGGGGGCTAAGGTTGCTGGGATTTGGGGTGAGGCGTAGGTAGGTGGGTTTGGTTGCTGGGTTGTTAGTGGGTCCGGGGAACGCTGCATGGTTTGCATGCATTGGGTTGAAAACAGACATTCGGGGGTCTGTGCAGATGCGAGTATTGTTGTAGTATATATAATACCACGCAGCAATTACGACGCAGGTCAGATCTAGACTTTATTAGAATATGTTAGGTATCATCAGTCATCACAGACTACTGTTGCCATCAAATCAATACGGCATCCAACCAAACCCATCATCCACTCATCCATTCATCCAACTCCCCCAGCTGGCACAAACCAGCACCATCTCCACCTCCCCCCCAACCCTCTCACCCCCTCTTCCACCCCCACCACCCCCCCTCCCACCTCAAAGCCAAACTACTAACAACAACACAAACACTACTCGCAGCCATAGCCGCACTCCCCCACACAGGCCCGAGCCTCCACCCCCCACTCCCCCCATTACCCACATTCCACAGCACCCCCGCCGCCACCGGCACTAACAAAGCGTTATAAACCCCCGCCCACAGAAAATTAAACTTCACCCGCCTGAATACCCGCGCTGAGAGATCCAGCAGGGTGATGAGGGAGAGAAGGGAGGAGGTGAGGAGGATAAAGGAGGAGGCGTGCATAGCGATGTCTGTGCCTGAGGCGAGGGAGATGGAGATGTTGGCCGTAGAGAGGGCGGGGGCGTCGTTGATGCCGTCGCCGATGAAGGCTACGATGGCTTTCTTGTCGGTTTTGCCGGCTTCGGCGGTGTTTCCCTGGTTTTTGCGGGAATAGAGGCAGGAGCGCCAGGGTCGCCGTGACGATGAGCGACGGGGAGCGTGCTCCTGTAGCCAGCGGATTTTGTCTGCTTTCTCTGTTGGTAGCACGCCTGCGAAGACGTGGTCGAGTGGGATGCGCAGCGTTGTGGCGACTGCACGAGCGGTGGTGGGATTGTCGCCTGTGAGCATATAGACTGGGATCCCGCGGGATTGCAGCGCTGTGAGTGTGGGGAGAGTGGAGGTGCGGATAGGGTCGCTGGTGGCGAAGGCGGCGGCTGGAGTCCAAGGTGTTGTTGTTTCTGACTCTGGATCGTGTTGACGGAGGGCGAGGAGGGCGATGGATTTGGCTTGGGATTTCCATGCTGAAAGTGTTGTGGTGGCAAAGTAATCTAGGTCGAGGGAGGGTGTGAGAGAGGCGAGGAGAGCTTCGGAGCCGAGGGCTGCGGTGTAGGTTGTGGTTGACGTGGTGAAGGTGCCGAGGAGGCCTTTGCCTGGTTGCTCTGTAATAGAAGTTGTGGTGATCGTTTGTTCGGAGACTTGGGTCGAGGCCATCTGAAGTATCGCACGCGCGAGTGGGTGCGTGCTAGATTCTTCCAGGGCTTTGGTCATTCGCCATGCAATCTGGGCTTGTCCATTATCAACGAAGACTTCGTGATCGGTGACTCGGAGATCGCCGCCTTCAGTCAACGTTCCAGTCTTGTCGAAGACTACTGCGTCAATATTACATGCTTCTTGGAATGCTTCACCCCCACCTCGAACGAGGATACCGTGTTTGGCTGCCAGTCCACTTCCAACGAAGAGGGCAGTAGGGGCTGCGAGGCCAATACCGCAGGGACATGCGACGACAAAGACCGCAATGGCGAACTCAAGACTCCAGAATGCCCAACCACCCTTGGAGGAGCCTAGATATTTGGTAGACAATGCTCCAGATTGACCCAAAGAGAACCAGATTATCCAGGTGGTGATGGCCAATGCGGTAATGACAGGGACGAAATACCCTGTCACTATATCAACGATGCGTTCAACAGGAGCACGCTTTGTTTGGCCTTCCCGAACGACACGCAAGATTTGGTCAAGCATCGAAGTGCCGCCCACCTCTGTGATGCTCACGTGAATGGGACCGCCAATGTTGACAGTACCAGAAAATACACTATCGTTCTCGGTTTTCGTCACAGCCTTAGCCTCACCGGTCAATGAGCTTTCGTTGAACTTGGTGGATCCAGCTACGATAATACCGTCTGCTGGGGGCGATGATCCATGCGGAATGAGAACAACGTCGCCGATTTCAAGGAGCTTTGCATCAATTATCTGCGTATTTTGATTTGTTAGAAGGTGTGGTGCCACGACTTCACTACCTGAGTCCACACTATTTGCCACAGGTTCTTTCGACGAGATCACTAGTGTTGCCTCCTGAGGCCGGAGGTTGCCAAGCATCGCGACAGCATTTCCGGTCTTAGCCTTACTGTAGGCCTCTAGCCACCGCCCAATGAGAATGAAGAAAGTGAGAAAGACGACCGAATCAAAGTAGGTGGAGCCTTGTCCGGAGGATTTCGGGTCTGCCAGCGCATTGATGATTAGGATTGCAATTGATGAGAAGTATGCCACCGAGGTGCCGGCGGAAATGAGTAGATTCATGCTCCCGAAACGGTAGAATCTCCTCATGATAGGCACTCGGCTGCTTCTTCGCCATAGAGCCTTGATTTCCTTGAGAGCTCGTGTATGGAACAAATCCGCTGCGAAGAACATGACTGGCGTTGCAAGTATAAAGAGAGCCCAATCGGATCGGGAGACGGCTCCGGACCAGACTGGCTCAGCAAAGAATGTTCTTGTAGAATTGGACGAGGGCACAAGGCTCATCCACACCACACCGATCAAGAATGTGGGAATTGCCACAATAACGCTTAAGAGAAGGCGACCGAGGATCTTCCGCTGCTCATGTTTCTGTAGATTTTGAGACTTTTCTTCCATTGACGGTGGATTATATATCGTGGTTCGGAAGTCGCCGTGAGTGCCATCTATAGTGTTGACGACATCACGTATTGTGAAATCAGGAGGCCGAGGCACATAGGAGATGCCAACGATCGGATCGTTTGGGGTCGCCGTTTTATCAACTGTTACCTCGGCCGAAAACCTGGATTCGAGGGCTTCTTCAACGCGCGATGGACAATGTCGACAGAACATGCCATCCACCCTAAGCATTAGCGGCCTTCGATTGTCACCGGAAGGCTTCTCGCTCGATGCGATTGCGTCAAGGGGTTCGCATTTGTCGACACTACAATCGTAGCCCAAATCTTCCACAGCCTCCACGATAGCTTGCAAGTTCTCGAGTTCCGAGAAGACAACAGTGGCGCTATTTGTCATCAAGCTAACGTTTATGGACGCCACAAAGTCCAAACCAGAGAGACCGTGGTCGATAGCGCTGGTGCATGACGCACAGGTCATTCCACCTATACTGAGTGAAGCCTGGTAGTACGAGTGCTGAAACACGGGAGTATCTGGATCCGAGACCTGCTCTGGACCCAACTGGGAGCCAAGAGAGATGTCGGAGTTGATTGATTTCTTGTCGTTGTCACCAAAAGGTAGTCTAGAGTGAGCCATGGGCTTAGCTTCCCCAAGCTCAAGGCTATCGACTTGTCCAGCAGGAGCTTGGGTTTTTGCCTCCAATATATCTCCATTCTCCTTCTTACATGCATCGCAATTATCCAGATGTCGCCGTCCATATCTCTGATTAGGTAAATGATGACTCGGCGGCTCTGCAACAACCTTGCTAGACGAGGAGCCAAAGTGGGTAGAAGCCGGCCGGAACCATTCATCTTCGCTTTTCATGAATTCAAGCTCACGATGCCGGGTTCCGAAGCCGTCGACCACAGTCGCACTATAGATCTCGAAGGCTGCATCGTTGAGGACAGCACAAACTTCCTGGATCAAGAGGCTCGGGTCATGGACTAAACAGATTTGTTGCGATAGGATGTTGACGTCCACTTTCTTAAGCGCAGGGCGAAATTTCGCCAAAGTGTCGTGTATGTACGACACGCATGATGCGCAGTGAATGTTATTGGCAAGGATCACTGTTGACCATCTGTGCATCGTCACACTGGCCATAGTGTTTGCTGATCAATGGCCGTGCACGAGCCTTAGGAGGCGTTGCGTGCAGTCTGCCGACGAACCCGGAACGAAGCGCCTGGCTAGGCACAGGCCTTGCAGTAGTGACGAGATTTCTTTCGCAAGAGTGATGCTCCCTTCAAAGGCGTGTTGACAGTGAGTAGAGTCAGGTGTATGAAAAGAATGTTCTTATGAACGAGAAAATGGCAGGTTGTCGCATTCCAGAGATACATCAACATAATGACGTTCACTAGCAGATCACGCACAAAACGCGCACCGCACCGCACAAATGACTCGATCGGTGAGGAAGGAGCCAGAAAGAACATGACCATTTTCACATCAACCATGATTCACACCGGGCTTAGATAAATGCTTAGTGATTTAGATATACCTACAGCTTTCCATTCATTCCATTTTTCCTTGGTTTCTTCAAAGCTCAAGGTACGGCCACCACAGAAACACAGTATCTCAACAGATGTCTTACAATTGATGCAGAGTGATACATCAAGAGCACAGCCTTGATGCTATGACAGTGCAGAAGAGAATCACCCTGACGTTGAGTGACACAGAGCTTGACTGATATCAAGTCGAACAGAAATTCCCAGGACTAGGGCCAAAAGGAGCGACTTGAATGACTGCCGAAAGACAAATTTAGACCTTACGCTAAGGGGAAAGCGTAGGGCTTAGTGGCTTTTCTATCGCTGGCAGTCTCGCAGTGTGACAATCCACCAAGTCCACCAATTGCTCTCACTGCTTTCGAGGACTCTGTTTGTTTACCAGTCTGTGAATAAGTCTGCCAAGTCTAGAGAAGCTGCTCTTCATCGGGATGACTTCTACATCACGTCGTTGACGCTAAATAATCCGACCTACCTCTACCTCGGAGTCATCGTGCAGAGACTTCCTTGCTTGGAATGTCCTGCCTTGCAGTCTGCACTCCTGTCAGCAAGACGGCTTCCGGCGGAGGAAAACCCATTCACACCTACCTCGACTGTTGAATCCACCGTCGTGGTGACCAGAACGCCAAGTGGCGCGCACTTCATAAGCCTAGTTCGAGAATCATTGTTCTTGACGATGGAGTGTTCGGCCCCCGGGCTAGTTTTTCGATCCTCGAGTGAAGTGGGCTTCTGTTTGGCTGTGCCGCTGGATTTGCTCTTACCGAGAGAATTTGATCCGTATTTCGAAGGTCTCATCGGATTCATTAGGAGGCCGAAGCTGGGAAGGCACGCAACGACGACAGCTTAAACGAATGAGCAGCAAATCCGCATGTAAGGCGTGCATTCGGCTTACCAATTGCCGCTTCAACCATCGCCCAGACTTCCAGCCAGGACGGGCTTGACTGTCTGGAGCCTGACCTTCCTCGAATCTGAACAACTCGAATGACTGAAGCGCTAATACCGAGTACCACGACACAGAAGAGTGCCATGATACTACACTTGCGGAGTTGGCTGAGCTGGAGATTCCAGTGCACCCGTAAGGGGAGTAACATGACTAGTTTTCTTTAACATTCTACGATATCAATCTTTGCTCGTGACTTACGTATCAAATCTGTGAGGATGTCGACAGCACACGCATAGAAGAGGCTTATGGTTGATGCTCTAGCATCTCGCTCGGTGGCGCATGGACCTGCCGTATATTTAAAACGTTGTAATCACAGGCGCTGTGGACCATGTTCTGACCAGGAGTGAACCAATCATGTAGGGTCCGGCATGAGGTGAGCTCTGTTATGACGCAGCCCATGAATGTGATGATAACAGTACCAACAATCCACCACCAAGGGAGAATATACCCGGGCTGTCTATCGATCAGACGTCGACAGTTCAGGAGCAGTGAAAGCTTGACTAGCCATAGGCAACACCAAAGAAGAAGAGTGCCGGGGAAGAAAACTTTGAGGAGGAATCTCATGTCCTTTACCAATGTTGGGTAAGGCGGGGTCTGTCCGTTACCAACTGCTGCGATTCTGTACACCGCTAGAGTCACTTTGACATACCCTGTCGTACATGTCGGTATCAGTATGACCCTTCAGCTCTAAGAGAGTGAGGGTTGGAGCAAGTCTTGAAAACGCTCCTCGAATTATCTCAAGACTCGTTCATATTCAAGGGGAAAGCCTGGTAAATACGAACCAACGCACAAGGCAACGAGGCAAGCCCATGCCAGCAAAACAATGACGTCCTCGAGAAGCCAGAATCGGGTTTCACGATTCGTATTGCAAATCGAACGATAGTAAACAGCGTTCCCAGTCCAATCATGCAGAATCCGAGATCCTGTCAGAACGCCTTCAGTAACTCCTCCAGACCGAGAGATTGGGTGAGACTTTTACCTTCAAGTGCTTTGCCGAAATGAAGTTGCCGTAACTGGCGGCCGACATTATGGAAGTTTATCCGATTGCCACGCCTCTTGCGGGGAGGGTCTGGATAGAGGAACGTGAGCCCGAGTTAATCTGAGGCTTAGGGAGAGTGACGACTACGGTCTTTGGGAAGGCTACGCATGATGAAGAATATGAGGCCTGTGTCTCCCGAAGTCGGACTTTTGCAGTAAGGGTGTAAGTGCAGTAAGGGCGCAAACTTACGTTTTGGATTTGCGGTTGCTCCTTCTCAAGTTCGCAGCGGCCGGAAATTCCCCAATGGCGTTGTTCTCTCCGGCACCTGATGCTAAATACTGTTGAACCAAGGTGCAGCAATAAGCATCACTCAATCTCGGATTACGAATCGAGAAAGGCCCCTTATCATATGGGATGTGCATTCAATATGCCGATCTTCTCGTCTGCACGGAAACTGCAACCAACCTAGCGAAGCCGATAGCATCTATCCTGAACCATATGCAAAATCTATGCTTTCCTTGGAGATTCCACATGACAAAAACCGCCTTCCTTTAATTTTCAGCAGTCACAGCCTACCAATAGAGAGAGTGTGTAGTTCTCCTTGCTTCTTCATCCCTGGCACTTACGCTCCTCCGCTCCTCACCATCTTCTGGCGCCACTTCAGCACCTCTGCTTTCTCATAGACCGTGTGTCTTGCTCTTTCGGTCAAACTCGATCAGTCATGCTCCGTCACTACTTGTCGTTACTAGCATGCTTGGCCATTGGTCTGTTGTCCACCATACAATCTGTACATTCGTATGGACTGGCCAAAATCGAAGGACTTCGTATTGCGTTAAACGACCTAAAGGGTGGCTACGCAGAGGCACTTCCGGAGTTTTTGCTGGAGCCAAGATCCAACGTCTCTTCAAGCAATTGCGCAACTACAGTCAGTGAGAGACGACTCAAACCCATTGAGCGTACCTCAAGTGTATTGCTGACATTGTGATTGATAAAGTGTATGGTACTTGGCCATGTCTTGAAAAGTGACACAGGGCAGTTTGGCACTGCCGTGTACGAGCAAACAAATTTGTATTGGTCAAACCAGCAAACAGAGACGTCTCCAGCCTGCCGCATACTACCAAAGTCTGCCAAAGACGTCGTCGCGGCATTTCTCGTAACAAAATTTCTCAGCTGCCCGTTTGCAGTCAAAAGTGGTGGCCATGGCGCGTTTGCTGGCGCATCGAACATTCAAGACGGCGTAACGATCGACCTGAGAAGTATCGACGAGATAGAGGTCAACAAGGACAGACGTTTGACTCATGTGGGGACGGGAAACACTTGGGGTGAAGTTTACAGCAAGTTAGATCGCCAAAAGCTATCGGTGGTGGGTGGCCGAGTCGCTGCCATTGGCGTTGGTGGTTTGACCCTTGGAGGTAAGCATCGATATGCATTGCTCTTGGCTCTTTGCGGGGCTCTGACATTTATTAGGAGGGATCTCCTTCTTCTCCGGCCGCCGTGGCTGGGCATGCGATGGTGTTCTCAATTATGAGGTATACTGGATTTCCCAGGTGGAGTGTCCTGAGTTAACGAGTCACAAGGTCGTCCTTGCGAATGGCAAGATCGCAAACGTCAACCAGAAATCATATCCAGATCTTTACTTTGCTCTACGTGGTGGTGGAAACAACTTCGGAATTGTCACAAGACTTGACTTGGAGACTTTCGCACAAGGAGATCTCTGGGGGGGGATGAGTGTTTATCCCGCAGAGGCCCAGGATTCCATCTACACAGCGCTCAATAACTTCGCCAACAATGCGCCCTCGGATCCTGATGCTGCCTTGATTGTTGCGTTCGTGTATGCCTTTGGGCAATACTTCTTCAGCAACGATTACGAATACGCCAACCCGGTCGTCAATCCTCCCATCTTCCACGAATTCACAAGTATTCCGAGCATTCGATCCACCTTGCGTATCACCAACCTAACGGATCTGACAACCGAGCTGAATGCATCCAACCCGAGCGGATATCGCCAAACGTACTGGACCGCCACCTTCAAGAGCAGTCCAGTCTTATCAAACCACATCAACGGCCTCTTCGTCCACGAAGTCAACGGCATCAAGGACGCCGAGGCAATCCTCCCCGCACTGGTCTTGCAGCCAATCACCAAACCAATGATCTCTCATTTCTCCAAACGCGGTGGCAACGCCTTGGGTATTTCGGAATCCGACGGGCCCCTGATCCTGTTGAACATCGCCATCTCATGGTCCTCCAAAAATGACGACGAGCGCATCATCGCCGCCGCGAAACGAATCGTCGACGGCTCTGTCGCGGCGGCCAAAGAAATGGGCCTTGACTACAAGTACCTCTATCAGAATTATGCGGCCCTGAGTCAAGACGTGTTTGCCGGGTACGGAGTCGCGAATCAACAGAGATTGCGCCATGTTAGCAGGAAGTATGATCCTGAGCAGGTGTTTCTGAAGCTGCAGCCAGGGTATTTCAAGCTGGATGCTGAGAATGGAGGGCAGGAGACGTGAATGGGAATTGCTGCTGGTGCTGGTGCTGGTGCAGCTTTTCGTGTTCGAGGGGGTTCCTTCAAGGTGGATGGTTTGATTCATTATGCGCGTTGCCCTGGAGAGAGCAATATTTTGTAGTATCGTTCCTTATTTTCAGCTGTACTGTACCATCTGATTAATGTGTACCTTTTTACGGATAACGTCCCTCCAACATCAATTCCTCAAATCCGCGAAACCCTGATGCTTCCACCCTATCCCCCTCCTCCATCAATCCCCTAACCCAACTCTCTCCGCCCTTTTCCCTCCTCCCCCCATGGCCTTTGTGCTCCTCGACCTCCTTCATTGGATGTTTGGAAGAAAAAGGGGGAAAGGGGGAAAGAAGGGGTGGATGACCGGGGTGAGGAGGGGGGGTTTTGGATCGTTCGGTCTCTTTTCATCATTCTATTCTTGAAATTGGAGCAAAGATCGACGGCCATCGAAGACAAGCCAGTGATGCCTCCAAGTAGTGCACTTGCGTCTAAACTATGCCCCATCCGACCAATCATCACGATTGGAAATCAATCCGACTCCATCCCCTCCCCACCACCGTACGGGTCATCATCATCGTCCTCCTCACCACCACCACCATCATACACGCTCTCAAACTCCCCAGCAATACTCTCCACCTCCTTCTGCGCCTCGCCGCCCTCATCCCCAACTTCATCATCATCCCCAGCCTCACTCGGAGCCACACCCGCCCCTCCTTCTCCTTCCTCAGTAACCGCACTCGCACCCACAGCACGCCCACCACCCGGGCTCAGCCCCTCGCTCGCCCCCTCAACCACACTATCCCTCCTACTCCCAGCACTACTCGAACTAGGCCGATAAAGCGCCTGCATCATCTCATAATTAATCTTCTTGCTGAACCCCCTCACCTCCATCATACTGGCCACGGCATCGCTCGTGCTCGCCGCGATCGGGCTGCCGGCCCCGATGGTCTCGGCATCGGCGTAGGCCGAGATGTCGCCGATGCGGCGTCTTCGCCGCGTGCGCTTCTTGATCACCCGCGCGGTGCCGTTTTCTTCCGCCAATCGCTGCTTGGTGAGTTTGGCCTGCTGGGCGCGGAGCCAGTCGCGGTTTTTGTGCGTCCAGATGCGGGTTTTGATGGCGATTTCGGCGGGGGCGAGGAGGCAGTTGGTCACTTCGGGGTCGTTGGCGAATTCGTTGTTGGAGATGTCTTCTGTCATTGGTATTGGTGTCGAGTGTCTGGGTGGGGGGGGGTCTTGCTCTTCTGCGGAGGGGTCAGCTGCGGTGGCTAGAGCGCTGAGGGCTGATTCGCTGAGGTTGAAGGGATCGTCAAGAGCGTTGGTAATTTCGACTTCTTCGGCTGTGGTTGGGGCTTCTTGTGTTGCAACTGGCGTTGTTGGGTTCTTTGGAGGTCGACTGCTCTTTTTCTTGGATGGAGACGCAGATGCGGCGTTTGGACCTTGTTTGCGTTTTCTGGAGCCGGGCTGCGTCATTTCTGATATTGGGGAACTTGAAGTATTAGGAGCCGGCTCCTCGTCCAGTGGGGTTTCAGAGTTCTCCGTTGGAGCGTCCTCAGCGGATTGGGAGGCAGCTGACGATCCAATCTCGGAGGGACGTGGGGAGGGTGATCCAAGTAAGTTTGGGTCAATGGGTAAGGGTGGCGGAGGCATACTCTGACTGTCAAGCCTGGCCCTCTTGGACTGCGATGGTGTCCCGTCTCGGATGCTCCCAAAATTCGACGGAGCAGCAGACGATGCTCTCGAATCAGCTGGGGTCGGTCTATCGTTGTCACCATCATCGTCAAATTCAACATGATTCCTCTTGCGACGCTTCTTCTTGCCGTCTTTGCTCTCATAGAAAGCTGGTGGATCGGTAAAGCGCTCAAGCGAAATCGTTCGAAATTCTTCGACGGTCAATCCACTGCTCTCGGTCACTTTGAACTCGTCAAGTCGCTTGAAAATCGTTTGCTCCTGGACTTTGACGACATAGACCACTTCTCGAACAGTTCGACGGAAATTGTTCATCCGAGCTGCCAGTACAAGAGCAGCGCCGCAGATACCTGCTGGCCTACGCCCGGGAGTCATCCAGTCGCGATTCATGCGTTGAACGATGCGAACTGCGTCATTGGCAACTCTCATTGTTTCAGCACCGAACTCAAGGCGCTGCGAGAATCGAAGGATCAGATCTTCCGGGTTGATGGGCTGAATGATATGTCCGTTAGGATTCATGCGAAGCTGCTCAATCAAATCTTTGTAGACATGACCAAGATTGAAGACATTGAGCTTTAGATCTGTTAGCACATACAACAGACTTCACATAACTATACCCTTACCTGTAAAACGTCTGAAAAGTCAATAAGCATATGCTGATTAGGATTGTCTCGCTGGGTACGGCACGCGATATACAATGCCACCGCAGCGACACTCTTCAGCCGACGACCTTGGATAAAGTTGATAGCAGAAGCTAATCGAAAGACGTGCATGCCGGATTCCATGAGTGCAGTAGTGACGCTCAATGCAGCGCCAATTTGTACCATATATCGTTTTCCTGAATGACCATAAGCGAAGGTTCCACCCCCTTGTCACGAAATGAACTCACCGGCCAGATTTGTCAATTCCTCGCTAGTCAACGCCCTGTTACGGTCAAAAAGATCGCCGTTTCTCACATACGCCTGGTCCGCCCCAACATGATGACCGTGCACCACGTGACCACCGCCTGCAGAGAGACCGTATTGCAGATCTGTGACCATGTCCATATCCCGGACGACGGAACCACAATCGGCACATAGTACTTTGTTGTCTTCCTCCTCGAATTCGGTGGAGGTGCAATCGGGGTTAGGGCACGCCAAAGGTTCTCGTTGTTTTGATTGGGGAGGTGGTCGCGGTTGTGGGTTTTTGAGGCTGTCTAGCCGGGGTTGGCGAGGACCAGGCCTCTTTGGTGTAACTTTTGGCTGTGATGACATTGTGGGTATGTTATATCGGAATTTGTGTTATCGTTGCTCCATGGCTTGCAGAGATGAAGAAACGTTCAAATTGCAAGTCTCTTCAACAACAGGCTTAGCAAATGGTGGTGGTGAATGACCTGCTCGCTCAACGTTCACAATGAGTTCATGCCCTAGAATCTTGCCCTAGATTGTCAAGGTCGCTTCGTATCCATTTGTATCCGTCAATGAATGAAGGGATGGAATGTTTGACAATGTCGTTGAACTTTGTGGGTGGAAGTGAAGTTACTCGATTGTGGTCTGGTCGGAGGCTGGGGGCGGGGCAAAGAATTTGACTCACTCGCTTGCCGCTTAAGTCTTGGCGCTCAAGGACTGGGTTCGAATCCTGCTCGGTGAACGAAAAGAAAGAATAGAAAAGAAGCTCAAAAGGGATACCGGTGTCACAGGCGGGCAAGAGGGTGTTTTCCGCCTGAAATCAATATCGAATTGTCTCAATTCTACCAAAGGAGTGAGTGTCAAGTCGATGGTGTTGATTGGGTGTGGGGAGAAAGTGTTGCAGAGCCAGCAACCCTGGATGAAGTGATAATCCAGAAGTGTATTGATGTTTCTACAGTACAGCCATTGTAGCTCGATGGATGCTTTGGTTCATCAGAACACTATATGCCTTTACATGGAAAGCTGACACTAAGGGTATAATACTGTACAGAAACACTTCACAATGTCCTTTTGCGTCTACAACCCTCCAATCCTCTCACCCATCACTACCGCTGGATCGAAAGGTAGCACACAATTCAACATAGCGATGCGTCAGATCGAGTACTGGCTGTGGTAGACTGGTAGCCTGCACAATGCTCCGTACCTTGACCGCTCCCTCGTTCTCGATCAGTTTCCGAACGGTGCGGAGAAGAGCAGGCGAAAACTGTGTTAGACCGCTGTCAGCATCAAGTATCCCGTTGGACTTGGCTCTGCGCGTTGCAGACAATTCGTACCTCGGAATACCATCGATACTGCCACGCAATCAATCGAATCAGACTCTGCAGTATATCCCCCGTCCTGCTTCGCCCTTCATACATCTTCAACACGCCTTTCATAGCCTTGGGGCTGAACCTGACTCTCAAACAATTCTGATACGCTTCCACTGCTTCAGGGAAGTGATGTAGTCGCTCTGCCAATTCGCCAAGAATCTCCCACTCTTCGGCCGATTTTCGGTAGTCGCCAGCGGGATCGTCAGCGTTCTTGGACCGTGCCATGTCAGTACGCCACATGGTGTAGATGCGGAGGTCTTCGTAGAGGACCATGAAAAGATTGTCAAGCCAGCGTTCGCAGAGGCGTTTGTGCCGGAAGTGGGTATAAGGCGTTGAGGAGGGTGTGGGCTGTGAATAAAGTCAGATAGTGCCTAGAGACTTGGAGAGGAAACGCGAAGCGAAAGCGAGGCTGTAGAATTTTGAGGAGACTTACATCTTCATTGCCGGACTTGACTTCTTCTGATGTTATAGTATGATTCGGCTTCTCGATAGAGTTATCTGCTTCTAATATAGAACTGCCTGGTCCGTTGCTTTCCTCGGCGACAGCAGTGGTTCCTGTGGTCATTGACGACTCTTCATCATCTGGCTGCGCTTCCGTGTCATTCGTATCATCATCCGTAGGAGTTGTGCTAGCTCCATTGATCTTAGGGCTTGGAGAATGTAGTGCCACAGTGCTTGCATTCTGCGTCGAGACACTTTGCGTACCACCTGTCTGCTTCTCACTTCTGTATTCCTCCTCCATCACGAAAACTTGACTCCGGATTTTCAGTAGTTGATCCCAGCCGATCTTGGCTGTTATCTCCGTAAGGAGACTGTACGCTTTCAAAAAAGTTCCTTTGTACCCAGCGGCGTGGAGTTTCCGTAATGATGGATGTACCATTTCACTGTCGTACGCCTGTTGAGATTCGTCGATCTCGTCTAACATGCTCTCTGGCAACACTGGCAGAAGAATTCGTGCAGGCTCTGGCATTCGGGGCGCATCCTTGTCTTGGTACGTAAACATTGGGCACGAGTTGAGTGTCAGCAAGGCAAGGTCCCACTGCTCAATTCCAACGTAGATCTCTGCGAGCTTGGCCCAGGTACCAAATTCGCTCGGAGCGGCGGTCACGCATCGTTTGGCGCATTCAAGAGCCCAATCGAGCCGACCTTTGCTTTGACAGAAAGTCGCCTGGCATTCGAGGAGAGAGTAATCCATGGGCAGTTCGCTGACTGAGTCATGGAGTAGCTTGACCGCTTGGACTTCTTCATCTGCGGATACCAGGACACGGGCAAGTAACGAGGATACTTCGTTATCGCGCGTCCGGAGCTTTTCAAAAAGGTTTATGCCGGATGTGTACCGTCCGGTGGTGTGTATGTAGTTGAGCAAGCCTGTTGTAAGGTGGTTGGAAACAAGATTGGGCACTTGGACTTCAGGTTCTGAGCCTAGCTGCGGACCTGCCAAAGCTTTAGCTAACTGGCCCTCGCAAAAATTGGTGTTTGGCCAACCTTTGAAGAACAGTCTTTCAGCGGCATCGAGAAACTTGTGTTCCACCTCCGTGCTCGTAATGGGATCGAATCTGCGTACTCCAATGATTTTCTTAATATTGTCTCCGCTCCCATCATCTGCATACGAGTATGCTCTCAGAACCGCACATAAGAATGTTTCCAACCACAGTGCTTCGGAAGCTACACGTTTGTCTCCGCGCTCATCGATGCAGTAGCTCTCAACGCCGCCAGGAATCTTAACATCCACTCGCATATCCACGTGAGAAAAAGCATTGTAACAGCTAGACCTGTTAGCTATGGTAAGTAAAGCTCAATTGGGGTTTCCATACCAATAGAGGCCTGACACAACCTTATGTGTCTTGTCATTGGGTGAGTAGACCAGCGTATTTACGTAGGCTGCCAAGCTGGCCGATGAAGATGCGTCCACCCCTGTGACATGGTGGTAGACTCCACTCTGGCAAAATCGTATCAGAAGTGGCCAGAAATTCCCCAGGGCTATTGTGAGTGGCATACCTGGCGGCCTCCAGACTTGGCTTGTTTGATCAGATGGACTAGGTCTGGGGGACCTAATTCGCGGATGGTTTGTAGTGCCTCATTACGGGTTTCGATCGCAGATTCGATCTCTTCCTCGACAATCCTGCAGGTTTCCAGTGGTCAAACTTCGACTGATTGCAGTACAGCTAGGACAAAGCACTTACTCTGGAACAGCTGGAGAGATCATGGCTCGCCACGCCCCTGGGGCAAGGCGTGATACGTTCAATCAAGCCTTTCTGAGAGTCCGAGGTTCCATTGAAAGTCTGGAGGTCTGCTCAGTACCGAGCTTTTAGGCGTGGAGGAGCGAGAGCGGTTGATCGAAAAGCGCGACTTGCATTCGTAATTGCGTGAACCATTGAGAATGTCAAATTCATGTTTCATATCTATAGCGCTAGCAAAAATACGCGCCATCAAAATCGTACCGAGGTTACAGATTATGTGCTTTTGCTACCTCTCACATTTTGGCTTCATATTGTGATTCATGATGAATCTACGTTTGGATCATAATGTCATTATGTAACCGAACGATGGAGTTTCTCTTTTTGCAGTTCCTTGGTTTCCGGAGATAGTCTAGTAATGGTGACATTGTGTCTAACTGAGCTAATAAAGAACGTGCCCCGGCAAGAGCGGTCAGAAAGACGATTCTATTGAAGAATATCTGTCTAAGCTTTGTCATCCCGAAGAGACTATCGAAATGGTTGGGAACAAGTAGACTATGGAGATTTGTTTTCATGGCACAAACAGCAAGGCATGGAAGACGATACCAAAGTCTTGATTTATGCCAGTATTAATTACCTCAACTCTAGCTTTATCCTCGCCCCCGGAGGAGTTGCTTGGACGAAAGCCCCAAAAGGCCTACAGACTCTGGGTTTAAGACGCTTCATAGGCTGTATTTTCTAAAGACAACCCCCTAGAAAAGGCCTTGTAAAGTTAACTTAGCAAATAATCAAGTGCAATGCCCCAGGCTCTACTCCACGCCGCCTATATAGCCCTAGCCCTGGATCTTATTAGCGCAAATCAAGACTTTTGGTGTCGTCCTCCGTAGAAGTCTTACTCTTAGAATCAATTGGACCTCTTTTCGAGATTAAGAACGTGGCCGGCGGTGAGTTGGAAAGATTGCAATCACGGCGATGTCCCGTCGGCTTGGTCACGTTTTCCCCCAGGCGAGGCCAAGTCGTCGATCATGTCTTGGCATTTCCTTTCCAAGACACTTCGCGTTCTCCTTGAACCGCGACTTCCATCTCCTCATCTTTCCTTCTTGAGTAACATCTACGCCAAATATCAATCTTTTGTGTAACGGATGGTGGGGAAAGGATTACACATATCGTAGACTGATCCTAGTAGTGCTCTGGGTGAAATGATGATTGCGGAGTGTTGTGGGCAAGAATGGTATGCTGCCCGACCACTAACATGCCGTCATTGCTAACACGACGCAGGCCAACTTCGCGCCGTTGAACGTTATAATCGAAGACGAGAGCGAGGAAGAGGTTGATGATAGCAAAGAAATTCAGGTTGGTTATGTCATAGTCTTCGAGAATAGGACCCCAGTACTGATTGGAGTAGATTGAAGAAGCTTTGAAGCTGTATCAGACTGCCCTGAAACTGCACTCGCAGGGCCCTGAATTCTTTGACGAGGCTGAAGCTGCTTACGAGGAGTTGTTCCGATCTGAGATCTTCACTTACCCAGAGTCTCTCTCGGAATCTCAGTGGATTGCTCAACATGGCGATGGTGACACTTTTGACGATGAGAATGACGACGCTTTCGCTCCGGAAGCGAGCACGGCCACGGATGGCACCCCAAGCACGCTTCCACAAATCCTGTACCTCGCATACAAGAATCACGGTCAATTCCGACTCGATCGCCTGAAAGATCGGCTTGCTCGTCTGGAGCGCGACATCATCTCAGACCCCAAACTCCAAAGCAAAGGGCCTTCCGAGGCCATCACCGGTCTCAAAGACCTTGTTGAAGCCTTAGACAGAGATGAGACTGATCTAGAGCTTTGGCGCACAGTGTCGCGGGTGAGTGAATTCTTAGGCAGTCGGCGAATTGCAAGGTTCTGTGTAGAGGCTGTGCTTGATACGGATGATGGCGATGTGGCGCAGACGGAGCCACTGGGTTTGGAGGAAAGCTTCGCCATCGAACAGCTAGCGCACTTGCTTCGGTCTATCCAAGACGACATATCTGAGTCGCAATCGCGTACATTGTCAGGGGAACAAACTCACCTAATCAATGCTTTAAGGAAATACATCGATCCTTGTCCATACTTACCAAAGGTATCATCGCTTCCATTGGTCGAAAACCCTCCCGACTCCGACCCCGTGCATGCCCAACAAACAATTGACGTTCCTTTGAGAACATGGGCAAGTGCTGGAAAGGCAATCTTGCATCATTTTCACATGGAGGCGCAAGGCCAGATTGGCCCAGTTCCAGGCTCAACCTACTATCTTCATCTGTTTTCACCATCCGCTAAGCAGACATCAGCACCGACCCCAAAGACCGCTGCAAGTGGAAATTTCCCTCTGGACACTCAACGAGATGCAATGGAGGATGCAGTGATGGCCGAACCGGCCCCAAACTTGGAGTTGGCAACTATTAGTCCTACAAATCAAATACTGGCATCTCCTACCGAGGCTCCCGTTATAGACGCTAAAAAGGCTGAAGTCAGTTCGATATTGATGTCACCTCAAGCCAACAATGATGAGGGCCAAATTTCTCCAATTAGGCAGCATTTAGAAGATCCGTCCAACGGGCCTCAGGAAGATGCGCTTCCGTCTGGCACGAGTATCTTGCCGACCAGGAAGAGGTCGTCTGAGACTGCTGAATTACCTGACTCGACTGACGTTGGACGGGTGAGAAGCAAGCGTATCAAGGCCCGAGGCTCTCTGAATGATCCTAGCTCGAATAAAAACAATACCGCCGAAGAATGGGCTCGATGGTATCAACAGCAACTTCAAATCTATGTAGAAGCAGACGGCTTGGCCTTTGAGTCCGTTGGGGGCTTTCAATCCACGCTCATGTGCAGGACGCTTGGATCGCCCACAGAGATCAGGAATTCACTCGCAGGAGCTGATCAGGAATCACCCACCCAGACCGAGACCCCTATGTCGCAAATCCTTCCCGAGAATTGTGCATTACGGGATCTGAAAAAGGTCCTTGATGAATGGGATTTGGGAAGAAGCAAAGCATTTTTGTATGGGGACGTTTCTAGAGAATCAGCCAGCAGCGCTAGAAGCACGCAAAGTCTCAGTTTCTCAACGATCATGGAGCAGTCAGCAGGTGACGTGCTCACTGATTCGCAAAACGTGGCTCTACCTGCTGATCTTGAGCTCGATGATTTTGTGGCGTACACAAAGGCACAGGAATGGAGTCTGCAATCACTGGCTTTTGAATGGGTCAAAGAATTACTCCGCCCTCGGTTCCAAAATGAGACGAAAACGCAAACATCGACACTTTACGAGGATTTCGTGTGGCCAAGTACGCTGAAAGAAATCCTCGTTCAGATCCTTGTTGCGAATGACGAGCATATCTTCTCCGAGGTGAATAGCTTGGTAGATAGGTCAGCACCCGAAAGCGGGCTTCCTGGTCAAGACCAAGAGCATTTGTCCGATCAATCACTAGCCAGCCTTGTCCATACCATATTCGAGATACATCTCGACGTCTATGGATGCATTACAAACCCAAGCAGTGAAGTCGACATTGCTACGCGAACGTTACAGCATGAACGGCTGTTCCGATGGGCTTCGGTCTCATGCACGCTCATGAGCCAGCCTTTCGATCATCCTGTCTCCCTGTCAATCCGTTTTCTATGGTGTTCAATTGTTTGCACCAATTTGACAGATCCGTCAGCAAACGACTGGACTGTCACATGCTACCAAGACATGATTCGTTTACTCAAGCAACAGGCTGAATCTGCTCACGTAGAGGCCTTCGTTATTGAGCTACCTAACAATGCAGTCGTGCCAGAAATCTCAGTGGCTGCTGCGGAGAAAGAGATATCGAGATTGAAGACTATGGACTTTTTCACAAGCATCTTCAGCGCCGACCACAATGACCCTTTCGCTATCATTGAGAAGCTCGAGCCGCTTCTTGACTTGACCATCAAAGGCGACATGAAAGCATGCAATGGGGACCTACAAGAAGCTCATAAGGAAAGCAATGGGGAAGCCCGCGAACTACCGCAGATGGTACCAGAGTCTCAGCTGCTGGAAGCACTCAAATTTTTAGATCGAGCCAGCATTTCTCTGAGACTTTTTTTGTGGCAGAGGTTGCGAGATGCTTACAGTGTGATCAACTATCCACCACAAATTCTTCAATGCAATCTACGATGCTTCGCGATGATCATTCAGTACCTCTTCTCGTCTACATACGCCGGACTAGGCGCGGAGTCGCGTCATACTGCTCTACTACACTGGCTGCATGGATTAGACGAACTCTTGAATCAGATACTCGGACCAGCACTTTCTGATTCCGCAGCGTTCGACTGCATTGATGACGAACATGTTCGAACTTCGATCACCGCTCTAGCCGCATTGCAGAGAGTAGTATACTGCTTTGCCATCTGGGAGGACTCAATTCGCGTGGGGCAAACCCAACCATCAGCGCAAGTTAGCAACGCTGCGACCAAAGCCCAACTCAAATCGGCGGACAAGTTTCGCGACATGATCGTCAAAACATGGACCCTGCAATACCTGTTCATCAGAGAGGCGATTGTGCAGAACCGGGACCTGTTCAAAACGCCTGACGAAGACTTACTTGAGTATTTGAGACTCGTCCACCGAGCTTTGGGTTTACGAACTTATTGCAGCCTGGCAAACAAAACCTTCCTCAAATTGGCCAAGTCTGAGTTGCTAAGACTAAAGGGAAAGGACGGCTGGGATGTCGACATGCCTCAAATCATCTTCGATCTCCATGGATTGAGGATCTCATCGACTGCTTCCGATGTGGAAGATCATGTTTGCGAAGCCGCAGAGATTGATAAACAGACAGCACTCGAGATCTTAGATCTTGTAATGCTTCATGTTCATCGATTGACGATCAAAGATCTTCTGAAGAGCGACCTCAAATTCGCCGTAGATAAATTGCAACAGATCATAAAGGTGCCCAGATTGTCATCTCCTGCCAAGAGCTTCAACAAGAGACTCGTAAGCAGTTACTTGAAGTCGCCAATCAACCCAATTGAGTTGTATCGCTCTCTCAAAGGCATTGGCGGTCTTAACAGTGCTCCCGTCCGCACTGAGGGGTGGAATTTCGCCGAGAAGGGTTGGTACTTTCTGCTCGGGTACATCGCCTTGATCAAGTTCAAATCGCAGAAACGAATTGCTGCTGGCTCCCTAGAGGATCTAGAGAATGCGAAGAATTTCTTCACGCTCGATCTCGAATTTGACACAGAAAAGTGGGAGACCTGGTATAGACTTGCGCAAGTCTTTGACACCTTGGTGGAGGAGGGTACTACTTGGACCGCGGAGAAACTTGAACACGATATGGATGGGATTGCTGACCTTCAAAGAAAGACCATGCTCTGTTACTCCATGGCAGTAGCAGTTGCAACACGCTACGGCGAGGCATCTTTTGAAGACACAAGCAAGATGGCTGATCTCTACGCTGATTATGGTACGCGGATCTACTCTGCAACACGTGAACCTTTTTCGATGAGAGCCTTCGGCTTGGAGGGTCATGAGAAGCATTACAATGGAGCCGTGTCGGGCATGTACAAAGGCATACCTTTCAGACCGTTGCAACTGTACCCTGCCTGGAAATTCTCCAGTGTCCTTCTAAAACGGGCATCAGTCCATAAGCCCAACGACTGGTTGTGAGTGTAAGCCAAAGAATATGCTCTAAGTGGAATGCTGATAAACGACAGGACGTTCTACACACTCGCAAAGGTGTTGTGGAAGATGCATGATTGTGACGAGTACACGCGAGGAAAAGCCGAACAAATTCATTACCAATCCGCCATCGATGCAGTTGTGCGAGCGATAGAGTGCGTCCCCGAGAAGCGTGACAGCAGACATCCAGACAAAGATCCTATCCTGGAGCCACATTATAAGCTGGTGTCGTTCGTACATAAGCTTGCACGGACGGGACGGATCTCGGTATAGTATCTGAATCAGACCCAGCAAGGGCCTCGCTGACCGTGAACAATAGGCCGAAAGGGGTTGCCACTTGCTGAGCTTGACACCGTACGCCCGCAAGGTTATCGATGTACACGAGGCGGACCAGTGGACATCATATGTCCTGCAAGTCCTGAAAGCGGTGAGATCTGCCGATAAGTCAAATTGGCACCACCGCATGGTCGCGAGAGTGAGTGCTCTACTTTCGCTTGCAGCTCACGGTGACTAAATGCCTTTGAAGGCCGCTCACATCATCTACGACGAAGATCCAAATGATCGACTAGCCATCGTTGGTGCCAAGCATGAGCTCACGCAACAGATCTTCACAAAAACTATGACAATTCAAGTCTGGAAACCAGACAACGAGCGCGCAGGACGCCATTTTGTCTACACTGGTCGCTACGTTAGGTTCTTCGTCCTCATCCTCCTCAAACTAAGGGACAAAGAAAATTTGGAGGCTCTTGCAAGACGAATCCGAAAGCGAGCAAGCGATTTTGTCAGTCACACAGAGATATGGCGCGAGCTTTCGTCCGGATTTCTACTTGTAGGGACACCCGTGGTCTTGCATGTACTTTACTGACGTTCCCAACAGCTTCTGCGAGACATTGTCCATATCCCCGAACAATACGACGAACAGATTTTCAAATCCAGCAATCCCGAAGAATTTTCCCTCAATGCCGGTCGCATCGAAATTTGGGCTCAAAACCCGGCCACCAAATCCCATTGCCTCGACATCCTCCGCGACACCATTGAATTCAAGAAACTAAACAACAACCTCCTCAAAGCCACCATCATCGAAGACCTCATCGCAGACATCTACGCAGCAATCTACGAAACCAACGCCCCAACACTCAAAGCCAAGGAAACAGCCGAAGAAAACCGCGTTCGCATGCGCGTTGACAACATCCTCTCGGCTCCCATGCCCGACACCTCCATTCCAATCGCCGAGCCACCTCCGCCCGACCCAATGGCACAGTATAAACGCAAACCCGCCTCCGTCACCCGACGTGAGCTCATTCGCCGTGCAGAAGCACTAATGACAAAACCCGCCCCCATCGCCACGCCCAAGCAAACACATCGAACTCTCGCGCCCCCAACGGAGCCAGGGCGATCCCCCGGCATCGCCGTCGTTGTCCCTCAGCCACCACAGAGGGAGCTCGCCAGTGTGCCTGGGAGCGTACACGATAGCGCTGATGACGAGAGCGAGCTCAGCGAGGTTGAGGAGATGGAGGCTGAGCCGAGGGAGGAGCCTACGCGTAGACCGGATGCTAAGGCACCGCTGTTCCCGAATTTGTTCGGTGTGAAGGGTCATGCTTTTGATGGGGCGGTTGAGGGTAGCTCTGAGGTTGGGGAGGAGGAGGAGGGTGCTAGCGTTGTTGATGAAGGCGATGATGTTAGGCCTGGTGGTGAGGATGCTGGTGCTGAGATTGGTGATGAAGGGCGTGGTGCGGGTGAGGGTGGGCAGAGTGGTGGGTTTGCATCTTTTGGGGGCGAGAGGGGCGGGGGGGGAGGGGACGAGGGTGGTGAGGTTGGGGGGGAGGCGGTGGACGAGTGAGAGAATGAGAACGTTTCTTCGTTTTCAGGTGCCGCTTGCGAAGATCGTTGTCGGCTGCAGAGTCCTGCTGATGATGCAGTGGATGGCGATGGGTTCGAGCTAGCATTTCTATCTGTTGGCGATAGAAATAAGATGGAGCATGCATGGGGCTCTACTTGAAGGACTCGTAGGAATGTTCGACTATGAATATATGGTTAGAGATACAAACCTACATGATACTACCGGGTATACAGCCCACCAGCCAACACCATCCCTCAACCACATGCACGACCAAGCCTAATGCTACACTTCCCAGCATCAAGCACACCCATCCAGCAAACTTCCCCAGCAGCTCCAACCACCAGTTCCAACCCCCTCAGAAACTTTCCCCCTACGCCCCCACCCCCACCCCCATCCCCCTCCCGCTCTCCCCCCACCCCATCCCCACCCCAGCCATCGCCCCCATCCACGCTCCCCCCTGCACCCACGAATGCGAATAACTAACCACATCCTCATCAACCAACAAGGCCTCATCATCCTCCTCCGGCGGCAGCACCAACCCGTTCCCCGGCTGGGGATACGGCAGCGGCTCCTCGGGCTCAACATAGATCTCGAAGATGGTATCCTCTCGCTCCTCGTGCGGGACACCTGCGCCTGGAGGCGGGGGCGCGGGGTATGCAGACATGGTGGAATGAGAGGCTGCAGCTTCGAAGGCAGGGATCGGGGTCGGTCGTGCGGGTGTTGGGGCGAGGGGAGTTTTGTCTGCGGCGGCGCCCGGGGGGTCGAAAACGGGTAGTTCGGGATACAGATTCGATGCGCGGAGGAGCATCGCGATCAATGCCCCCTTGTCCAGCCCTGCGAAGTAGGTCCGTTTCTCCCCCAAACTCATCCTCTCCTCCGCTGCCACCTTCCCGGCCACGTAAGCCCGTTCCTGCGCTAGTGTGGAGCAGGCCGCGCATTTCCACTCTTTGGATTCGATGAGCACCACGCTGGGTGAGATGGGTCGTGTGTGGCAGTGTTGGTGGTAGGGCGTGTTGCAGGTGTCGCAGAAGACGATCATGTTGCTTGAGGGACCGTGGCCGCGGCCGCAGTTTATGCACACGGCTGCGGCGCCCGGGGCGCGTTTGCGTTTTTTGGGTAAGGGGGGTTCGAGGAGGGGGGTAGAGGTTGCGGAGGGGCGTTTGAAGATCCCAGTTGGGGGGGCTAGGGGAAGGGGGGGTTGGGTTATTTGCGTTATTTTGCGGCCGGAGCGGGATTGGGTTGGGAGGGAGATTTCCTCGCTTGCGGAGGTGTTGTCGGCTTCGTCTTCGGTGTCGCCGAGGGCGTTTTTGCGGCGCCTTTTTGCGCGGGTGGAGCTGGAGGCGGTGAGGCCTGCGCGGCTTCCGCGTGGGCGGCCCCCGCGGTTCACACCCCGAGCGGAGGTGGAGCCGGCGCGGCTGCCGCGGGGGCGTCCGCCCCGGTTTATGGAGCGGGCTTGGGTGGGTTGGGTGATTGAGAGGGTAGGGGTGGGCTCGCCTGAGGGGGCTTCAATCTTGATTCTGGGACGTCCGTGGCCGCGACCGCGTCGTCCGCCTGTTTTTATACCGCCACGGGTTAGGCTTGGGGCGGGGTTGGCATCAAGGTCTTGACTTGTAACCATTTGACTAAGGACGGATTCTCGTGCAGCTTCCCACTCGGGGGTATTTTGGTCGATTTGGGATACATCTCCTGTGAGCGATGGTGTTGCGGGTGGATGAGTTTGGGTGGTGGCATCTGGCTTCAAGGTTGATGAAGGAAGTATCCGGTTGGCTAGGACTGGCGCTGTCGTTGTTGGTGAAGGGATACGATTTTGGGGACTAGGGAGAGCGGAGCTGTGTTCGAGATCATGGGATATCGAAGTTGTCTCGGTTGGGGTTATTGAGGGTCTTGCGTCATGGATGTTGAGAAGGCTATGGGGTAGTCGTGGTTTTGGAGACAAATTCCAATCCGAGGATTCGGTTGTAGAGCTCATTGAGCTGAGAGTTTCACAAATTCCTCGCTCGTAAGAATCAATGATATGGTTTCGTGTCTAGAGGTACTATTTGTTTAGATATACGGACCCTCGAGAGGTACATAGTAGCGTTTTCGAAGGGTCGATGTTCAATTTGGCCCGGAGCTAACCTCATTGAGGAGGAACTAGTGCTCGTATTCCCGGCCTCGCGGGTGACAAAAAAACCTGCACACCCGCCCCGCAACCGCCAAGACCACATATATCCAGCTCAATACAGCTCGCTACAGAACTACAACAACAAATGTAAATATTAAATTTTTGCGTAATAATATATAATTTGTAATCGAGTAAACGTTTTAATAATACAATCCTTCTTAATCAAAACTATATTTGAAAAGTTACAAAGTCGTTAATTACGGCAGTTGGGGCAGATTTTTTCTCACCCGCGAGCCAGCAGCCCGAACGCTGGTCCGCAGCTGGCTCTCTTCGCGCCTGAGGCATCCTTCTCGAGATTTCCTAGTCAAACCAATGTTGCAATATCAAGCATCGAGCACCAATCTTCAAACCTCTAGAAGGTGTGAGTGATGACGCCTTACAGCGCTCAACCATGATGACTTTCAATGTTGCCAGGCAGTCTGTCAACCTTGCACCGTGCGCACTTACACAGACCATGTCCTGTGGCTTGCCTCACCGCCTTAGACCCAAACAGTTTCAGCCTTCTTTTTCTCAAGGCGGATCTTGTTTTTCTGTTGGAAGCACCAGCACCACTGAGGGGAATGAAATCAAGGAGCGATCGTCTGATTGATGGCTAATGCAGTAAAGCTCCCTACCTGATATACACGATTCGTGACAATTCGTAGCGGAAAACCGGTGTGATATACCATACATATGCACACGGTCATCAAATATGATCGTCCAGTGAGCCGAACTTAGTTATGAATACACGAGGAAATACTTTGTAAGGTAGACAGTGTGCAAAAACGTCACGAAAAGGTATAAGTGAGAGTCCAACTCCCCTTCTCCCTTTTTCCCTCTCATAACCCCAGATCCAATCCAATCGCTCATGCATCATCGTTGTCTACATCATGGGACCCCCCTACTCCTTCAACCCCTCATTCACAATCATCTCCAATACAACCTGATACCGTTCCCACTCAGGATGCTGCATACAAATCTTGACCGTCCCCTTCCCCCCCACCCCATTAACCCCGCCCCCCACGCTATTCACAGCGGCACCGCCATCATCCAACAATCGCACATCCCGTCCGCTTACCACCTGCCTCAGCCGCCCGTTAATCGCATTCCGCACCTCTACAAAGCCGCCCTGGTAATCGACCAGGACGAGGAACATGCCCCCGACTAGACAGGCTTGTTTGGCTTTGCCGACGAACTCCATGACCACGGCGCGGGACACGTCGCCGTGTTTGTTGACGTAGATGCCGATTTCCTCGAAGACGAGCAGGAACTCCGAGTCCGAGAGGCGGAACATGCCCAGGGGCTTCTGATCGCGGAGCCGGGCGGCGATGGAGGCGCAATCCGGTGGCTTCAGGTCGGGGATCGAGAGTGGGACTTTCTTGTCCAGCGTCATCACCTCGATGCCCCTGGTCGTGCTGATGGCGAGGGAGGAGTGGAAGAGGTTGAGCGCGTAGGTCTCGCTTGCAATGTAGAAATCGTCAAAGTCTCTGAAGAACTCCGTTGTGCCCTTCTTCTGGACCCCGAAGCGGGAACGAATACCGAGGCCGGAGTGGGAGGTGGACTTCTGGTAGACAGGTTCTAGCACTTTGAAGGTGGAGGAGATGCCGTCGCGCTTTTTGTAGAAAATTAGATGCCGGTCTTTCATACGGCCGTGGGCGAAGAAGCCGATGTCTCGTGCGCCAGAGAGCTTTTGGGGAGCACGTCGCGAGGAGCTGTCCGATGTGTTGCCGGTCGTGGAGTTGGTGTGTGGGAGGATGGTGTCGAGGTGGTGGGCGATCAGGGATTTGTCGGCTAGAATGAGGAAGACGGAGAATTCTTCTAGGACTGCGATTTGGGTTACGCGGGTGGCGGCGATGGCCTGTGGCAAATGGTCAGTGGGAGTGGGGTGAAAGGATCGAGAATGCTCACTCGAGTCCAGCTTCGGGGACTGTTGTATTCAGCTATGTACACCCAATAGTCTGTACCGATTGCGATCATCGGAGTGCCGTTTGGCTGGTTAAACGCGGTCGCACAGTTGACTATTGCTCTGCAGACCGGGTTCGGCCGTGGCCCCATTCCCTCAAATGTCTTCTCCACTTCTCGTATTGCTCGATCGAGAGGTGTCCCTCTGATCACTGTACTCCTCCCAGGCCCGGTCATTGGTTCGTAAGCGAAAGCCGTATCAGCTACAACCCTTAGTCGGAAGGGCTCCGCGTTCTGCTTGTACAAGGAAGCTGCATGTCGTGTTTTTGCTTCCACAATCTTTATGCACCACTCGTTTCGATTCTGCTGTGTTGGTGCATATAGAATGTAAACCTCCGTTCTACCCAGATGTCGGACTCGGAACGGATACAGAACTTTTTCAGAGTCCTTTGGGCTGTCCAATGTGGTTGAATTGACCATTGTCCTGCTTGATCCATTTGTCTGTGACGCTATCGAGGACGCTGTATTGGTTTGGGTAAGGGCACTTACATCCCCCGATGAATGAGACACGGAGTGCCTACTGGGACGGGGCTCGGTCGAAACTCCAGCCCTTGTGGTGACCGTCGTTACAGATCCGATGCCTTTGACAGTGGATTTGACAACAGGGTCGTCGTTACTGCTCTCGAGAACGAGGAGGTCCATCGGGATGGGTATTTTCGAAACATCGTATTTTTCATACCTGAGGCCACCCGCCGCATCTCTTTGAGTTACCAGTTTGGCCAGCACCAAGTAATGATCGAAAAGTATCGCACGGCAATCAAGCCATGTAAACTTGTTCGAACCCATCCTTTGCAGGTCTCCTTGGTAAATGATCTCTCTGCCCAAATGAGTCAGGTTGAGGTGGACTTTCTCCATGCCAGGGCGTAGCATCAACTTTGTTGCAAGTTCGGATAAGCTGATGCTCTTCTCCATGTCAGCAACTCGGCCATCGCACTCCAGAGTGACAACTTTGATCTCTTCTATGGCAACTGCAAGATTCGTTTTCTCCTCGGATTCTGCCTTCATGTTCTTGTGGACAGTTGAAAGCAGCAGACCATATCGCTGGAGCCTGGTGATAGGAGCCTTCAAATACGTGTCCCACCCCAGCCGCTTTGAGCGTTCGTTCTCTCTGATCTGATTGAGGAACTGTTGAAAAAGTATATTGCGCTCCGCTTCCTGACGTATCAAGAGATTGGCATTAGGAAAGCTAGCCGCATACTCAATGTACGCGATCTTGGCTTTACGGATCCATTCCCGAAAGATATCGCTGAAGCCGACAATCCAAGGCCCCTGTTCCTGCTGTCGATACTTGAGCTGTGCAAGGAGAAAGTCCTCGTTGACCTGCTTTATGGCATCGGCCTTCCCAAATACAGTTTGGAGAAATTCGTCCTTCCTCTTATGGCTAATGATAGGAGGTTGATGCTTGGCCAATTCATCTCTGTAAAGCACTCGGAGTACGTTAAGCTGGTCCATGTAGGAATCTTCTGTTGTCACAATTTCGTGCAGATTGTTTTGACGCTCGATTTCCTTTTTATCGACATTCTCAATCGTGCTCTTCTGGACTTTGTAGAACGTGACCCAATCCTCGGCCTTACGCTGAGGTTCTAAGACCTGGGTCTGTAGGTTGATCTTCTTCAAAGTTCGCATACAATGATGAGCATAGCATCTACCCGGTAGGGTCTCGGAATGTATTCGATTCGAGTAGCATCCAGTTCCGGTCAGTTGAAATAAAACACCCGACATCGATTCCGTGCCGAATTTGACCCACTCTTCGTCCTTGAAAAGAGTGCTTGAATCAACCATAGCTCGAAGCACTTTGGCCCCCAATGTCTCTGCGTCTGCTGTGTTCATGGTCGGTACTTTGTGAGTGAAGAGTGCCACTATCCCGTCAACAATGGCCTGCTCTTTGAGATCTGCCTCGCCTTCGCTCATTTCTTTGACCCAGGCGACAATGGAGCTCAAAGCCCATGGCTCCTCGCATTTCTTAAAATCGGCTGTGGAAAGTTTTGAAGGATTGAACTTCCTGCGCTTACCAGCAGGTATTGAGGGCAGATCCAGTATTTCTGCACTTGGGTTAAGGGAAGGGTCTCCGAAAGAATCCGTCCCATAGATTGATGCCGACCGGAGCCCCTGCTGTTGCTGCTTCAGTATCCTGGCTCGGTCTGCATCCGTTTTGGAACGGATGGGCTGAGCTGCCTGAGGGGTATTTGAATGACTTCCAAGTGAAGACGACCGAGGAACAAGGGTCCCCGAGGGAGTAAGCATCTGACCATAAGAATCAGGTGTAGCGGGGAATGTGGGACGTCCGTATTGGTCATAGTTGATGAGTCTCTCTGGATCTCGGTACGTCCCAGCCGGCATCAATTGAGGAACTGTCCGGCTACTGAGAGACTCCACAGGTATTGCCGGTAAGGGGCGGCTTGGACCTACACCAGGATGAAAGAACATGTCTTGCATTCCCTCCCTCGAAGGGCTGTGGTTGGAAGAGTTGTAAATCTCTTCAGATTCCGCTAGCGTCGCCTCATCGCCGTCCTCAAAGCTTAGTCGTCTTCCGTGTTCTCCAGGCTCCGAAAGACCGCCAGTGCCACCGGTATCCACTCGTGCGGGTGCAAAAGGGTGTATGTGTTCCTCGCCTGGAATGGGATAGTCGTACAGTCCTCCCTGCTGATCCAACGTTACCCCAGACATATCGGAGCGCTGAGATGACCTAGTAGCCGCAAATGGCTGACCTCTATTGTCAAGATTATTGGCGTAACCCTGGGATAGATCTTCGCTGCCGTAGTGAACATGGCCCGAGAAGCCTCCACCATATGAGCTCATGTCTACATGGATATCACTATCACTGCTCGACTCGTCGGAATGGTTGTACAGCCGTGAAGACTGCTGGGATCCTTGAGATCTACGCTGTGGGTTCGAACTGCTTCGCCTCCGAGCTTCATCAGCTGCGTCTTGCTCATCGGCCTTACGCAATGCTGCCACACCCGCTGCTGCTTCTGCATCATCCTGGTCGCCATAGCCGTCGTAGTCGACATATTGTCCTTCGACTATCTGACCAAAATGTCCATTCGTATGGCGGTGATCAGGCTCGTCGTGGCCACTAGAACGAGGTCCGGTTGAAAATGAACTTAAGGGTCCGTGTGTCTCGTCGATGGAAGCATTGGCAGGCGCTCTCACGACCCTCGGGCTCCTCCGTGAATTAGACGAAGGAGGTCTCCCCATGACAGCTGCTTCAACTTCTTGCATAAGACCATCATACTTAAGCGCTTCATCTTGCTTAACTTGCTCACCAGTGTACCCATTGCTTTCACCAAAGTAATCGGATCCGGCGGCAGAATCGAAAGGCGTTTCTAGCAATGGCCTTGCCTGCGGATGTCGTCCTGTGATATCCATTCTTTGGGGAGAATGTTGAGGTGGGGGAGGTCCTGGTGTGCCAGGCGTCCCTGGTGTCCTTGGAGTAGCGGGCAACGAATTATTAAGACCAACAGGTCTACGGTGTATAACTGGGGATGGCACCCGCGGATTATTATTAGAAGAATGATTCGGTAGATTGGGTAGCGGTGGCAATTGGTTGTATTGAGATGGCGACCGAGTCGATGAATGATGGATGTCTTCAGGCCGTGGACTGGTCGCTGAGTATAGCTGTGGTGAAGCTAACGAAGAAGGGCTGGAGGAGTACGGGTCTCGAGAAGGTGGAGGTGGTGGAGCAGGCGGCGTATAAGATGGTCTCAAAGATGCAGGTGAATCAATTGGGGGAGGGGGTAAAGGCTGCTGTCGATACGACGCCGAGCTCCCAGCTGTGTACGGCGTTCGAGGATCTGTGCCGATTTGAGAGGGTGTACGATTGTCGTACTGATACGGTCGGGGAGGCGGCTCAGGAGGCTGAGGAGCTGGGTGAAAGGTAGCGGCATTTTGGCTTCCGTAAGTCGGTTGATATGGGTAGCTTGGTCGGTGATAAGCTGCAGGATTGTAGGTTTGATGGCTAGAATTAAAGGTGCTAGCTTGGGTATTGTTTGAATGCCGGTTGTACTGGGCCTGGGGCGCGCCATATTGCTGTGGATTATATGGCCGAGTGTTCTGTGGAGCGGGAGGAGCATCTTGATGTTGGTATACGTCGGACCCGCCCGAGCCATAGGACGTAGAACGCGGCGGAAGATATGAAGGATTTCGTGAGTTGTTGTTGATGTCTCCATATTGCGCCCCTTCAGTACCGGGCACCCCATAGCCTCTGGAATTCTGATGAATCCCTATTGTATCCCCATCGTCTCCCCGATCGAAACTGGGGGCTCGCCGCACATAGGGATGCTCCCCCAATTGCATTGGCGGTGGGCTACCGTAAGAAGATCTCTGAGGGTTGCTGTATTGGCCTGTATGGCCGTCGCGCCCCTGGCGATATGCCATGGCCTGTCTTTTCTATTTCTTGCTTGCCCAAAAGACTCATTGATACAACGACCTTTCCCAATTCAGAGGTCAAAGGTGGACACTTTCGACTGTGTCGGGCTGTAGTGACGTCGATAGCTGTGGCATGCCTCAAATTGTGCTTTTGCGGCTTCCAGCTTGGTTGACAGCCTTTCATCGAACCTCTTAATGTCCTTCCCCTCGCGGTGATGTCTGGGGCTCAAAAGGGTCTCGTCTTTGTGGCCCCAAAAGTGGTAAGACGAGGGTCTAGCAAAGAGCTTCCCGTGACTTGGCTGTAGCCATGTGTGTTGCGACAGCGTTCAAGCTCCCACACACCCTTCCAGGTGGATGTCTAAGTGAAAATTGAGCTTTGCGCAAAGGTACATACCCATGGACATGGTATTGTCAAGCGGGTTCTAGCCAAGCCTCCAAGATTCAGCTCGACTAAGTGGTACCTTAGGCCAAAGATCCTACAATTTCTTTTCCCGTTCATGGAATACTATCTCCGCTAATACCTTGTTAACAACTACCTTGTTAACAATTGATAGTGCTGCTGCTCGCGGTCTACACGTTCCAGATTGTACTGCCTAATCACATGCGTAGTAGTCATCTTTACCTGGGAGAAGAATGCTTCCAATGCGTATGCTCGTTCACAATCCTGGAACGATGCTATCCGTGTCCACATCAGCTATGTTAAAAGCAACGCCAGCTATATCAGTCGCCCTCATCGGCTCGCAAGCACCTTCATACGAAGGAAAGAACATGCCACAGCCAACCATCAACAACCAATCACAAGTCGCCTATGCCAAACACCTCAGTTCAACGCCTACTTCAACTCGTTGATGAAGTGCTTGAGATGTTCGAATTCGGCCTGGACAAAGTCCTTGCCTTTCTCGGAAACCTTCTTGGAAGGTGTCTTAGGGGTATGTTGCACCTTGAAAATTTCGGTGATGTTCGAAGAACCACCTCCGTTCCATGCCAGGATCTAGAGAGCAAGTCAGAGATCAGGTATTCCTTGTAATGTCCCGCAACTTAGGATGATAACATACGTTCTTGGTGTTCTTTGGGATATCCGTGAGACTTCCCTCAGTTGCGATGGAAACGAGGTTCTCCTTGAGTTTTTTGGGAGTCATCTTGGCGACAGCGAACGCGGAATCACTGGCGGGCTGGAGCGAGAGGAAATATGCCAACAAACCAGCAATGTGGGGGGAAGCCATCGAGGTGCCAGAGATGGTGTTGGTGGCATATTTGCTACCAGTCCAGGTCGACAAGATGTTGAGACCAGGGGCAAAGATGTCATTGCACTTTCCGTAGTTGGAGAAGTATGCACGCTCATCAGCAAGAGTGGAGGCACCGACAGTGACAGCCTTCTCAGCAGCGGCGGGGGAGTAGCCACACGAGTCTTGATTGTCGTTCCCAGCGGCAACGGCAAAGTTAATACCAGCATCGACTGCTGCGTTGACAGCAAGTTCCAATGTGACCGACTTTCCGCCACCCAGACTCATGTTTGCGGCACTCCCCTTGAACCCCTTCTTCTTGCCCTTCTTTGAAGCTTCGACGTTGTCAACATGGCTTAGAGCCGCATACTCGACACCTTTGACCACGTCCGACATGGTGCCGGAGCCGTTAGACCCTAGGACCTTCACGGCGTAAATGCTGGCTTTCTTTGCGACACCATATTTCTTGCCGGCGATAGTGCCGGAGCAGTGAGTGCCGTGGCCGTTGCCATCTTTATCGACGTCATTGGCAGGAATGGTTTTGCCCCAGTGCGCTCGGCCTTCGAAGTCGACATGCTCGATGTTGGTTCCGGTGTCGATGACATAGACATCAACGCCCTCGCCCCCATCTTCGGAGTACAGGTACTTGTTGAATGTGCCGAAGCTCAAGCTATCTCGATGGGAGATTCGGGCCAACCCCCAGGGAGCGTTCTTCTGGGTCTCGCTCATAGTATGTACCTCGGAGTCTTTCTCTATGTAGTCAACCTATCGCGTGACAGATAGGTCAGTAAGATAGGGTCACGTGCGGTTAGGGATGATGAAGACAAGAGATTATGCTGATTTTCACATACGTCTGGATGCCTGCGGACTCGCTCGACAACATCCTGGTCGAAATGGCCGGAGTATCCAAGAAGACCTGGGATGTTGTAGGTATGTTTGAGTCCAGTGAAGGATTGGAGTGTGAGCTGGGAGAGCTGAGACAAATCCCGCTTGCTCTTGGCGTTTTCGATCTCGACGTGCTGGTTCTGAACCCAAGTATGGTGCTCACAGGCAGAAGCATGGGATACATGCTTCTTGAAAACGACCATATATGAGTCGGGGATTTCTTGGGATTGAGTTGATGAGAGCACTGGAGCTGCTCCGTCATGAATGGTGCCAACAGATATGGGTGATGCCGATGCCAGCAAAGGCACCAGCGACAAAGCGAACAACCCTCTCATGATGCAGAGCGTATATGTGTTTGTCCAAAGATGATACGAGTAAATGAGTAGCTATGGAGTATGTAAGAAGGGGATGATGATGGGTAAGGAAGATGGAGATGGAGATAGATTGAAGGGGATTTGGTTGGGGGGAGGGCATGCGATAGCAATGAGCCAATGACGAGATCATGCGCTGCCTGGAGCTAGGCAGGCTTAGCAGTCAGCCCTACGTCAGCTTTGCCAAGACATCTCTCGCGACCAAGCAGAGAGTCCGTCTGTGTACAAGGACAGAGTGTTATGCAAAACGCACAAAAGGCGCCATAGTCCCGTGAGGAGTGTCTTGGATACCTGGACAATACCAGTCTTTCTGCGGTACTGTTTGTGTGTCCTCATGACAGTTGTCAAGGGATTGGGCGTCGGCACGCGACACAGCTGAACTCCTGGGCTCAAGCTGCCTCAGGCGTTTCTCACTTGATCATGGCCCCGCCTTGACGCAAAAGCGTTCATGATAAAACAGTCACCATGGCCTCTGCTGCACCTCGGCGGCGAGCATCCACCCTCAAGAGCTCCGAAGCCGAATTGTCGGAACTTCAGAGTCAATTACGACAATTCAGACCCGATGGGACTGTTCCAATAAGCCCAATGGGGCTGGGACCGCTGGAAGAAAGATTAAGAGCAGGGCACGGTTTGCGTCAGACTCTACTGGAAAGCATCAAAGGCCGTCACCCCAAAGATGCTTTCAGACACCTTGGTGGTTTCCAAATCCTATTAGAAACCCTAAAGGATATCCTGCCGCAGCATGCTGGTCAGTCGAATACCGATGCTGAGCATGCAACAAAACTGGAATTCCTGCAAGTAACCTTTGGCATTCTGATGGCCGCTTTGGGAGATCATAGAGGCAGCCAAAGATTTTTCCAGCAGAGAATTGGCGGATGGTCATCCATAAAAGGCATCCTAGTGCAGGGCGTTGGGCAACTAGCTTCTGTCGACGCAGCTCATCTAGGCAGTCTTGCCGAGAAGACCTTTGGTCTCCTTCTAGCTTGTGCCCTGAATGACGATGCTAGCATTGGACTTTTCGGTGTCTTGAAGAGGCATGTGGCTGGGGACAACGTGGAAGGTAAGGCCTCAACTTTCGACTTGGTGAAACAAGAGCTTGGGTCCTCGGTTTCAATATCCAACCCCCAAGCTGTGGTCGTCATGCTTGAGCTTTGGAAGACCTTCGCGGATGCACAATCACCGGATAGTCTGGAGAAAGGGCCCACGTCTTTTCCTATCCCTGCCGTTATCAGCTGTCTGGCTTCCACGTCGACGAGTAACTTGGCCGCTCTCCACAGCGTGGGTGTTCTTCACGTTGTACTTCCTTTTCTACTTAGTCCACAAGCGATAGACTCTTCTCAATTGACCGAGCTGCGCAAGACAGCCGAAGCTCTCCTTACTCTAGGTGTCGGGGAGATGGACGATGCTCATTTCCTGTATCGCAACGCCGCCTCGTCAACAGTTGTCTCGGAGCTACTTCAGTATTCTCTAAGGTCATGTGCTATACCGCCGTACGTGCACTTTGACCTATCTAGACATGGATTTGCATCTATAGAGCTGCCAGGCATTGGACGGGCATTTCCCCCAATGGCATCTGGTGGCGGTTACACTCTATCCTTGTGGTTTCAGATAGTCGAATTTGACCCGAATGCACACACTACTATATTCGGCGCATTCGATGCCAGCCAAACTTGCTTCGTACTCATGTACCTAGAAAAAGACACCCACAACTTAATTCTCCAAACCTCCGTTACATCGTCCAGGCCCAGCGTACGCTTTAAATCAGTCTCTTTCAAGGGTGGTCGATGGTATCATGTTGCTCTGACGCATCGACGGCCAAAATCCACATCATCATCTCGAGCATCCCTGTTTGTGAATGGTGAATTTGTTGAACAGGTGAAGTCGCAGTATCCTGCAACATCACCTCCCGTCAGCGAAATCACCGGCTCGGAAGGTTCTCGTTCTACAAGCAAGGCCAACAACGTGGTTCAGGCATTTTTCGGTACACCACAAGATCTAGCCTCCCGCCTTGGCAAAGGCTTGGTCTTCACCCAATGGCGTCTGGCAACTGCGTACCTCTTTGCGGATGTGCTGAGTGATGATCTCCTGGCCGTTTACTATGAATTAGGGCCAAGATACGTGGGAAACTTCCAGGATTGCTTGGGGTCTTTCCAAACATATGAAGCTTCTGCCGCTTTGAACCTTCGAAACGAAAGTCTTCATCCTGGTAAAGAGGAGAAATCGGACATTGTCACAGCGATTCGATCAAAAGCTGGAGACTTGCTACCGGAATCCAAAATCTTGCTCAACATCTCTGCAAGTAACGTCTTAGATGACGACACTCAGGAAGCAGTGAATGAAGTACAGGTGTTGAGGTCATTGTCGAAGGCTGCTAGTAGGAATGTTCGTTCTGTTACCCGGGGAGGCCATAATGCGCTAGCGATTAACGGCGCCATTCCAGCTATCAACGAAGCGCTGCTTCAATCCTCTGGCTTTGCTGTACTCACTGGCGATCCAACAGTCATCATACCAAACCCCCTGGACGACGCTTCTTGGCGTATGGCTGGGTTTGCTGGTGTTGGCTTGGCTCTTCTCGAGGCAGCGCATGAACCTGATGACGTGGTTCGGTCTTTGACTATCCTTTTCGACAGCATACGCGGAAATTGGCGGAATAGTGAAGCAATGGAAAGGGAAAACGGATTCGGCGTCTTGGCCAGTCTTCTCACAACAAAGCTAGCTAATGAGCAATCTCGATCCACAAGCACGCCTGTTTCGCCAGGTGCAAATGGACTTGGATTGAAGCCTGAGGATGGCATAACTCTAAGAGTGCTCAGTTTGATACTTGAATTTCTCGGGTACCGGTCGCAAAAGCCAGAGGACTCTGTAATCAACAATCCTCTCGCCTACCGCGTCCTTCTTGTTGACCTCGAACTGTGGCGAGCCTCTACGCCAGCAGTACAGCAACTTTACTTCAGCCAGTTCATCACCTTTTCCGTGCACAGTAAATTCTACCAATTCAATATGAAGCGACTAACGAGGATGCGTAAGTTTGTTCTGGACAATAAGTACTTCTAGCGTTTTAATGAAATACTACAGGTATCATCAAAAAATGGCTCGAAGCCCTCAAGGGGGACATGTTTACGAGCAAGACATTTGTTTACTTCATCGACACATTCAAAGTCCTTCTCACTCGAAACATCTCTGCGGACACGATGCGGTCTCTGGCTTTGTACATCACATATGCCATCCATAAACCAGGGCATCAGATATCACAACCAAGTCGAAAGAAGAGCATGAGAATCAGAACGAATCTTCCTACGAGAAGACAAACAGCATCTGGCCCTTCTTCTCCTGCTCCAATCCTCCACGATGACGCAGACCCAAAACTTACTCAATTACAGGTTGCTCTTAGGATTCTAGAGCTATACGCGGATTTGCTCTGTCAAGAAGGCGACGTTTCTAACATCAACAAATTTGCAAGGACTGTAACAAACAAGGTATGTACAGAGAGGTCATGTGCACGTCGAGGCCTGCTAATGTTGATAAGTGGCTACTCCATCTACTTGCCGACGAAGACGGGACCGTCGTTTTACAAGCCACCAAAATCCTTGCTAGACTCCTTGTGATCAGTGGGCCAGCTTACATGCAGAAATTTATTGAAAAGACTGGGGGTATTATCACCATGCGGCATCGTCTAAGACGTTGGTGGAGAATTCAAACCCTCTGGCCTATATGCCTCGCTATTTTATTTGGTATCGATGTGGCATCCGTTGATCTAAGGAGGACTGTCGACCTCTTCGCCCTTTTGGAAATGTTTGCTTCAAGAAACGCAATAACCGTGGTTCATCCACAAGTTTTATCTGTGATAACGGGGATGCTCCAGAATGGACTCATGACAACGACAAGAGAACAATCCGACCCTGGCTCCCCTTCAATAGCACACAGCAACGGGAATTCACCAAAAAGTCCGCGTTTCGAAAAGATCAGACAACGCTCCACCTCCTTGAGTGTGGCGCCTTTAATACCTAACAACGCAGATACTCCTCCAGGTAGAAGCCATGAGCTCAGCGACGCAGCATTGTTGCTACAAACGATCGTCAGGTTCCTTACCGACGTACATGCCAAATCTCAATCATTTCGAGACTTTGCGGCCACATCGACCTATGTGCAAGAATTGTTCTCCGTACTATTTCCCGTTGTTGTGAGCGCCAATGCCGTTGGACCAGAAACAGAACTGTCTTCCCGGGAGTCTTCGTTGACTTTCAAGGGCAATGATGTGATCATGAGGCCTCTATCAGCTCGTTCCATGAGAGCTACCCCTGTAGTCCGGACCACTGCACCAGAGAATTCTCAGACTTTGACCCTTCTCAAACCTCAACCCCCAAAAAGAATGTCGTCGTATGTCCTGGTGACTTCCGATTCAGCAGAGACAAGACCATCCCTGCCCACACTTGAACCAAGTTTTTCGAGCACAGTCAAGCCTATCCCCGACTTCAGCAGCTCACTTGTAGAAGAGCTTCTCGAGCTGACCATTGCAGTATTTTCCGATCAAATTTTCTCTAGGAAAGATTTTGCTGGCCTTGGTCTTTTCATGCGAGTCCCCCCGGGCTTTCAAGAGCACCAGGCTTATTTTGAGACCTTCATTCTCCGCAATGCGCTATCGCAAATAGGCAACAACATCAAATTAAATCAGAAGCTCTTGTGGGAGCCTCGCGTATTGACGAATCTCGCACGACTAGCTACCCATCTCTGTGAAGCTGTCTACGAGGGCTGGTTTATCGATGGGGTAGATGACATTCTAGAATTCCTGGCACACGTTCTGGAATACTTGCAACTTCCTGAGGTATCGTCTATCAAGGCAATAAGGCTTTGCCATCAAATTATAACCGACATACGGATAGTCCTATCTCGGGTGGTGCTTCTAAGGCTCTCTGAGCTGAATGAGACTAAACCTGCGACATTTCTGGTGGCGTTTCTCAATAGACTTGCCTACTGGCAGACGGTACTGGTACCAGTCCAAGAATCTCAGGACCAGTTTCTCAGCCTTTTCTGCTTTCTGCTTTACAATAAGCTCGATAGCGCCGATGAGAATGTCAGGATGGCGGCCGCGAACCTTTGGAGAATGTTATTCGTACAAAAGCCAGAAGACATTTGCAAAATACTCCTGCAGGAACACGGCTCCGAAGATACTCCGTTGGTTCGTGGTTTTAAGAAGATCATGGAGCTTGACAATGAGACCTTTCTTCTTTGGTTAGCTGAAAATCGACAGGAGCTTGACAATGCCATTTTTTCATTACTGTCCAAAGCTTGGGAAAATTTTGTGGCAGAAGAAAATCGAAAGACGGAGGAGACTGCCAATGCTAGAATAATTAAGCGAAGAGAGAGGCTCAGGCTCTGGTCCCAGGACAACATCAAGATCGATGAAGTTATTCGTCGGCATGAAACCAGCACGGAGCATTGGCGATCAAATATCTACGCAGCCGAGCACCTCAAACGCCAGCGAGCTTTGCAAGATCAACAAGACAGTCAAGTCTTCCAAGTTTCCATCTGGGCTAAAATGAGCCAGCAGCTTCGCCGGCCTTGTGGCCTCTTTGATGATCACGGTATAACCAAATGGCAACTTGATCTGACAGAAGGTCGCAACAGAATGAGGATGCGCCTCATCCCTGATAAAGACGCGAGTCGCAAGGATTATCAACCCAAACGGAGGCAGTCGCAGGGACCCGTCAGATCTCGGCGTAACACTGCTATCAGGACAAGACCTTCCGCGAATAGCTTTGCCTCCGCATCAGATCAACCTCCGTTGCCAAGGACACCGACCGATGCTGGTAACGGGTTGCGGCAAAATCCTAGCATGACAATTGAGTCGTTTGAAGATGAACCCGAAGGAGCAGAAGAAGACGACGATTTTGAGATGGTAGATCACCCGCGAGATGAGAATGAGCAATTAGAGGATAAGAATCGAAAAGTGATGAGAAGTCTTCAACCGGGGGACCAAGTCGAACATGTACAGAATGTTTCTCGAATCGTCGGCCTCGAAGCAATAGAGGGGCTACTCATTGTCGGTAAGAGTCACCTTTATCTCCTAGATAGTCTATTTCAACGCATGGACGGCGAGATCGTCAACGTTTGGCAAGCTCCTTCGGAAGAGCGAGATCCATATCTTCAGATGATATCTGGGCGCGAGGCTGGAGATCGAGCCAGTCCACCTCCTAAAACGGACTTTGAAACACAAGGATGGCGGTGGGATGATGTCCTGAGTATCTCCAAGAGGCGTTTTCTTTTCCGCGATGTCGCGATAGAAGTCTTCTTCGTCGACGGTCGCAGCTACCTTTTGACGACAAACACCCCTACACTTCGAAATGAGCTGTACCAGAAGCTTTTCAATAAGGCTACCAATGTATCGGATCGTGCAACCTCCACAAGCGGCGAGGATACGTGGCGAATCGAAGCAATACACAATCCAGATGATGAGACCAAGACCATAGCCACGAGGTTTACGGGTGTCTTTGCGCAGAACAATCCCAATCCGGCCACCAAAAGGTGGATCAAGGGTGAGATCTCTAATTTTCACTACTTGATGTTAGTGAATACAATGGCCGGGCGGACTTTTAACGATTTGACCCAATATCCGGTCTTTCCGTGGGTTCTCGCCGACTATAAGAGTGAGGAGCTCGATCTTTCCGACCCCAGAAGCTTTCGGGACTTGACAAAACCCATGGGCTGTCAAACACTGGAACGGCAGTCGGAATTCAAGGATCGATATCAGTCATTCGCGGAAATGGGTGATCACAACGCACCGCCCTTTCACTACGGCACTCATTATTCATCGGCGATGATAGTCACATCTTACCTTATCCGCCTCCAGCCTTTCGTACACTCATATCTGTTACTCCAAGGAGGAAGCTTCGATCATCCTGATCGACTCTTCTATTCCATCGAAAAGGCGTGGACATCGGCGTCTAGGGAGAACATGACGGATGTCCGAGAACTGGTACCAGAGTTTTTCTACCTACCAGAGTTCTTGACAAACATCAATGGCTACGACTTTGGCACACGACAAGGCAGTGGTGGTACTATCGACACAATTGCTCTGCCTCCTTGGGCCAAAGATGATCCCAAGATCTTCATTGCCAAGCACCGGCAAGCCTTGGAAAGCGAGTACGTCAGCCAACATCTGCACGCCTGGATCGACCTTATCTTCGGGCATAAACAACGCGGAGAGGCTGCCCTGGAAGCCACCAATGTCTTCCATCACCTGTCGTACCACGGAGCGAAAGACCTAGACACGATAGACGACCCGGTTGAAAGATTAGCAACTATTGGGATTATTCACAATTTCGGACAAACGCCACATCAGGTTTTCCAGCGTACTCACCCGCCGCGGGAAGATGCCAAATACAAGCCCAAACGACTTGATGCGGCAGCGGAGAACTTGACTCGGTTGCCTTTTCCACTCTTGGGTAGATTTCGAACCCTATACTGGCCCGCGAGTCTGCTGAAATACTAATTATGGTGCAGAAAGCGAAGATCGCGTATCCTCATTACACTATTCCCACAAACACGACCGCTTACTCTCCTCCGGCCCCTTGAAGCTAAATATGGGCCCCAACTACGACAAACACATGGAATGGGGCTTCGTAGACGGCGGTGTCCGATTCTACACCAATGACACCAAAAAGGTTCGGTCTCCCTTTCCCCACAAGCCAACCCTCCCCTTGACATGCCTTAGCTCGTCGGCCTATTCGAACACATCCACCAAACCCAACTCTCCAGCGCACTCTTCGCCGACTCCAAAACCCTCATCACGGCCGGCACTGACTGCACCATCTCGATCTGGACCGTAATCTCCACCTCCAAAAACGTCGACCTCCAACCCAAAACCACATTGTTTGGGCACCGCGCCCCCGTGAACATCCTCGCTGAATCCCGCTCCTACAGCGCCCTCCTGTCCGCTTCTTCAGACGGGCAGGTCATCCTCTGGGATCTCAACCGCCTGGACCTCGTCCGCGTCTTGCCCTCGGGGAAACCAGTCGACTGCGCCCGTATCAACGACGTCACGGGCGTAATCCTCCTCTGCCGCGGCTCCCTCGTCGCGCTCTACACTCTCAACGGCGAGCTCATCCTCGAGCAAAACATTTACATCGAAAACGACGACTTGATCTCCTCGTGCGCTTTCTACGAAGGCTCAGGCAGCGACTTTCTAGAGCGGCAACTCGTTTTCACGGGACACAAGAGGGGGGTCGTCAATGTCTGGAACATGGCGATCAGGAACGGGGCGTTCACGCTGGAGCATGTGAAACGCATGCATCATCTGGATCAGGCGGGGTTCAATATTGGGGCGAGTATCACTGCAATTTTGCCCATGGCGCAGGTGGTGTATACGGGTGATGATGATGGACGTGTGGTGAGTTTCCCCTTTCTATCGAAGCAGTTGTGTCGCTAAGGAGTGCCCAGTATGAGTGGGATTGCATCCAACGACAGTGATGAGTTGTAACGGGCGTTCCAAAAAGTAGATGGAACAAGGAGCACAATCTTCTAGAAACCTGATCGACACTTTAGGTGCGAGGAACGAGAAAAGCGACAGAGCGGCATCAGGAAACCCCGCCAAGGCACTGCACGCAACGGGAGCTCTGAGCACGGGGTTACATAGACGGCTTGGATACCAGCCAAAAAGTCTGCCTATTGTGAAGACGATCCGTGATCCAAAGATCCCTTACTCTCCTCTCATCCCTTAAGACTATGTCCCTCCCAACCCCACCAGAGGAAACAACCACAAAAACAGGAAACAGTCAAGCCAACACCACTTGCCCCCCCCCCGTCCTCTCAAACCCAAGCTTACCAGCCTACGAAACGCTCTCCTCCAACCCCTTCCCTGTCCTTTAGAAGCTCGCCGCCCTTGCCCCTGTATACTCTCCTCCTTCATATCTCAGGCACTTCTACCCCTTTCCCACTCAACCTACTTCGACAATACTTGCTTATATTACCCTTGCAGCCCCACGAAGTTCCCTCCCTTCCTCTCCCCTCCCCTCCGTATCCACTCCCTGCTGATATCTCCAGTACTGAACGTCCTTCCCCCGTCTCCAGCTTCCGAGAAGCTCGCTGCTCCCCAGTCAGTATCCACTTCCTGCCCACATCTCGGGCACTTCCACCCCTTCCCCATTCCACCTGTCCAACACTATTTGCCTATCCTCCCCCTCCAACTCCAGAAGCTCACTCCCCCCTTCT
>JAABUQ010001090.1_pt1 | contig 60743 bp, 59 predicted proteins | sample 5560001 | NCBI WGS metagenome assembly JAABUQ01 (sample SAMN10711888, study PRJNA513371) | rock metagenome | isolation source: Antarctica rocks | place: Antarctica: Victoria Land, Finger Mt nord | collected 2015-12-18
AGCAGCGCCGCCTTGCCAAAGATTATGAGGAGTTGCCTCGGTCGAGCGAGGCGTTCATTCAGATTGCCATGAGTGCCTTGATGGTCAAGAGGCTGGCTCCTGCTTGACCTTTCTATACAGTCTCTCATCAATTTCTGCCCGTTCTGCGGGCAGGATTGGCGTGTGCCGTCGGTAGCAGAAGTGCTAAGTGTGTTCACGCTATCAGCGGCACAGAATGATGCCCGCCGTCCAGACCCGCCACCATCTGCGGCGTAACAAACACTGTAATTCCATTTCCCATAATGGCAACTATGCGACAATGGCCGCGCCTGGCTGCAACGTAGTGAAAGCCAAGCTGCGGCTTCATCGGCCCCGGCCATATCCCCGGCTCGGTGCTGGCCGTGTTATTTCCTCGTCGTCGCGCTCCGGGAATGTGTTCTGTATGATCTCGCGGCCCTTGCCCTTCTCGGTATCGCGGCCCTGGTCATCGTTCTGGAGCACGTCTTCACCCACTGACACCTCAACTACGTGCCGCACGGCAAGTACACCTGCGGCGAGTTCGTGGCGACGGTCTACCAGAGCGTCGGCGTCACGCTCGCTCCGGGCCGCGACCTCGACGACGTGGTCCCCGCCGACTTCGCTCCCCTCCTCCCCGCCGCGTGACCGGACCTAACGCACCGCCTCCTCCGTCAGGCGGCTTTGGAGCAGGGACAGGACGGCGGTTTCGTCGGGGTGCAGGGCGTTCAGCGCGTCCACGACCTCATCCTCGGGGCGCTGCTCCAAAGCGCGGAGCAGAGTCCCATCCAGGTACGAGTCCAGCACGGCGGGATGGACGTAGCACTTGCGGCAGACGGCGGGCGTGTTGCCCAAGCGCCCGGCGACGGTCTTGATTGCCGCCGAGACGTTCTTCTTGGCCTGCGATTGGGACCCGAACGCCTCGAACTCCACCAGCGCGAGCGAGGCCAGGACGGTTCCGGCCCAGGTGCGAAAGTCTTTGGCGGTAAACTCTTCCCCGGCGATCTCGTGCAGGTAGGCGTTGACGTCCCCCGAGCCGACCTCGTGCCTGTGGCCGTCGCCGTCCACGTACTGGAAAATCTCCTGGCCCGGCAGGTCATGGAGGCGCTGGATGATGCGGGCGAGGCGCTTGTCTTTGAGGTCGATAGCGTGCTCGACGCCGCTCTTGCCGGTGAAATGGAAATGCACCGTCTGGCCCTCGACGTCGACGTGGCGGTTCTCCAGTGTCGTCAAGCCGTAGTGGTGGTTCTCCTCGGCGTACTGCGCGTTGCCGACCCGGATCAGCGTCGTTTCGAGCAGGCGGACGACCGTGGCGAGCACCTTCTCGCGCGGCAGGCCGGGGCGGGCCAGGTCGTGCGCGACACAGGCGCGGATGGCCGGCAAGGCGGTCCCGAAGGCGACCATGCGCTCGTACTTGGTTTCGTCTCGGGCCGCGCGCCACTGGGGGTGGTAGCGGTACTGCTTGCGCCCGCGCGCGTCGTGCCCCGTGGCTTGCAGATACCCGTTCGCGCGCGGGCAGATCCACACGTCCTGGTACGCGGGCGGGATGGCGAGGGAGCGTATCCGCGCCAGCGTCTTCTCGTCGTCGATGGGCGAGCCGTCCGGCGCGGCGTAGCGGAAGCCGTCGCCGTCCGGCTCGCGGCGAATCCCCGGCTGGCGGTCGTGGACGAAGCGCAGCCCGGCGGCCTTGATCTCGTCCGCCGTCTGCGCGTCGGGGGCGGGGGCGCTTGCTGTTGAGTTGGTATTCATAGGAGTACCTGTTTTTACCCAAAAGCTGGGGAACTCTCAGGGTTGCGCCGACATTGTGAAATATAGTACAATGCCGACACGAGGTGAACTGTGATACTCCCCTTCTCCCGCTCCGGCTTCCTTCTCGGTGCCCTGCTCGCCGCCACCGCCGCGGCCGTCAAGATCATTTTTCTGGACGAGATCGAAGAGCGCCGCGCCGCCCGCGCGGCCTAGCCTCGACCACGAAAGGCTAGGCCATGACGCACTCGCTTTCAGGGTATGACGCCGCGCGCCGGCCCGGCGGCTTGGCCGTCCGGCGTCGCTCGCCGCGCGGCCTGCTGGAGCTGCGCGGGGCGGACCGCCACTCGTTCCTGCAAGGGCAGGTGTCCAACGATGTTGCCACGCTCGCACCGGGCGAGACGCGCCACGCCGCCCTGCTGGACACGACCGGGCACATCTTAGCTGATCTGTTTGTCCATGCCTTCCCCGACTCGCTGATTGTCGAGACCGACCCGGCCTGCTTCGCCGCGCTGCACGGGACGCTGGACAAGTTCCTGATCATGGAAGACGTCGCCCTGGCGGACGTTTCCGACCGCTGGGCGATCCTGTCCGTGCTCGGCGACGGCACGGCCGCCTTGCTTCTCCAACTGCCCGATGACTTGACCGCGACAGTGCGGCCCCTGACCTATCCTCTTGCCCCAGGCTTCGACCTCTGGCTCCCCGCCGCCGATGCCCCCGCCGCTGAAAAACGTCTTAGCAACGCCGGCGCGGGGCCGCTGTCGGAAGATGCCGCCGAGGCGCTGCGCGTCGAGGCCGGATTCCCCGCGTGGGGGCTGGAGCTGACGCCCGCCGTTTTGCTGCCCGAGGCAGGGATGGCCGACGCCGTCTCCTACACCAAGGGCTGCTACGTCGGCCAGGAGATCGTCGCCCGGCTCCATGCACGCGGGCACACCAACCGCGCCCTGCGCCACGTCCTGCTGGCCGCCAACGCCCCCGTCCCGCCGCCGGGTACGACGCTGAACGGAACCGAAGACGGCCCCGAGCCGGGCCGCGAGATCGGCTGGATCACCAGCGCGGTTCATTCCCCCCATCTTGGTGGCCGGGCGCTCGCCCTGGCCTATGTCCGCAAAGAATATCTGGCGGAGGGCACCCCTGTTGCCGTCCAGATCACCCAGCCCGGCGGCCTGGTGTTCGCCCACGCGGGCGAGGTGCGGTCGCTGCCGGGCGGCTGACTGCGGTTCTCGGCAATCCCCTCGATCAACTTGCCGCCGCAGGGACCGTCAGTTCGTGAGTACACACTGCGTCCCGTCGGATAATCCCCAGACGCAATCCGCAGACGCAATCCCCAGACCCAATCCGCCATTGGACCGTCAAAATCCATGACGAACACGCCGCGATGTATTTTGCAGGTCGTCTGGGGCGGCAGCATTTTCAGGACCTCTCGCATGATGCCTGTGTCGAACTCGACGATGATGCCGAGGTAGGGTTTGCTTGGGCTGACCTCCGTCACTCGGCCGAAGGCCGGCATTTCGATACTGACCGCCTGCCCCGCACCATAGTCTATCCGCTTGTCCCCAAAGATTGTTCATCTCGCCCCCTGGACGACGATACAAAGTGCGGGCTTGAAGATCAAATAACTGGGCCGCTTCTCCTGGGGCAGTCAATCCTTCGATCTCCGTTTTGACTGTGCCCGGCCCGGAATAGGTTTCCGTATGGCGCGTGACCGCCTCCACCAAAGTTTCCGACATGTTACGTCTTCCCCACTGAGAGACTGTACAAATAGGGCTGGAATGGCCCTCCCACCCATCCCATGAATCCCGAAGTTTGGGGAGCCGGAAGGTGGAATGGCGGAACAGAAAGAGGCGCAGGCATTTTCTGGCTCTGGCCCCCTTCCGGTCCCCCAGAGCGCTACGCCCCAGAGCGCTATGACTGATGAATGGGATAACCCATTTTCTTGATCTTCACTGCATCCCGCAAAGGCGAGCTACCAAACATGCGTGAATACTCTCGGCTCACGGACATCCGCTCCGGGTCGTATCGAGAGCCGGCGGAAAAACTGCGACGCGGCTAAAAGCACCGAGGCTGTGGGTGAGGAGCGCGCACGAAAGCAGGCCGCCGCGCCTCGTATTGCGTGTCCACCCATTTCTCCACCCCCGCCCACTACTCTCTGCCACCCCAAGCCACTTGTGTTATGGCTTGTATGAGAGCAGGAATAGGCAAGAGATAGAAGAGTTCCGGCACGGTGTTGTCGGAGTGTGTCTGGTATCATAATCCCACACTGATGCCAGGAGGAAACGCAATGACGTCCACAACACTGCCCGGAGGCACATTCACGCTCGCCGATGATCTCACCCTGACTCGCATGGGGTACGGTGCCATGCAACTGGCGGGTCCGCACGTCTTCGGGCCGCCGGCAGACCACGACGGGGCACTCGCGGTCCTGCGCGAGGTCGTCGATCTCGGCATCACCCATATCGACACCAGCGACTTCTATGGCCCGCATATCACCAATCAACTGATCAAAGAGGCGCTGCATCCCTACCCGGAGCAACTGCGGATCGTCACCAAGGTCGGCGCGCTGCGGGACGCGGAGGGGAATTGGCCCAAAGCGCTCGCCCCCGACCAGCTCCGCCAGGCCATTCATGATAACCTCACGAACCTCGGTGTCAACGCACTCGATGTCGTCAATCTGCGGGTCGGCGGCCTCGATGCGCCGACGCCGGGTTCGATAGCGGAGCCGTTCAGCGTGCTCGCCGAAATGCAGCAAGAGGGTCTTATCAAGCACCTCGGGGTCAGCACTGTAACCGCCGAGCAGATTGCCGAGGCGGAGTCGATCGCGCCGGTTGTCTGCGTTCAGAATTTCTACAACATCGCCAACCGACAAGATGATGCGCTCGTTGACTCCCTTGCCGAGAAGGGAGTCGCTTATGTGCCGTACTTCCCGCTCGGCGGTTTTTCACCGCTGCAATCTGATACACTTGCCAGTGTTGCCGGGCGCCTGAATACGACACCAATGGCCGTCGCCTTGGCGTGGCTGCTGCAACGCTCCCCTAACATTCTGCTCATACCTGGAACATCATCTGTTGAGCACCTCAGAGAGAATGTCGCCGGCGCTGGCTTGCATTTGCCTGATGACGCGATTGAAGAGTTGAACGGCATCGCCGGGTAGGACGTTTTCACAAAACTTCTGATCGTGCGCTTCCTGATGCCGAGCGGACGACGCACGGACACAGGGCGAAAGCGGTTCGGCATGGTGCTTTGTCTCTGATGCGCTTCGTTACGGATCATCACGGGCGGCGGTGTTCGCTCAGTATCTTCCGGGCGGGGGTTAGGCATCCAGTCAAGCCGGCTGCTTGCCCTTCCGCCCGCGCAGGAAAACGCGGTGGCCTTCTCGAATCCTTCCCTATGATTTTTGTGAGCGTGTGGAAACGATTCGGCCCGTGGGGCCTGGTTATGATGGGGGCAGTCGGCGCATTGCTGGTGTCGGGGTGCCGCAACAGTGGGGGGGATGAGAGCGTGAAAGTGCGGCTGATCAACGCCGTCCCCGAACTGGGGGGCCTGAACGTCTCCGTGGACGGGCAGCGGGTCTGGAAGCGCTCCCAGTTCCGCAGCAGCACGGGCTACCAGACGATCTCGTCGGGCACCTACCCCCTGCGGGTGGACGCGGCGGACCTGGGGGCGACGCTGCTGGTACAGCCGCTCACGTTCGGCAAGGACCGGGAATACACCGTGCTGGCCCTGGGCCAGATTCACAGCGGGGGCAGGCCCGCCGAGGTGCGGGTGCTGGAGGACGTGCCCGCAGACCAGCCCGCAGCCGGGAAAGTCTCGGTACGGCTGGTCAATGCCGCCCTGGATGTGGGGGCCATAGACCTCGTCGTCAACAACATCGACGCCATCCCCGCCGTCGGCTACGGGCGGTGCAGCGACGCGCTGACGCTGGACCCCGGCGCGTATGACCTGAAGATCGCCGCCGCCGACACGCCGGACACGCTGGCCGGCCCCGTCCACCTCGTCCTGGAGCCGGGCCGGACCTATACGCTCATCGCGATGGGCCGCGCCGGCAGCCGGAACTTAAGCCTCGAAGCCTACCCCGATAGGTAGGCTCCTCTTCCCCAGACATTACTTCCCGCACATTACTTCCCGCGCTCGATGAAGTCACAGGCGCGGCGGTAGGCGGTGGACAGATAATCCGTCATCAGCGTCTCGCGGTTGCCCTCGTAGTACCACTTGACGCGCTCGCCCAGGGACTCGTCGGGGTCGGCTATCTGATACGTGCCGATCTCGCGGGGCAGGAGGAAGGGCCGGCTCGTCGCCTGGTCCACGGCCTGGAATGTGATCTTGAAGACGTGGTCCTTGTCCTTGAAGTCCGCGTCCCAGGTCATCGTCACAGCGTAGTCACGCCCGTCAACCGTGTGGTAGTGGCTTTTCTTTTCCATAGGTGTCCTAAAAAGTATCCCCTTGATATTTCGCGGTCCGCAGCAGCACCATCAGGCACGGGCCGCCCGCGACGACCGCAATTCCGTTGGCATGGCAGGCGGCGATGGCCGCCTCCGACTCCGCGCCGGGCTGCATCCACACCTGCCGGATGCCCAGGGCGACGCATTCGGCCACGGTGGCCTCGCTGACGGCGGGCGGGACGATCAGCACGGCGACTTCGGGGATCTGGGGCAGGGCCGACAGCGCCGGGTAACAGCGGTCGCCGTCCACGTCTGTGGCGCTGGGGTTGATCGGATAAGCCGTCTTGCCCGCCCTCTTGAGCGAGCCGTAGACCAGAGAGCCGTACTTGTCCGGGTTGCGCGACGCACCGACCACGCCGAACGTCTGTGCCGCGAGCATGGCCTGCATTTCGGGCGTCATGGCCTGTGCCTTTCGTTCCGCAATCGCCAGCAGGGCCAGGAACGGAATTGGCCTTGGTGATGGTATCCTGTTTGGGGGGACGTTGTCAACCCCCATCAGGAGTTTGAACCATGCACCCGCCCCGAACCGCCGCCGTCGCCGCTGTTCTTCTTGCCGCGTCTTCTTTCGCTGCCTCGTCCCCGCGTCCCGCCGGCGCGCAGGGTTTTATGGGGGCACCGCCGCCGCCGCTGCCTGCGGGGACACGCGCCCCGGCCTTTTCCACGACGACACTGGGGGGCAAGCCGCTGACGCTGCGCGCCTTGCGCGGCCATGTCGTCCTGCTGGACTACTGGGCGACCTGGTGCGGGCCGTGCCGCATGGCGACGCCGACCATGCAGGCCCTGAACCACTGGTACGCCCGCAAGGGCCTGCGCGTGGTCGGGATGAGCGTGGACCAGGCGGACTCGCTGGCCCAGGTCAAGCCATTCGTGAAGGCGATGGGCATGACCTACACCATCACCGCCTCGCCGCAGGCCAACGGCCGCGCCCAGTCCGCTTACAACGCCCACGCGATCCCCGCTCAGTATCTGATCGACAAAAAGGGCATTGTCCGCTGGAGCCAGGAGGGCTTCTCGCCCGGCGAGGGTCCGCAGCTCGCGGCGAAGATCCGCAAGCTGCTGGCGGAGAAGTAGCCCGCGATGGGCAAGGCACCCGTAATCGGGCTGGTCCTGGGGGCGGTTCTGGTCCTCGGCTTCGTGCTCTGGCGCGTCCTGCTGCTGCCCGCCGTGGGCCGCGCCGTCTTGCTTTCGCCGCTGGCGCGTCCGATTATCCTGGGCGGGCTCCAGGACGACCTGGATACGGGGATGCACGAGAAATACTTTCTCCAGCTCGTCCGCGCGCACCAGTACGCCCAGGCGCGCGCCCTCCTCACGCCCGAGGCTCAGAAGGCCGTGCCCACGGCGACCCTGGCGGCGCAGTGGGCGGTATTTGAGAGGGCGCACGGGCGGGTGACGCGCTGGATGGAGGTGGGCGGCACCGACAGCCTCCTGCCGCAGTATGTCGAGCACCGCCTCCGCGTGAGCGGCACGCGCGGCGCGGGGACGGCGGTCCTGCGCTTCACCCAGTCGGCCCCCGGCCAGCCGCCGCCCGGCGACTGGCGCATCGCCCGCGCCACGGTCACGCCTTGAGAAGGCGCAGTCGCCGTTGACAACCGGCCCGGTGGGGCGGTATCATCAGGGCACATCTCTTCAGCGTCCCGTTCTCCGGCATCCCGCGCCTCGCTCGCGCACTTTCTTTAAGGACTCCCCGCATGGCAACCCCCCGTCAGATTCGCGGCCGCATCCGCGTCGCCAAGAACATCCAGCAGATCACCAAGGCGATGAAGATGGTCGCCGCCGCCCGCCTGCGCCGCGCGCAGGAGGCCGTCGGGGCAGCCCGGCCCTACGCCGAGAAGATGCGCGAGGTCATGGCGAGCCTCGGCGCGTCCGGCGGCGAGGGCCTCCAGCACCCGCTGCTGCGCCGCGCCGAGGGCGAGCCGCAGCGGATCGGCGTCCTGCTCGTGACCGGCGACCGCGGCCTGTGCGGGGCCTACAACTCCTCCGTCATCCGTCGCGCGAACGACCTGGTCCGCCCCTTCGGTGCGGAGCGCGTCAAGCTGGTCTGCGTCGGCAAGAAGGGTGCGACGTTCTTCCGGCGGCGCGGCTATGACATCGTCGCCGAGCACCCCGTCCCGGCCACGGGCATTTCGTTTGGGGAGGCCCAGGCGCTGGCCCGGACCGGCCGCGACCTGTTCGCTGACGGCCAGATCGACGCCCTCTACTTGATCTACACCCAGTTCTTCTCGGCCATGTCCCAGCGGCCCCAGACCCTGACCATTCTGCCCATCCAGCCCCCGGCGGCGGAGGAGGGGGCACCCGAGAACCCGCAAGCCCAGAAGCCCAAGGCCGACTACATCTTCGAGCCGGGTCCCGAGCAGATATTGGGCAGCCTGCTCCCCCGCTACGTGGACACCCAGGTCTACCAGGCCATCGTCGAGAGCGTGGCGTCCGAGCACGGGGCGCGCATGACCAGCATGTCGAGCGCGACCGACAACGCCGGCAAGATGATCTCCAACCTCACGCTCTCGCTCAACCGCGCCCGCCAGGCCACCATCACCAAGGAGATCGCCGAGATCGTCGGCGGGGCCGAGGCGCTGCGATAAAGCCGCTGATCTATGGGCCGAGCGCGAACCAGGCTCTCCGCAGGTTCGCCGTGCGGATGAGCGGCGAAACTTTGCTTGATTTGAAGAAGACGCCGGAGGCCAGTGGGGAAGAGTTCACTGTTGCGACTTTAGAGGCGGCGCCAGCCAGCCAGCATGTGTTTTGGTTTGACCTCACCCGTGTACTAGACCTTGCAGATGTCTTGACGGGACAGGTCGCTACGCAGCAACCGTCACCGGATATGAGCTGCGATACCTTCAAGCGCATTGGGCGCGGTTTCAGTCCGTGGTGCAATTCTATGAGAACGATGAACCGAGGGAGCCGCCGTGGTAGACACTTCAACACGTAAACTTGTCTTGCCTGCGGCGAATAATTCGCTCATAATTGAAACGAGCGGGGATGATTGGGCGGAGTGTTTCCTGTCAGGTATTGAGCGCATCTACCTCGGGGCGGACGATCTTTCTGTCATCCTCACCTGTCTGCGTGACACTCTCAGCAATCAGGAGATGCCCAACGAACCTGCTGATGGGGAGATAGAAGGCTTCCCTGTCGCCTGGCGGCTGTCGCTTGCGGAAGCGCACCATGTCCTTTGCGCTGCCCTCTCCGGCGAAGATCATCTCTTGTTCTGGCAGAACAGCCGTCAGTCTCCGGTGACAATCGTCGGTGTTATGCGCCTGACGCCAGAACACCGGGAGCAATGGGAGCAGCAGTTAAAGGCACTTCTGCATGACCTCCTGCCGCGCACAAACGGCCACCGCCAGTTCATCTCTGGAGGGGCGGGGCCGGTGGTTGCTGAGGCGCTTGTTTCTGAGGCGCTCAAGTAGCCAACCTTCGGAAGTGAGACGGGCGGAGGCTCGCCATTCTCGCTTGACACCCCGCAGGCTTTTCTGTTATACTCAGCTTGCGAACTTTTTCACAGATTAACAGAACATTAACAGTGCTTTTACGCGCAGAAGTTCTTCGGGAGGCTTCCTCAAAGGGGATGGAATAATACGCTATGGCAGTCGGTAAAATCGTGCAGGTGCAGGGGCCGGTCGTGGACGCGCAGTTTCAGGCGGGCAGCCTGCCCAACATTCTCAACGCGCTGACGATCCGGGACGAGGGGCGCAAGATCGACCTCACCGTCGAAGTCTCCCAGCACCTCGGCAACGACGTCGTGCGCTGCGTCGCCATGTCCACCACGGACGGCCTGACGCGCGGCATGGACGTCAACGACACCGGCGGCCCGATCACGGTCCCGGTCGGCAACGAGACTCTGGGCCGCGTCTTTAATCTTTTGGGCAAGCCCATCGACGAAAAGGGTGATGTCCCGAACGCACTGCGCTACCCCATCCACCGCGCCGCGCCCTCGCTCGAAGACCAGGCGGCGACCATCGAGATTCTCGAAACCGGCATCAAGGTCGTTGACCTGCTGTGCCCCTACCCGAAGGGCGGCAAGATCGGCCTGTTCGGCGGCGCGGGCGTCGGCAAGACCGTGACCATCCAGGAGCTGATCCGCAACATCGCGGTTGAGTTCGGTGGCGTGTCCGTGTTCGCCGGGGTAGGGGAGCGGACCCGCGAGGGCAACGACCTGTGGCTCGAAATGGGCGAAACCGAGTTCAAGGACGCCGAGGGCAAGACGGCCCACGTCATCGACAAGACGGCGATGGTGTTCGGCCAGATGAATGAGCCGCCGGGCGCGCGCCTGCGGGTCGCGCTGTCGGGCCTGACGATGGCCGAGTATTTCCGGGACGAGCAGGGGCAGGACGTCCTGCTGTTCATCGACAACATTTTTCGGTTCGTCCAGGCCGGCTCCGAAGTGTCTGCGCTGCTGGGCCGCATGCCCAGCGCGGTCGGCTACCAGCCGACGCTGGCGTCCGAAATGGGTGCCCTCCAGGAGCGCATCACCAGCACCAAGAACGGCTCGGTCACGTCGGTGCAGGCCGTGTACGTGCCCGCCGACGACCCGACCGACCCGGCCCCGGCGACGACCTTCGCCTTCCTCGATGCCACCACTTACTTGGAGCGCAGCCTAGCCGCCATTGGCATCTTCCCCGCGGTCGATCCGCTGGTCTCGACCTCGCGCATCCTGGACCCGAACATCGTGGGCCAGGAGCACTACGATGTGGCGCGCGGCGTCCAGAACATCCTCCAGAAGTACAAAGAGTTGCAGGACATCATCGCGATCCTGGGCATCGACGAGCTTTCCGACGAGGACAAGCTGACGGTCGCCCGTGCCCGCCGCATCCGCAACTTCCTGGGGCAGCCGTTCGCCGTCGCGGAGCAGTTCACCGGCCTGCCCGGCCAGTACGTCCGCCGCGAGGACACGGTCCGCTCCTTCAAGTCGATCTTGGACGGCGAGCACGATGACCTGCCGGAACAAGCCTTCCTCAACTGCGGCCCCATCGAGCACGCGGTCGAGAAGGCCAAGGCGATGGGCGGCTAGGGGACCCGGTGCGTACCGAACTCGTCAGCGTAGGGGCGAACCTTGTTCGCCCTGCTTTTCATTCTCGGCCTGATTTTCTATGGGACAAGATTCATGGCAGCAACGTATACACTGGATGTCGTGACGCCTGAGCGGGTCATGCTCAGCGAGGCCGTGACGCAGACCATCGCGCCCGGCACCGAGGGGCAGCTTGGCATCCTCGCCCACCACGCGCCGCTGATGAGTGAGCTTGGCCCCGGCGAAGTCCTGGCGACACTGGCCGACGGGCGCACGACGGCCCACCTGGTCATCTCGGGCGGGTTTTTGGAAGTCGCCTCGGAAGACGGCGGGCGCACGACGATTCTGGCCGACCGGGCGGAGCGGGCCGACGAGATCGACGTCACCCGCGCCGAGGCCGACCTCGCTGCCGCCCGGCAGATGCTGGCCGACGCAGGAGCGGACGGGCAGGCCGAGGCCCGCCGCTCGATCACCGACGCTGAGACCCGCCTGCGCGTCTCGCGCGGCTCTTAGGCTATGTGTCGATGTCCTCCCGCAGAGAAGAACCATGCCTTTGGCACATGAAAACAACACGGCCCTGAAGGTCTGGCGGCTGCTCTTCGTGAGCGCGCTGCTGATCCTGGGTGGCATCCTCGGCTCCCAGGCGGGCACTTACATTGTGACCTGGGTGCGCGGATTGGATGGCACAAACAGCCTCGCGGTCGCCGCGCGTGACAGCTTCGCGACGGGGGGCCAGCGCACCATCGCCGTGTTCGCTTTCACGGTGCTTGGCGTTCTTGTCGCGCGGCTGGTCTCGACCCCTGCATTCCGGTGGCTGGTGCAAACCGGCGACCGGCTCTGGGAGATGGAGCCTAACGACAAGGTCGCCACGTTCGTGGGTGTCCTGACCGGCCTGCTGCTGACCGTGATGCTGCGCGTGAGCTTCCCGATCCTGGCCGTCTGGGGGACGCTGTTCGTCGGGCTGATGCTGGTTTACCTGTGTACCGTCGCGGCTTCGAGCATGAAGGATGAGCTTCGTTTGTTCGTCCCCGGCTCCGCCGTCTCGCCCGTGGACCCCAAAGAGGTCGTCCCCGAGCAGTGCAAAATTCTGGACACCAACGTCATCATCGACGGGCGCGTCGCCGACATCTGCCGGACGGGCTTCATTGAGGGCCTGATCTACGTCCCCGGCTTCGTGCTGGACGAGTTGCAGCACATCGCCGACTCGGCGGACGGGCTGAAGCGGGCACGGGGGCGGCGCGGGCTGGACATCCTGAACCAGATGCGGACCGAGCAGAAGCTGATGGTCCGCACCTACGATAACACGGACCCGCACGACCGTGACGAGGTGGATGCCAAGCTGGTCAAGCTCGCCAAGAAGCTCAACGGCAAGCTCGTCACCAACGATTACAACCTGAACAAAGTCGCCGAGCTTCAGGGCGTCACCGTCTTGAACATCAACGAGCTGGCGAATGCCGTCAAGCCCGTCGTCCTGCCCGGCGAGGAGATGACCGTCCTGATCATCAAAGAGGGCAAGGAGCCGAACCAGGGCGTCGCGTACCTCGATGACGGCACGATGATCGTGGTCGAGGGCGGACGCCGCCGGATCGGCGAGACCCTGTCGGTCGTCACGAGCAGCGTACTCCAGACTGTGGCCGGCAAGATGATCTTCGCCAACATCCGCGGCGAGGACGAGGACGAGGAGGGCGGCTTGCGGGTTTACCCGCGCGGCGGCCCCCCGACTGACCGCCGCAGCTCCGGCCGACGCTATTAAAGCCGATGCCCGCCACTTACGCGCTTATCCCCGCCGCGGGCCGCGCCGCACGGTTCAGCAGCCCTAGCGACCCCGCCGGGGGCAACAAAGTCTACGTGACGCTGGCCGGTCAGCCTCTGCTGCGCTGGACCGTCGCGGCGTTCACGGGCCATCCCGCCATAGACGGCGTGGTCGTCATCGCGCGCCCGGACGAGATTACCCGTTGCCGCGCGGCCCTGGACGGCCTTCCCCATGTCCTTGCCATCGTCTCCGGCGGGCAGACGCGCCAGGCGTCGGTCGCCATCGGCCTCTTCGCGCTGGGGGGTGACCCGGCGGACGTCGTGCTGGTCCACGACGGTGCCCGCCCCCTTGTTACCCCCGACGTCATCTCCCGCTGCCTTCTGGGTGTTCGCGAGCACGGCAGCGCCGTCGCTGCCCTGCCCGTCGCCGACACTCTTAAAGCCGTCGGCGAAGGCCAGACGGTGCAGCGCACCGTGGACCGCGAGGGCCTGTGGGCGGTGCAGACGCCGCAAGCCTTCCGGCTGGACGCCCTGTTCCAGGCCCATAGCGACGCCCGCGACGCGGGCTGGGCCGGCACCGATGAGGCCTCCCTTGTCGAACAGTTCGGGGACGATCCCGTCCACCTCGTGCTTGGCGATCCCGCGAACTTCAAGATCACACGCCCCGAGGACCTGCGCCTGGCCGAAGCCGTCCTGGCTGCGCGCCCGGACCCGAAGCCCATGCCCGCTCCTTCCCCCCTGCCCCGAATCGGCTTCGGCTACGACATCCACCCGCTCGCGGAAGGCCGGCGGCTGTTCCTCGGCGGCGTCGAGATACCCAGCGCGCGGGGGTTGGACGGCCACTCGGATGCCGACGTCCTCCTCCACGCCCTGTGTGATGCCCTGCTGGGCGCGGCGGGCCTGCCCGACATCGGCCACCTGTTCCCGAACACCGACCCGGCCTACAAAGACGTGTCCAGCTTGCGGCTGCTGCGCGAGGTCGCCCAATGTCTCACCGCCTCGGGCTACCGAGTCGGCAACGTGGACCTGACGCTGATCGCCGAGGCACCCAAGATCGCGCCGTTTGTAGACGCGATGCGCGCGGCTATCGCCGAAGCGCTGGGGCTTCCGCCCGTCCTTGTGGGTATAAAGGCTACTACCAACGAGGGCCTCGGCTCGCTCGGGCGCGGCGAGGGCATCGCCGCCCACGCCGTCGCCCTGCTTGCCGGGCCACCCTGAGTGCCGTAAAGGGGAACATACACCATGTCCATTGCCGTTTCAGTCAAGGGCAAGCACCTTCAGGTGACCGAGGGGCTGCGCGACCACGCGCAGCACCGGCTCCAGAAGCTTGAAACGTATTTCCGGGACATCCGCGAGGCTGTCGTCGTCGAAAGCGTCGAGGGCGGCCAGCACCGCGTCGAGGTCACGCTGGAGGGCGACGGGCTGATGCTGCGGGGCGAGGAGCGTACCAACGACATGTACGTCTCGCTGGACCGCGTCGTGGACAAGCTGGAGCAGCGCCTGAAGAAGTTCAAGGCCAAGCACACGGATCTGCGCCACCAGCAGAGCCTGCGAACGGCGGGCGCGGACGGCCTGGGCGGCGTGTCCGGTATGGACGGTATGCTGCCCGCCGGGTCCGAGGACGACGTGGACGACGCCCCACGCATCGTCCGCACCAAGGCGGTCACGATGAAGCCGATGGGCATCGACGACGCCGTGCAGATGCTGGAGCTGACCGACCACGATTGGTATGTTTATCTGGACATGGACACGCACATGACCCAGGTTGTCTACCGCCGCCGCGACGGCAACTACGGCCTGGTCGTGCCGAAGATCTGATCGCCTTAACTGGGTGCCTCAACTGGGCGCATGAACGGCCGCGGCAGCAATGATGTTGCCGCAGCTTTTGTCTGGTTACGCTCACAAAGATACTGCGCGCGTTTCCTATGCCCCCCCGTTTCTTGTGGTAGAATAACCTCATGGTCACGTTTGACGCCGGAACACCGGCGGCCATACCGGCAGCAACGACCTTGGAGGCACCGCCCATGATCGAATCCGCCCCAGACCAGAACGCTACGGACAAGACCATCACGGACAAAACCACAACAGACAAGGCCGCGACGCCTCCCACGGCTCGCCCCGGCCCAGACTTCCGGCAGGCGGCGCTGACTCTGCTCCCTTACGTCCTTCTGCTGGCGACCACGTTCTCTGTGTTCGCGCAATCGGTGGACGACCCGTTTATTACGTTCCGGTACGCCCGAAACATGCTGGCGGGGTTGGGGCCTGTCTTCAATCCCGGCGAGCGCGTGGAGGGCTTCACCAGCCCGCTCCACCTGCTGCTGACTGTCCTGCTGCTGAAGATATTCCCCGGCGTCGGCGCGCTTTTCAAGGCGAAGCTCGCCAGCTTGCTGTTCGCGCTCGTCCTGCTCTGGCAGGTCCGCCCGCTGGCACGGGAGTTCGGGTTGTCGCCGACTCAGGGAGTCCTGGCCCAGTGCCTCATCGCCCTGAACGTCAACCTGGCTGTGCCCGCCGTCAACGGCCTCGAAACCACGATGTACGCGGTCCTGCTGACGGCCGGCGTCCACCGCTTCCTCGTTGAGTGCCGGGAGGAGGACGCAGGGCAAAAGCCGCAGCTCGGCTCGGCGCTTTGGCTGGTCGCTGCCCTGGTCGCGCGCCCCGACACACTGCTCAGTTTCGGTGCCCTGCTCTGCGTCCTGCTCTGGCGTTTGCGCCGGGGTCAGACGACCGTCCCGCGCACCGCCTCCTGGGCTGTCGTCTTCCTCGTGCCGCTGGGGGCGATGACGCTGGCGCGGCTGTCCTACTTCGGCGAGCCGCTCCCCAACACGTACTATGCCAAGCACTCCGTGCTGGGATTCAGCATCCCGCACGGGATCAGCTACCTGCTGCGGCCTATGACGCCCATCGGGACCGAGACGCATGTGATGCCCCGGCGCGGCGGGACATTCGACTCCTACTTCCTGCTGCCGCAGCTGCTGTGGTACTGGGGGCTGTTCGCCCTGGGCTTGACCCGGCTGAAGTCGCTCAAGAATTCCCCCGTCCTCCTCGCCGAGATCGCGGCCATGCTGGTGCTGGTGCTACGGGCGGGCGGGGACTGGATGCTGGGGTGGCGGTTTATCCTTCCGTTCTCTCCCTACCTCACCTTCATCCAGTGCCTCGGCCTCGTCGCCGCGGGTGATCTGCTGGCGCGCGCACTGCGTTTCCGCCCTCAGCGCGGCTACGGCGCGGCCGTGGCGGCGACCGGGCTGTTTTGGCTGGCCTCGGCCTGGGCCAATCCGCACTTCTCCTGGAGCGCGACCGGATTCTCGACGAACGACCGTGACCTGCTGGCCCCCTCCATGTATGGCCGCATCTGGGTCGCCGCCGCGGACTACATCCAGGTCCACGTCCCGCGGGGGGGCACGGTCGCCGGGTCGGAGATGGGGTACGCGCCCTACGTCAACATGGACAAGCACTTTTTCGACGTCCGCGGGCTGACGAACGCCGAAGTGGCGCTCGGATCCCCGAACGGGGAGAAAGACTACGCGGGAGTCCATGATAGGAAATGGTTTTTGCCCGACAGCTTTGTCGGCAGCCGCATCCTGAAACTGTCCCCCTCTCTGATCTATATCGTCATCGACGAGGCAAAAAAGCCCCTTATCTTGAACGGCCGCTACAAGAAGACCCTGATCAGTGATGACATGCAGGCCCGGATCAAGGCCTGCAAGACTTACGTGAACTTCTACGTGCCGGTCACGCCGCCCCCGCAGCCCTAGCCCGCTCTGGCTCACCGGGTGTGCTGCCGCCCTGCTTGTGCCACACCAACGGAAACAAGTGATAGAAGAAGACGCGCGTGAGGGAGCCGGCGTGGAAGAGCCGGCTTCCTCTTGCCGCTTCCACCGCAGCGCGGCAAGGCTGCCCGTCTCCTTGATGCGGGCCAACAGGCTGCCCCGGCGCTGACCGACATGCTCTTCCCGCCCAAGGCCATCCGCGCCACCCCCCTTGCCCTCTTCCACGCGGCTTATGACCTGGCAACCCATAGAATAGAAATTCTTGGGTTCAACGGCTTCACCCAGCAGACCTCCAATCGCAGAAGGCGCGGGCCGCAGGTATAATAGGCGGGCCGCCTGACGGGCGACGCACGAAACTCTTGAGGAGAACACTCATACCATGAAGATCGGTATGCTGACCGGCGGCGGCGACTGCCCCGGATTGAACCCGGCCATCAGAGGGGCCGTCCTTCGCCTGCTGGACTATGGCGATGAGGTCATCGGCTTCACCCAGGGCTGGAAGGGCCTGGTCGAAGGGAACACGATGCCGCTGACGCTGGACCGGGTCGAGGGCATCATCGACCAGGGCGGGACCATCCTGCGCTCGTCGCGCACCAACCCGTTTGCCCAGGGCAAAGAAGCCCAGCGCGATGCCGTGCTGACGAACATCAAGAAGTTCGAGCTGGACGCCCTGATCGCTCTGGGCGGCGAGGACACGCTGGGCGTCGCCTCCAAGCTCTACACACAGCACGGGGTCAAGACGGTCGGTGTCCCCAAGACGATGGACAACGACCTGAGCTTGACCGACTACACGTTCGGCTTCGACTCGGCGGCCTCGGTCGCTCTGGAGAGCATCGACCGGCTGCGGGACACGGCGAGGTCGCACGACCGCGTGATCGTGGTCGAGATCATGGGCCGCCACGCCGGCTGGACCGCCCTATGGGCCGGCGTCGCGGGCGGCGCGGACTACGTCGCCATTCCCGAAGTCCCGCTGGACATGGACGCCATGTGCGCGCACCTCCAGGCCAATTATGCGCGCGGCAAGACCTGGGGCATCGTCGCCGTCAGCGAGGGCGTCGAGATCGCCGGCGCGCAGAAGGCCGAGGACGCCCAATTGGACGCCTTCGGGCACCACCAGCTCGGCGACGTGGGCATCGGCCCGGCCATTGCCAAGGAGATCGAGAAGCGCACGGGCATCCCCACGCGCGACGCGGTCCTCGGCCACGTCGTCCGGGGCGGGTCGCCGACACTGTTCGACCGCATCTTGGGGACGCGCGTCGGTATCAAAGCCGCTGAACTGGTCCATGCGGGCGAGTTCGGCAAGATGGTCGCCCAGCAGGGGACGGAGATCGTCGCTGTGCCCATCGAGGACGCCGTCAAGCAGTGGAAGCTGGTCCCGCGCGGCCTGTACGACGAGTTCCTGACGACGTTCAACAAGTAGCGTCGGCGCGCTTCACGGCACGGACCCGGCACTGGAAGTGCCGGGCTACCTGGAGGAAGTGCCTCCGGCACTGAAGAGTGGCGTTCGCAAACAATCCCTCAGCCCCGGAGGGGCTTTCTCCGAGTAGCCCGGCACTTCCAGTGCCGGGTTCTGAGAACCTATCCATGCCCCCTGACCTTATCACCCTGGGCGAAGCGCTCATGGACCTGCCCTCGACGCAGTCCGGCGTTTCACTCGCCGACGCGCCCGGATTTGCCAAGGTCCCCGCCGGGGCACCCGCGAACGTCGCCGTGGCCGCGCGGGCGTTAGGACTGGAAACGGCCTTCGTCTCCAAGGTCGGCACGGACGCCTTCGGGGAGGCTATCATCAAGACGTTCGCGGGCTATGGCGTGGACACGACGCACGTAGTCCAGGACGCCGACGCGCGGACTGGCCTGGCGTTCGTCTCGGTCCAGCCCGACGGCTCGCGCGACTTCCTCTTCTACTTTGACCCCGCCCGCGACTTAGCCCTCCGGCCCGACGAGCTGGACTTGGACTGGCTGAACACGGCCCGTGTGTTGCACTACGGCAGCATCTCGCTGATCGCCGAGCCGGGCAGGAGCGCGACCCTGGCCGCCGCCGCACACTTGATCAAGGCAGGGCGGGCCGTCTGCTCCTACGACCCTAACCTGCGGCCCCGGCTGTGGCCGGACGTGCGCGCGATGCGGGCGGGCGTCCTGCTGGGCTTTACCGTCGCCGATTTGGTCAAGATCAGCGTCGAAGAACTGTTGTTTTTATACCCGGACGCCGCCGATGAGGCGAGTGCCGTGGGCGTCTTAATGCGCGACTTCCCCAACCTGCGCTTGGTGGCTGTGACCGAGGGGGGCTTGGGATGCCGGGGCTATGCCCCTCGCGGCGTGTACGCGGACGCGCCCGGCTTCGCCGTGGACTTCGTGGACGGGACGGGCGCGGGCGATGCGTTCATGGCGGGCCTCCTGGCCTCCCTGCTGCGGCAGGGGCCAATCCTCAGTGCGACTCTCGACGGCATCGGGGCCGTGCTGCCCGACGCCCTGCGCTATGCCAACGCCTGCGGGGCGCTGGCGGCGACCCGGCTGGGCGCGTCGATGCACTGGCTGACGGAAGACGCCGTGCGGGCAATTATGGGCGGGCAATTATGGGAGGCTGACACATGATCACGATTGACCTCACAGGCCGGAACGCGCTGGTTACGGGCGGGACACGGGGGATCGGGCGGGCGATCTCGCGGCGGCTGGCCGAGGCAGGCGCGAACACGCTGGCCGTCTACACGCACGACGCGGACACGGCGGCCACGTCCCTGGCGGAGCGGCAGGCGCGGGGGAGTGGGGGAACACACGCGAACGTGCAGGCGGACATCGGCGACGAGGCGCAGGTGGATGCCTTGGTCGCGCGGACAAAGGCCGACTTTGCGGACGGCCTGGACTTCCTGATCCTGAACGCGGGCATCGGCCTGGGCGGCAAAGTGACGGAGATCGAGCCGGCGCAATGGCGGCGGATGCTGGACGTCAACCTCGGCTCGGCATTTTTGCTGGCGCGTGGTTTAGTGCCGGTCATGCGCCGGGGCGGGGCAGTCGTCGCCATCGGCAGCGGGTCCGGGCACGACCCCTTGCCCGGCCTGGCCTTCTACGGGGCCGCCAAGGCCGCCCTGAACCTCTTCGTCGCCGATCTCGCCCTCGAAGTGGGGCCGGCGGGCGTCCGCGCCAACGTCGTCTCGCCCGGCGGCACGGACACGTCGTTCCAGGAGGACGCCCCCTCGCCGCGCGCCGCGCCGGGCGGCGGGACCCACAACGCCCTGGGCCGCCGCGGCGTCCCCGACGACGTGGCGGGCGTGGTCCTGTTCCTGTGCAGCGACCTCTCCGGCTTCGTCACCGGCCAGGCCCTCCGCGTCAACGGCGCGGCTTTTTAGGCCGTGCCGCTCAAACTGCTCGTGATGCGCTTCACATGGGCTACGCCCTCAGTGTAGTTCACCCGGTAAACATCTGGACTCGCTAAACTTTCCCATTCGGCGAAACCAGCGGCATCATCAACAGATTTTAGGAGCAGCGTCATGAGATTGCCGTGCGTGACCGCAACCGTCGCCACGGCACCATGCCCGCTCATATCGGTCATGGCCGCCATGCCGCGCCTCATCGCCGTTCGGCTTGACTCACCCCCCGGCAGGCACAAGTCCATATCCGTGAAGCTCAGTTTCAGCCTTTCGCGCCAATCTGTGAGAGAAGCACCACATAGGACACGCTCACGCAGGTGCCCGTCAGTCTCCACCTCCAGGTGACAAAGCCGCGCCAGTGGCGCGGCTGTCAGATAGGCCCGCAGGAATGGGCTGGACGCGATGCGTCCGATGGGTTCTTGGGCGAGATGCTGCGCGAGCGCAGTCGCTTGTTTCTCGCCCAGTTCTGTCAATGGTGCGTCAGGTTCTTGGCCTGACGCTTGACAGTGGCGAACCAGATAGATCGTCTGTGTCATTGTTGCTTTACGATACGCCCCGACGCACGGCCAGGTCCTCCGCGTCAACGGCGCGGCCTCTTAGCGCGGCCCCTCAACAGCCTCTACTGCGTCTTTCGCGTCCTTCAAACTTGCCCCGGTCTGCTCGCGGTAGAGCTTGATCGCGTGGATCTTTTTGCCCTGATACAGCAGTTGCATGACCGCGTCTGAGGGGGGCGGATATTGTCCCGGCGGCCCTGTCGTGTCAAGCACCTGCCCTTGCGGGCGCACCTGGGCGGTGTTCGACTGGCCTGGGGAGCGGAACCGGGAGGCCAGGGACAACGTGGCGAGGGCGATCCCGATCACCTCGAACGGGACGGGGCCGACGAGACCGTGCGTTGAACCCTGCGTGATCAGCAGGCCCGGAGTTTGGGGCGTGACCTGGACGACGCGCACGGAAGGCCGCGCGATGACACCCACCGTCGCCGCGATGCCGGCGCACACCATGAGTGTCTGGGCAACGTTCACTGCTTGCTCTCCCCTTGTGCTTCCTGTTGCTCCCGCCGCTGAAGCGACGGGCTGTTCAGATAGAACCCCCTTCAGGGCTACGAAAAAGGTCTGCTCTTCAGCCGCGAAGCGGGTTGAGTCCGCCTAGCCCGACCTATGAAGCCTGCGCCGCCCTACTCTTTTATCTTGGGCAGGGCGGCAGGTTTCGCACCGCTCTTTTGGCCCTGGGCGATCTGCGACAGGGTGACGAGGGTGTAGCCCTGGGCGCGCAGGGCGGCGACGAGGGCGGGGAGGGCCTGGGTGGTGACGTCGGGGCCGTTGTGCATCAGGACGATGGAGCCGGGGTGGACGTGGGTGAGGACGTAGCCGACCAATCCCCGCGGAGAGCCGACGTCCTCGGCGTGGAGGGCGTCCACGGTCCAGTAGCCCAGCGACAGGCCGTACAGGTGGGCGAGGCGCTGTACGGCGGCGTCCGCATTGCCGCCGGGCGGGCGGAAGAAGCGGGGCTGATGGCCGGTCAGCGACTGGATCAGGACGCTGGCGCGCAACAGCTCGCCCTCGGCCACGGCGGGGATGACCAGGTTCATGTTGGGGTGGGTGTAGGAGTGATTTTCCACTTCGTCGCCTCGCCGGGCCATGCGGCGTAGTAGGTCCGGGGCAAGCTCGGCGCGCGACCCGACCACGAAAAACGTCGCGGGCGCGCGGGCCGAGTCCAAGGCGTCCAGCAGGGCGGGTGTCTTCTGGGCGCTCGGGCCATCGTCGAAAGTCAGCGCGATCTGGCGGCGAATCGGGTTGCCGTACCAGAGGGTGATCGGGTGGGTGCCCGTCCCGAACAGGGCACGAGCGAACTGGCGTCCGTTCTTGTAGCTCGGGTCCAGCGCGGCGGCATTGGCGAGGTGGGTGTCAGCCCCGGTCGCGTTTTTCTGAGACAGGTCGTACTGGGCCAGGGTCCACTCGGCCACCTTGAGGCTCGGGCGCAGGCGCAGCAGGTTCCAGAGGCGCGTCTTCAGGGCGACCGTAGCTGGGTCGGCGTCGGCTTGCCGGGCGACCTCGCCGCCCGCGTTGCTGACCCGGACGGTCTCCGTCTGCGTCAGCAGCGTGTTCCCGTTGGCGTCCACGGCTTCCAGCCGCACGGTATGGGTGCCGTTAGCGACGCGGCGGGTGTTCCACGAGAACCGATATGGGGGCTGGTTGACCATCGCGGCCACCTGCCCGTCCACGGCGTAGGAAAGCAGGGCGGTTTGGGCGGGCAGGACATCCGGGGGCGTCAGATCGGCGGTCCCGGAGCAGGCGCGAACGGCCCCGACCCGGCGCGCGGCGTCCGCCGACGCGCCGCCCATGTGGTCGGCGTACATCTGCTGCAAGTCCGGCTCGACCACGCACGGCTCCAGCGGGCGCACGGGGTCGAACAACGGTCGCAGGCCGTCCTCCTCGCGGACACGCGGGACGCCGCCCGGTGTCGCCAGGAACGACGAAAGCAGCGTCGCCCCGGCCTTGGGGTCGGCGCGGAAGGTCGCTAGGGCGATGACTTCCTGCCGCACCGGGTCGCTCGCGCCCGGACTCGCCATCGCCAGCGCGCCCTGGGCGTCGCCGCCGAGCATCTGAACATAGGCCCGCGCGGTCTGGAGGCCGCCCCCCTGGGCCGGCGTCAGGCCGGGCGAAAGCGCAGCCTTCGTCAGGGCCTCGCGGGCGGCATCCGCCTTGCCGTCCAGCAGTGCGGCTAGGGCCAGGCCGTACAGCGCCGAAGGCTCCGGGTCTGCCGAAGCCGCCCGCGCGAAGTCAGCCTGCGCCCGGCCCGCGCCGCCGACATAGAGGGCCGTCGCCCCGCGCAGCTCGTAGGGTAGGGCGGCGTCCGGGTAGGCCGTGACGAGGTTCTGGGCGGCGTCTGCGGCCTCGCCGTAGCGGCCCGCTTCGAGCAGGTGCAGGGCGTAACCGACTTGCGACTCATACGTGGCCTTCACGTCGTCCGCGCGGGCGGGCAGGCCGGCGATGCTCACCGCGAGAAATATAAAAATGCCGCCGGCGGTGGCGGCTCTGCAAAACAGCATCGGTACACGTTCCTCTTTGGGTCGGGGATGACGAGGTTGAAGTCCCGCGCATTGAAACCCATGGCTGAGGGGCGCAGAGCGCCGGTTGTCCCTCCGGGACAGAGGATAAAGCGGAGGCCGCCAGTAGCCTATCTTGTGTCCCGGAGGGACAATCAGCCGGAGGCTACTCAGGCATGGATTTTAACCCGTGGCACACCCGTCCGTGACGCTCACGCCAACACCAGCCCCACTATCTTACCCCACACCCCGCCCCAATCCCTAAACTGTGCCCCCTCAAACTGTGCCCTCTCACCGCGCCAGGGCGGCGCGGACCATCTCGCGGCAGACCGGCGCGGCGGCGGCCCGGCCCGCGCCGCCGTTCTCCACGATGCAGGCGAAGGCGACGGTCGGGCGGTCGGCGGGGGCGAAGCCCGCGAACCAAGAGTGCGTTTCGCCGTCTCCCTGGTTGTTCTGCGCGCTCCCTGTCTTGCCCGCGACCGAAACGCCCAAGCCGTCAAAGACGCCCCGCGCCGTCCCGTCCGTGACCACGCGCGCCAGCATCCCGCGCAGCCGAGCTGCCGACTCGGGCTTCAGGGCGGGTGTGCCCACGACCGCCGCGCCGTTCCCCTTGAGAAACCGGGCGGGCAGGGCATGGCCGTCGTCGGCCACGGCCTGCGCGACGCGGCCCATCTCCAGCGGCGTGACCTCGGCGGCCCCCTGCCCGTAGCCAGAGTCGGCCAGGGACGCGCCTAGCTCGGCCAGCGGGCGCATGTGGGTCAGGCCGAACCCGCGCCGCGCTTCGGCGTCGAAGGCGGGTGCGCCGACGGCGATGCCCAGGTGCGCGAAGTAGACGTTACACGAGACGCGCAGGGCTTTCGCCAGGTCCGTGGACCCGTGCGGCACGAACCCCTCCTCGTCGGTGATACGCCGCGAGTAGCGCCGCCCGCCGAAGCGCCAGGTGACGTGGGGATCGGTGTGATTGCAGACGACAACCGTGCCGCCCAGACCGTGCGCCAGGGCGGCGGACGCGGTCACGATCTTGAAGGCCGAGCCGGGCGGGTACAGGCCCGACAGGGCGCGGTCAAACGCCGGGCCGGCGGGCTGGGTTTGCAATGCCGCCCACGTGTCGGGCGTCAGTGTGGCCGGGTCGAACGTCGGCAGCGAGACGGCGGCCAGCACCTCCCCCGTGCGGACGTCCAGCAGAACCGCCGCGCCTTTGTTCTTGGGCCGGCCCGTGCGTTTGTCTTTGACTGTGGCGGCGTAATGTTGCAAGGCGTCCAGGGCCGCTGCCTGCAAGCGCCGATCCAGGGTCAGGGTCACGTCCTGTCCATGCGGGTCGCGGTGGAACGGTAAAAAGCGCGTCCGATAGGGAGTCAAAAGATCGGCGTAGCCGGGGAAGCCGCGTAGGCGGTCGTTCGCGCCCAGGGCGTTGGCCGGGGAAGCCGGGCGCTCCACGGCGGCCACGATCTGCGCGAAGGCGGCTCCGCCGGGGTAGACCCGCGCCCGTCCGTCCGGGCACAGCAGCGTCGTCTGCCCCGGCTCATTGTCATCTTGGGCGTCTCGCGCCAGTGCCTCGCCGTTGCGATCAAGAACGGCCCCGCGTGGAATGGCACTGGCATAGGCCAGCAGGCGCGGGTTGACGTGCGGCGGGGGGGTGGCCCCTCGGGGCGTATCCCGGTCGGGCGTCCGCAGCAGCCGCGTCGCCAGCGCCCTGTCTTGGACGCCCTGCACGTCGAACAGGCGCACCAGGCCGACCCCGACCAGTAAATAGGCGGCGCAGGCGAGGGCCAGCCCGCGCGCGGCCCGTGTCCATTCGGGCGTCGCCCGGTCCACGGCCCCGGCGGGCAGCGTCTTGCCTGATAGGTGCAGCAGCAGGCCCAGCGCGAAGAAGCACGAAACGAGCGACGACGTGCCGTAGGAGACGAACGGCAGGGTCACGCCGGTTAGCGGGACCAGCCCGGACACGCCGCCAAGAATGATCATGGCCTGGAAGCCCACCAACAGCGTCAGCCCCGAGGCCAGCAGACGATCAAATTCCGTGCCGGCGCGTAGGGCGACGCGCAGCCCGCGCGCGATCAGCAGGGCGTAGACCGCCAGCACGACCAGCCCGCCTACCAGCCCGGTCTGCTCGCCCAGCGTGGCGAAGATCGAGTCGGACCCGGCGCGGGGCACGAAGTCGGGCCGGCCCAGCCCCAGCCCGCTTCCCCACGTCCCGCCCGTCGCCATGCCCCACAGCCCCTGCGCCAATTGCGCGCCGTTGCGGTCTGAATTGTCCCACGGGCGCAGCCACATCGTCACGCGCGTCGCAAAGAAGCCGAAGTGGAGCGCGTAGCCCGCCCCGGCTGCGAGCAGGAGCAAGGCCGACCCGACCAGCGGATAGACCCAGCGGCGCGTCGTCAGGAACAGCAGGGCGAGAAACACGCCGAACAGCAGCACGGCGGGGCCTAGGTCTTTTACCAGGAGGAACAGGCCCAGGCAGAACCCGTACACGCCGGCCAGCGGCCCGAAGTCCCGGAGGCGGGGCAGCGCTGCCTTCGCGTCGCCCAATGTCCCCTGCCGCTCGGCCAGATAAGACGCCACGAACAGCACCAGGAGCAGCTTGATGAATTCGACGGGTTCCACGCCGAAAAGCTGGATGTGGACGCCGCCCGGCCCGTGCCCCAGCACCAGCAGCCCGAGCATCAGCATCGCCGCCGCCCCGGCATAAGCGTACCCGTACCGCCGCAGCGGCAGTCGTGCGAAGGGCCGCGTCAGCGGCACGACGAGGGCCGGCATCCCCCACAGGCAGACGCCCCACGCCTGGCCCGTGAACGCGAACGTGTCCCGGTAGGGGTCTTTGACGCTGTAGACCAGGATCAGCCCCAGCCCCGACAGCAGCGCGGCCAGGGGCAGCAGAAACGGGTCGGCGGACGGCGCAGACTTGCGGAGGACGGCGTGGGCCAGCCAGAAGACCAATAGGAAGGCCAGCACACCGCCCCAGAACAGCCGCAAGACGTCTCGGGGCGTCCGCACCACGAAGTCGTCCCCGATGTCCTGGGTGACGACGCCCTTCAGTGCCCGCGCGTGGCGCAGGGCGTAGACCGAGGGCCACGCGCGGGTCTGCGCTGAGGCGAGCTGCTTTGCCTGATCGCCGCTGATGGACAGCGCCGAGGCGAGCTGGGCGGGCGAAAGGGCGTTGACGTTGACGGGGTGGGCCGGGTAGTCAGTCGTGGCTTTCTTGCCCTGGAAGACCAGGGCCAGCCCGAAGAGCAGGACGACCTGGACGGCCAGCAGCAATAAAAACTCGGTCTTGCGCTCGGGCTTGCGTGGGTTGATCATGGGTTACAGGGTGTCGCAGAACCCATTATACCAGGGGGTACAATAACCCTATGGACCCGCTCGCCCAGCAGATCACCGACTTCATCCAGCGCCCCGCTCCTACCGGCAGCGAAGAGGCCGATGATGGGGAGTTCGACCGCCTCGCCCTCGCCCTGTTCGCCCGGCAGTACGCCTGCTGCGCGCCTTACCAGCGCCTTTGCTATGGGGTGGGGACGACGCCGGGCACAGTACATCATTGGCGCGACATCCCCGCCGTGCCCGCTGCGGCTTTCAAGGCGTTTGACCTGTCCTGCGTCCCGCCCGCCCGCGCGGCCTCCGTCTTCCACTCGTCGGGCACGACCGGGGCGCAGACCAGCCGGCACTTCTTCGACGCCGACGGCGTGGCGCTGTACGAGGCCAGCCTGCGGGCGGGGTTTGCCCAGGCCTTGCCCCAGCGCCCGGCCCGGCTGTGGGCCATGATGCCCGAGCCGCAGTCCGCGCCGCATTCGTCGCTGTCGCACATGCTGGGGGCATTGGGCGCGGAGCGGTTCTACTGGGACAACGACGCGGCCCTGGCGTCCGCGCTGGCCGCTTTGGACGCGCCGGTCACGCTGTTCGGCACGGCGTTTGCCTTCGTGCAGCTCTTCGACGGCACGCGCCAAGATTGGCACCTGCCTCTAGGAAGCGTCGTCGTCGAGACGGGCGGCTTCAAGGGGAAGACGCGCGAGGTGCCCCGAGACGAACTCTACGGTCAGTTCGGCTCGCGCCTGGACGTCCCGCTAGACCGTTGCTGGAGCGAGTACGGGATGTGTGAGATGGCGTCGCAGTTTTATGGGCGCGGGCTGGACCCGGTCAAGCGCGGCCCGCACTGGGTCCGCTCGCGGGCCATTGAGCCTGAGACTGGGGACGACGCACCCGCAGGTATGCCAGGCCTGCTGCGCCACTTCGACCTGGCGAACTTCAACTCAGTAGCAGCGGTGCAAACACAGGACGCGGGGACGCTGACATCCGGCGGCTTCGTCCTGCAAGGGCGCGCACCCGATGCCGAAGTCCGCGGCTGCTCACTGACCGTGGAAGAGCTATGGACGACACCCCGGACAGCCTAGCCGCCGCCTTCGGGCGGCTCAGGCACCAATCCCAGATGTTGGCGGCCACGCCTCAGTCGGACATCGTGGACGCCCTGGGCGCGCTGGCCGCCCGCTGGCGCGATCCCGATTACCCGCTCCGGCAGGAGGCCGAAGGCTGGACCGACCCGTTCCCCTGGGCGATGGTCCGCGTCAGCCTGGACGCCCTCTTGGACTCGCTGCGGCCCGAATCCCTGTGGCGGCTGATCGACGCCGAGGATGTCCGCGACATCCGGGGTGGGGGCGTGGTCGGCCATGTGGTCGCCGCCAACACGCCGCTGCTGGCCTGGGTGAGCGTGATCCGTGCCCTGCTCGTGCGCCGCGCGTCGCTGGTCAAGCTGCCCTCGGGTCCCGCCGCCCATTGGGGGCGGATGCTGGCGCGGGCGCTGGCCGATGTCTCGCCGCCGCTCGCCGGGTGCGTCTGTGTGGCCCAATGGCCCGGCGGGACCGAATGCTTAAACGCCGCCCTCTGCGCCGGGGCCGACCTGGTAGTCGCGCACGGGGGTGATACGACGATCAGCACCCTGCGCGCGCTGTGCCCTTCGGATACGCCGTTTGTCGGCTACGGCCACCGGGTGTCGTTCGGCCTGGTTGCGCGCGGCGCGGGGACATCCGAGGCCGCGGCAGGGCTGGCACGCGACGTGCTGCTCTTCGATCAGGGCGGGTGCCTGTCCCCCCAGACGGTCTTCGTCGAGGGCGGCTGGCCGGACGCGCTGGCGTTTTCCCAATGCCTGGCGGGTGCGCTGACGCAAACGGTGCGGGAGTTGCCCCTGCCGGTACGTGCGGCGCGCGCTCCGATGGCCGTGCGCGAGGCGCGCGCCCTAGCGCACATGGACGGCGGCTGCCAGCTGTGGGAGGACGGCGGGCTGCGCTGGACCGTCATCGCCCGGCCCACGGCTCCGTTTGTCCCGTCCCCGACGTTCGGCGTCGTGTCCGTACAGCCGCTGGAGTCGCCGGCCGACCTTCCCGCCGCCCTCGCCCCCGTCGCCCATGCCCTGCAAGGGTGCGCCGTTGCGGGAACCCCCGATGACTATGTGCCCGGCGTCCCGCGCCTGTGCGCGCCGGGGGAACTCCAGGCTCCGCCGCTGTCCTGGCGGCAGGACGGGCGCGACGTCCTGCGGAGCCTGGCGGCTTTGTAGATGAGGAGGCAGCCCCTCACCGGGATAAACACCCGGCGCAGTGTCTAACACGTCGGCGGCAGGACGACGATGCGCGTCTCGGAAGTCAGCGCATCGGGTGACACCTCTAATGTCGCCGATGAGCGGTGTTCCACTTGGGAAGGATCAAAGAGCGCCAGCAGGTCGTCCACGGGCCGCAGGGGCAGATTGATCTTGTCGTTGCCGAAGTGCATGGGGATGACGACGCGCGGGTGGATCAAATTGATGGCGACGGCGAGGTCGGAAACGGGCAGCGTCGGCGGACCGCCCGCCACGGCCAGAAGAACATCCACGCCCTGAAGCGGGGCGGCCTCCGACCCGGAGAGGGCATGGCCCAGGTCGCCCGTGTGGCAGACGGAGACGCCGCCCAGCGTGAAGTAGGGCATGGACACGGGAACGTCGCGGGCCGCCGACTCCCACACGCCCACGGCCTGGAAGCGGACGCCGCACACTAGGACGCCCTCGGGGTCGTCCGCGAAGTCCAGCCCGTTCAGGCGGACGGCGTGGCCCCGCGCCGCCTCCCAATGGCTGTGGTACTTGGGGTTCAGGTGGCTGACCAGAACGACGTCGGCCTCGACGTTGATCGGGGCGTAGCCGCCCGCGTCCGGTGCGCGGTAGGGGTCCAGCAGGACGCGCAGGCCGTCGGCTTCCAGCAGAAATGCGGCGTGTCCCAGCCAGGTAATGGAAAGACTCATGGTGCCTCCCTCTTCGAGCTTCCGGGTGAAATTCCCTGCATTTCCAGGTATAATCACCCGACAATCACAGGAGCAGTCGTGACAAAACGGCTGCCGGGGGTTCTTGATTTGAATGCAGCCCAACTTACCGTCTCACAGCGCCAGGAAAACAAAGGCGCGCTGATTGAGGCGATCGGCGAAGTGGACCTGACCACCGCGCCGCAGCTCCGCGAGGCGCTCATGGCCGCCGTCGGCGTCACGGAAGGGCACTCCGTGATCGTGGACCTGAGCCGCGTGGACTTCATCGACAGCGCGGGCCTGGCCCTGCTGGTTGAGGCCCGCAAGAAACTTTCGCCCCAGGGCCGTGTCCTGAACGTCCTGCTGACATCCGGCCGCCAGCCCGAGCGGGTCCTGAAACTGGGCCGCTTCGACACGATCATGACGCTGGCCTACAGCCTTAACGACCTGTGAGCCTGGTCCCACAACCACTCTTCATTATCCTGCATAACCCCCATTATGGCTAAAACGACTAAGGTGACCGGGACGCCCGCCGGGACCGGCGGGATGGCGGCGCAAAGCAACAACTCTTTGCCCAACTCCAACCAGATCGTCGGCTACGTGGACCCCATCGTGGGCCGCGTCGCCCACCGCGACGTGCTTGGTTATTTCGGCTTTCCGCTGATCCGCAAGGGAGAGACCGTGACGCGCGAGATGGTCGAGCGCGCCCAAAATCTATCCCGCCTGTTCGAGCTTCAGGCCGCCACCGAGATCGAGTAGTCCCCCCGAGGCTTCCCCCATGAACGAGCGCGACTACCAGACATACCCCACGGGGGGCGGGGCGGGCTTTGCCGTCCTGCTCCTCACGGCCGCCGCCGGGGCCGCCGCCTACCTGCTGGCGACCAAGCCGGGCCGCGTCCTGCTGGACCGGTTCTCCGGCCTGGCCGAGGAATGGAAGACGCAGGCCGCCGCGACGCTGGCTGAGACCCGCGAGAAGGTCGTCACCTCGGTCGAAGAGGGTGACGGCGCGGGTGGCGGACGTGTGCGCGTGGACTGAGTGGCCCCTTGGCCTATTTCTGCCCATGCCCGACATCACTCTCAGCGCGATCCATGTCTACCCCGTCAAATCCCTGGCCGGCTTCGCGCCCCCGTCCGCCGAGGTCCATCCGCGCGGCCTGGCCGATGACCGGCGCTGGATGCTTCTGGACGCGGCAGGCCATTTCCTGACGCAGCGCAGCCTGCCGCGCATGGCCCTCCTCTCGGTTTCCCTTTCTCCCACTTTTCTGAAGATCACCACCCCCAACTCACTGCCGCTCTTGGTTCCCCTGGAAACGCCCACCAACGGCGCATTGACCGAAGAAATGCTCACCGTGCAAGTCTGGCGCAACGTGTGCTCGGCCCTGCCCGTGGGTGCCGAGGCGGACGCCTGGCTGTCGGAAGCGCTGGGCCAGCCGTGCCGTCTGGTCTTCATGCCCGAATCGGTGCGGCGCGCGGTCCGCCCTGGATCCAGCGGGGAGGAGGGCATCGTCTCGTTCGCCGACGGCTATCCGCTGCTGCTTGTCGGCGAGGCGTCGGTCGCGGACTTGAACGCGCGGCTCGAAACCCCCGTGCCGGTGAACCGCTTTCGGCCCAACCTCGTCGTCTCCGGCTCCGGTGCCTTTGCCGAGGACGGCTGGAAGCGCATCCGCATCGGCACGGCGACGTTCCACGTCGTCAAGCCGTGTGACCGGTGCGTGCTGACGACCATCGACCAGGCGACGGGCGTGGCGACGGCCCCGAGCCGCTGCGGACGCTGGCCGGCTACCGGCTGAGGGACCAGAAAGTTTTGTTCGGCCAGAACCTGATCCCCGAGACGCTGGGCATCGTGTGCGCCGGCGATGCCGTCGAAATCCTCGAATGAGCAATGTATGGCCTGGCGGAGGCGCGATGACATCTGAGACGCGCCTGGTCCTGACGCTCCTCGTGTTCTCGGCGACGATCCTGCTGGTGCTGATCCGCCCGCGCGGCTGGAACGAAGCCTGGTGGGCGGCGGGCGGCGCCCTGCTGATGCTGGCGGGGCGGCTGGAAACGCCCCGCCAGGCGTGGCGCGCGACGCGAGCCGGGCAGGATGCCCTGCTGTTCCTGCTGGCCCTGCTGCTGCTGTCGGCCTTGCTGGCCCGGAGCGGGTTCTTCGAGTGGGCCGCAATCCAGGCCGCCCGCCTGGCACGGGGCGATGCCCGGCGGCTGTACCGGAACACATTCCTGCTGGGTGCGCTGGTCACGGCGGCGCTGTCGCTGGACACGACCGCTGTTATCCTCACGCCGGTCGTGCTGGCGTTCGTGGGGCGGCTGCGGCTGCCCGCGCGGCCCTACGTCTTCGCCTGCGCGCTCGTTGCCAACGCCGCCTCGCTGCCGCTGCCGATCAGCAATCTCACCAACCTGCTGCTCGCCGGGCCGTTCCGGCTGGGCTTCGGCGGCTTCTTCCTGCGGATGCTCCTGCCGCAGTGCGCCGCCCTTCTGGTCGTCTACATCCTGTGCCGCCGGCTGTTCCGCGCCGACCTTCCCGCCGTGTTCGCCCCGGATGACCTGCCCGACCCGCACTCGGTCGTGCCCCACGCGGACTACTTCCGGGCCTCGGTCGGTGGGCTGGGCCTGGTGCTGGCGGGCTACTTCTTCGCGCCCCTGGCGCACGTGCCCGCCTACGCCGTCGCGTTCGCCGCCTGCCTCGTCCTGAGCGTGTGGGGGTGGCGGGCCGAGCGGGTGGGGTGGACACTGCTGGGGGAGATAAGCTGGCCCGTGTTTCCCTTCGTCGCCGGCCTCCTCGTGCTCCTGGGCGGCGTCGAGGCGCTGGGCGTGACGGGGTGGATAGCCTCTTGGGTCGGCCGACTCACGTCCGGCTCGCTGGCAGGGATGGGGGTCGTGGCCGGCGGGGCGGGCCTGGCCTCGAACCTCGTCAACAACGTCCCCGCCGCCCTCCTCGCGCGCGGCGCGCTCGTGAATGCACACGCCGGGCCGCCGTTCGTCTACGCAGTCCTGCTGGGAACCGACATCGGCCCCACGCTGACGCTGTCTGGTTCATTGGCGACGTTGCTGGTGCTGACGGTGGCACGCAAGTCGGGCGCGGCGCTGTCCGGTTCCGAGTTCCTGCGGGTCGGCCTGCTGGTCACGCCCGCCGCCCTGGCCGTCGCCCTGCTGACCCTGTGGCTGACGTTCCGGCTGGTTCCCTGAGTGGTCGTGATCAGGAAAGCCCTTTATCGGCCGCCCAGGCGTGACCGGAGGTAGTCCAGGGGTGACAGGACCCGCAGCGTGACCGGCACCGCGAGGGGGGGCCGCCCCGGCGTTTTGATTGCCAGCCCTCCTTGGTACGTCCCCGGCGGCAGCCCGGTCGTCGGGGCGGATACAGCTACGGGGAACGCTTGGCCGGGCGCGACCGTGCCCCCCGTGGGAGTCGCCGCCAGCCCGCCCAGTGTCCCCCCCCCGCCGGCCTCGATCCCGGCTTCCATCACAAACTCTACGGGCATCTCGCCTGTGTTACGCAGTATCAGCGTGGCCGACGCCGCCTCGCCCCGACGGGCCGCGAGGGGGACCGCAGCCACCGATCCCGCCTGGTCCCCGACCTGGAGCTGCCCCGGCGTGGGGATCACGGTCATGCTGCACTCGACCTGCCACTTGTCGCCGGGAATCTCGACGCCGTCGGGCGTCTGCTGGACGTCGCTGCTGATGTCCAAGCGGCCCGTCAGCGGTTTGCCGCGCTCGGGTGCCCGCGCCGGGTCCACGGTGACGCCGACCTCGGTGCGGTTGCCCACGAAGCGCTGCTGCGGGAGCACGACCCAGGGGGCGCGGGCCTTGATCTCCCCGCTGATCTCCCCCCCGCCTGCGTTGTAGAGCGTCACCGTCTGCGGCGGGCCGGGCCGCCCGCGCGTGACGTCGCCGAAGCGCAGATGCTTTCGGCTGACCAGCAGGACGGGCGGGGCGATCTCGCGCAGTTCTTGGAGGAAGTCGCCCGCCGTGGCGTAGCGATACTCGGTGTTGTAGGAGATGGCGCGGTTGATCAGCTTGACCAGGCCCAGGTCGGCGTTCGGCATCTGGATCAGCGAGTTGGTGACGTACATCGAGCGGGCGTTGATCTGCTCCTGGTCGGGCGCGACCCCGGCGATCATCTCGAACAGGACGCACCCCAGGGCGAAGATGTCGGTGCGGACGTCGGCGATCCACTGCCCGTCGGCCTCAAGCTCCGGCGGCAGGTAGCCCTCGGTCCCGTACAGCTCGACGGGGCCTTTGGATTCGTGCCCCTGGCCGAAATACTGGGCCGCCCCGAAGTCCAGCAGGACCAGGTGCCCTTGCGGCGTGATGCGGATGTTGGCGGGTTTGAGGTCGTGGTGGACGATTTGGCGCGAGTGCAGGAAGGCCAGCGCGTCGCACAGGCTGACCGACCACTTCAGGGTCCAGTCGCGGGGCAGGGGGTGCCGGCGCGTGATGATCTCGTCCAGCGTCGCCCCGGCGATGAACTCTTGAGCGATGTAGTAGTGGCCGTCGCCCTGGAACGCCTCAAAGAAGGTCGGCATCAGCGGGTGGGGGCTGGCCTGCTGCCCGACGGTGCGCTCGCGCTCCCACAGCGCGTGCAGGGACGGCCGCGCCTGCGGCGTCCGGGCCGGGAAGAACTCTTTCAGCGCGACCTGTCGCCCCGGTGTCTGCGGGTCGTGCGCAGCGTAGACGGCCCCGTAGGCACCCTGCCCGACCATGCGCTCGACCACGTAGCGGGCGGTGTGCCCCGGCACTTCCTCGCCGGGTGCCAGCAGCATCACGTCCTCGTACCGCTTGCGCTTCGCCAAATCTTGTCCCCTGATTCGCCCCGTCTGAGTCTGCACCGGGGCCTTGACTTTTACTGCCCGCGCAGGTATTATACCACTCGTAAGCCGAAAGCCTCCGTGCCTCGCGCCTGCCCGTGGCCCTATCGTTTAACGGTTAGGACATCGCCCTCTCACGGCGAAAGTCGCAGTTCGATTCTGCGTAGGGTCACTCTACTCTTCGCTCCTTCTCCCACAGGCTTCCAGGCTTGGGGAGTTTTTCTTTGCGCCTCTTCGCTCGCGCCTCTTCTTTCGTCCGCTGGTGCGACCGCTCATGGAACGACTGTACGCGCCCTGGCGCATGGCCTACATGGACCAGCCGCACCGGCCCGCCCCCGGCGGGTCCGGCTGCGTCTTCTGCGACAAGGCCGCGTCAACGGACGACGTCGCGAACCTCGTCGTCCACCGCGGCGAGTCCTGCTTCGTCCTCCTGAACCTGTTCCCCTATAACAACGGCCACCTCCTCATCGTCCCCTACCTGCACACGGCCCATCTGGACGCCCTGGACTCAGCGGCCTCTTCGGAACTGCTCAGTCTCGCCACCCAGGCCCAGGCTGCGCCGGCCCGCACCGTGCATCCCGAGGGCTACAACCTGGGTATGAACCTCGGGTCGGCGGCGGGCGCGGGCATCGCCGACCACCTGCACCTGCACCTGGTCCCGCGCTGGAACGGCGATACCAACTTCATGCCGACCCTGGCCGACGTCAAGGTGCTGCCGGACGCCCTGGAACACACCTGCCTTGCCCTCCGGGCGGCTTGGGGGCGCAAGGCGATACGGATACAGGGTTTTTAGGAAGGAAAGAAGAGTGATGGCGGACGAAGCGACACAGACGCCCAAGGCGCGGCGTATCCTGGAGATAGCGCGCGAGGCGGACACCTGCCCCGCGTGTGACCTCGCGCAGACGCGCACCAAGGTGGTCTTTGGGGACGGCAATGCCGACAGCCCGCTGATGCTGGTGGGTGAGGGACCGGGTCAGAACGAGGACGCGACCGGCCTTCCGTTCGTCGGGCGCGCGGGAACCCTGCTCGACGAGTGTCTGCGCGAGGCAGGGATGCTCCGCAAACACATCTACCTCACGAACGTGGTCAAGTGCCGCCCGACCATCGAGGAGGCCGGGCGGATCAAGAACCGCCCGCCGCGCGCCGAGGAGAGCGGGACCTGCATCTCGCTGTGGCTGGAAAAGCAGATCGCCACGGTCCAGCCTTTGGTGATTTTGTGTTTGGGTGCCCCCGCTGCCAATGCCATCATCCACAAGAACTTCAAGATGACCCAGGAGCGGGGCCGCTGGTTCGAGAGCAAGTACGCCCGCTACGCCCTGGCCGCGCTGCACCCCGCCTACATCCTGCGCCAGGAAGGCGAGGCCTATGATCAATCGCGTCAGTTCTTGATCGACGACCTAATAGCCGCCCGCGACAAGGCCAAAACCGCCAAAGACGAGCCGAAGACGACTCTGTTCTGAATGCCCCATGACCTACCAACTCGCCGCGATTGACCTGGACGGGACGCTGCTGCACAGTAAAACGCACGACATCACGCCCACAAACGCCGCCGCCGTCAAGCAGGCCGCAGACAACGGGGCGATCATCGTGCTCGCCTCGGGCCGCCAGTGGGCCACGATTGATGTCTTCGCGGGCAAGATCGGGCTGCCGCCGGACGCGCCGATCATCGCCTACAACGGCGCGATGATACGGACGCACGGGGGCGAAACGTGGTTCCACGTGCCGGTCCCCGCCGCCCCTTCCGAGCAGATCGTCCATTTCTGCGCCCAGGGCGGATACCATCTCAACTACTACCTTGACGACGTACTGTATATCAAAGAAGAAACCCACTGGTCGCGGCTGTACGAGCAGCGCACGGGGACTGAAGCGCACGTCACGGGCGACCTCGGCCTCATGGATGGGCGGGAGCCGACCAAGCTGCTCCTGATCGATACGCCCGAGACGACGGACCGGCTTTTGGCACGGTTCCAGGCAGAGTTCGGCAGTTCGCTCTACATCACCAAAACCGACGACGAGTATCTAGAGTTCATGCAGGCGGGTGTCAGCAAAGGCGTCGCGCTGGCCCAGGTCGCCCGGCGGCTTGGGATCGACGCCGCCCGGTGCGTCGCGTTCGGGGACTCGTTTAACGACATCCCGATGCTGGAATGGGCGGGCCTGGGCGTGGCGATGGGCAACGCCCGCCCCGAACTCAAAGCCGTCGCGGGTTTAATCGCCCCGCCTGCCGACGAGGACGGGGTGGGCCAGGTTCTGGCGACTCTCCTCCCGGTCCATCCAGAGGACTAGGGCGAAATGCGGAAACGTCAGCGCCGCAATGAGGGAGAGGTACAAGTAGACCAGTCCGCCGACGTTGGCCCGCCCGTGCCACAGGTACAAGCCTCCCAGGAGGGCCAAGGCCCCCAAGGTCATCGGCAGCGCCTGCACCGCCGTCCGCCATGCCACCCGCCCCAGGCATCGCCCCGCGAGCGGCGCGGCGTCGGCAGGGTCCAGGAGTGCCAGCCGCGCCAGGTGCCGGGCGGAGTGCCAGACGCAGAAGTAGACGCCGACGGCGAGAATAGGTGGCGTCAGCCAGAAGAAGACGGTCAGCCCCGCCACCTCGCCCATGTCCCGCCGGAACCCCTGCCGCTCCGTCCGCCACGCACGCACACCATAGGCTGCGACCAGCAGCCCAAAGGCCGCCATCCCCGACGCTCGTACCCACTCGCCCAATACCCAGCCTGCGGGGCCACCGTACCAGCCCAGGATGCCCCCCGTCACTTGTGTGAAGACGTGGGGGTGTGTCAGGGGCGGCAGGATGATCGGCAGCCCGCCGCGCACGGCCCAGACCAGCAGCCGCGCGGGTAAGGTAAGCGGAACGCTTTGCCCGAAGAACTTCTCCAAGTAGTAGGCGTCGCCCTGCCCCCAGTGCAGCCAGGACATGAACAGGAAGACGATGAGCGCCCCGACAGGCCAGACCTGCCAGGCGGCGAGGTAAGCGGCGGCCAACGCGCCATAGCCCAGCACGAAGACGACCAGATAACGGGCCGTCAGCGGCTTGTGCTTGATAAAGAGAGGCGCGAGGTGGTCCAGCGCCCCGTGCGGCAGGCCCAGGAAGACCATGCCCAGCAGGAAGGGGAAGAACTGCCACCGAGCGGTCAGGCTAGGGAAAAAATGGGAGAAGAGCAGGGTCGCCGCTAGAACGCCGTAGGCAGGCCAGGTCAGCCACGCGCGGAGCGCAGCAGCGCCGGCAGGCACCGGAGCGCCGCCCCGAGGAACGGGCCGAGCGGCAGGCAGCGGATGATCGTCAAGTCGTCGCGCCATGTGCTGGTCTCCGAAAGGAACGCCGTCAGCGTCGCGGGTGGGACCTGCGTGAACAGCCGCCGGAAGTGGCCGGGGAACGAAAGGGGCTGTTCGCGCATGGCCTGCAAAAAGATCGTGTCGAACAGGCGGTAGCGGACCGGCGCGAGGCGCTCCCGGAAGCCGTCCAGCGTCCCCGCTGCGGCGGATTCGGCGATCTGGCGGCACTGCTCCTGGATGCGCGCGAACGTGTAGCCGCTGGACGGCTTGGTGCAGCCGCCTGCCGTGCCGATCAAGAACACGCGCCCGTCGCGCCGGGGGAACGCCCGCGTCGTCATCGGGATCGCCCCCGCCTCCTCGCGCGTGACGGCGAAATCCGTCAGCCGATGGTGCGCGGCCAGATACCCGGCGATCTCCGCCCGGTGCGCGGGGGCCGCGGCGGCGGGCACCCGGCTGTCCTGGATGTAGGTGTTCTCGACAAGCGCCTCGGTCGGGGAGAAGGGCAGGAGGTAGAAGAAATGCAGGCCGTGCTCTTGCGGCGCGCGGAAGTCCATCAGCGTGCAGCGCGCCGGGTCGAATCGGGGCTGCTCCGTCCGCACGATCTGGCCGAAAAAGCGCTGCGTGAAGGCCGCGCCGCCGTCCGCGGGCGGGACCGGGCGGCTGTCGAAGACGTAGTCCGCCGTGTAGGCCCCGTCGGCTTCCACTTCGACGCTGTCGGCGGCGGGCCGGCAGCCACGGACGGGGCAGCCCAGCTTCAGGGTCACGTTCGCGCACCGGCGGATGCCGCTCAGGACGTGCGCGTAGAAGTCGCCGCCGCGCAGGCAGGCGTACCCGACGCCGTCCGAGGCCTGCGCCGCCCGCCGCCCCTGCGCGTCGAAGACGTCCCAGCGGTGCCAGCAGCGGGTGGCGATATCGGCGAAGGGAGCTGGCTGGACATCCCAGAAGCACCACGTGCGGTCGTCTTCAAAGGCCGTTTTGCGGTCCAGGATCAGGATCGGGTCGCCGACGCCGCGTTTGAGGAGCTGATGGCAGAGGCTCAGGCCCGCCGCGCCCGCGCCGAGTATGACGTAGCGGAAGTGCCGTTCGGCGGGCATGGGGACGCGCCTTCTAATGTTCTCGATTGATCTTCTAGTTCAGCGACGCCAGCTTGCTCAGCTCTTGGGCGCTGACCTTGACGGCGGTCATGCCCTTCAGGGTGCCCTGCGCCTCGATCTCAGCGTGCAGGATGTCACACTCGCGCGTCAGGCGCGCGGTGGTGTCGGTCAGCTCCAGCAGGCACTGCTTGTCGGCGGGCGGGACTTGCAAGACGCTCCCGATGGCGTAAGACAGGTATTCGGGGTCCTGGGGGAGCTGCAAGGTGCTGAGGGGCCGGCCCGACAGGGCGAACAGCGCGCGCAGGTACTGACGGAAAAGCTCCGAGGCCAGCTCGGTGGCTTCCCGGAGGCCGTCCGGCTCGGGCGCTTCTTCCCAGAAGGGCAGGACATGGGCGGACGGGTACGGCTTGTCGTGGAAGGTCCGTGCGACCTGGAACCGGGTCTCGCCGAACACCAGGATGTTCATGCGGCCGTCGGGCATTTCCTCGAACTGCGTGATCTTGGCTGTCGTCCCCACCGCCTGCGGCACGGCCTCAGCGCCGGCCTCTTCCCCGCTGCCGATCAGCACCACGCCGAACGGCGAATTCTCCTCGCGGCAGTGCAGGATCATCTCCCGGTAGCGCGGCTCGAAGATGTGCAGGGGCAGTGGCATCTCGGGGAACAGGACCACGTGCAGTGGGAACAGGGGGAGGTCTTCGTAGTTCACCATGACATTGCCTTCTAAGCTCTGCGCGGCCTAAGCGTCGGGGAGGACGGTGATGTAGCCCAGGTCTTGACCCAGCCGGAGGAACTCGGCGGCGTCCTGCGGCGGCGCGTAGGTCGTGTGGTGCGAGCCGTTATACAGCGCCACGGCCTTCTGCGCGAAGCCGAGCGGCGTCATCGCAGCCAGGAACAGGCCCTTCCAGCCTAGCTCCTTCTGCACGTGGGCCTTCGCCTGCGTCAGCACATCGTCGGCGTCCGCCCCCGTCAGCATCTCGTCGATCTTGCGCCCCGCCACTTCCATCTGCACCCGGACTGTCATGGGAGCAGTATACCCACTTCCCCGTCCGTCACCGGCTCGACCGAAAAAACGGCGGCGAAGGCTTCCATGACGACCGCCTCGACCTGAGCGCGTGTCGGGCATTCCGCCCCCAGCAGCTCGGCCAGCGACGTCACCCCCCGGTCGCGGATGCCGCACGGGACGAAGTCCCGGCGGAACGGCGTCAGGTCCGTCGTGACGTTCAGCGCCCAGCCGTGCGTCGAGACCCAGCGCGAGACTTTGATGCCGATGGCGGCGATCTTGGCGTCATCCACCCAGACGCCCGTTCGGCCCGGCACCCGCACCCCGTCCAGCCCGAACGCGCGCAAAGTCAAAATCAGCACTTCTTCCAAATCGCGCAGGTAGCGGTGTAAATCCTGGCCGTGCTGCCGCAGGTCGAGGACCGGATAGCCGACGAGCTGGCCAGGCCCATGATAAGAGACTTCGCCCCCCCGGTCCACGCGCTCCACGGCGATCCCGCGTACCCCCAAGGCGACCTCGGACGTCAGCAGGTCGGCCTCGTCCGTGCCGCGCCCCAGGGTGATCGTGGGCGGGTGTTCCAGCAGCAGCAGTGTGTCGCACACCTCGCCGCGCCCGCGCCGACCGGCCAGCGCCTGCTGCCACGCGAGGGCATCGGGGTAGGGGGTCAGTCCGGGACAGGAGACGACGCGGCAGGGGGACATAAGGCTTTCCGTGTTCTGGTATACTGGGCGCATGGCACGGCCCAACCTATCGTACCTCAAAAGCCTGATCCTGCTGCTTGTCGGCCTTCCGTTCGGCGTGCTGACCGGCCTGACCGCCCTCGCCGCCAGTGTCTTCGCCCTGCCCGCCGTGCGCGCCCTGCTGGGCCTGCGTCCCGAGCGGGCGGCGGGCGTGGGCCTGGCCGTGACTTTCGCGGCGGCGGCGGGAGCGCTGCTTTCCTACGGGCAGCACGGCACCCTCCCCGCGGCCCTGGCCCTGCTGCTGGCCGTCTGCTCCGTCGTCGGGGCGGCCTGGGGGACGCGACTCGCCGCTCGGTTCCCCAACGCGGGCCGCCTGGGCTGGCTCTGGGGGACGCTGACGGCGGCCGGCGGGCTGACGATGCTGGCGCAGGGATTGGGAATGCCCGGCCACGCACACCCGTGGCACATGCCGTTTGCACCGCGCCCCTTGCTCTACCTGGAGGCCGTCCCGCTCGCCCTGGCCGTCGGCGTCTTCAGCCGCCTGATCGGGCTGGGCGGAGTGCTTCTGGTCCCGGCCTTGATCTACGGCCTGGGGATGCCGCCGCGCCCCGCCCAGGGGGCGGCGATCCTCGTTCTGGCCCTGGCCTCGCTGCCGGGCCTGCTGATCCACGCGCGGCGGGGCGCGGTCGAGCCGCAGGCGGCCACGTGGCTATCGGCGGGGGCGATCTTCGGGGGCCTGGCGGGCGCGTACTGGGCCAACACCGCCCTCTCCGACGCCCGCTTGCTGGCCCTGTTCGGCGCGGCTTTGACGGCGGCGGGATTAACTCTCCTGTGGCGGCGCGACGGGGCCGAGGCTTGAAAACGCGCAGCCGAGCGGCGGCTGTCACGGCTGATCATCGTCCGGCGGCGAAGCCGACAATCCTGCTACCCCGATAGGCGTGGCCGTGTTCCGCAGGGCGTACTCGACTGTGACGCGGTCCCGCGTCTTGCAGAGGATCAGCCCCAGGCTCGGGGCGTCGGTAGGGTGACGTAATAGGTCATCCACCGCCGACAGGTAGAAGTTCATTTTGCCCGCGAACTCGGGCACGAACCTGGTCATCTTCAGGTCCACGACGACGAAGCACCGCAGGCGCAGGTGGTAGAACAGCAGGTCCAAGTAATAGCCCTGACCACCGATCTCTGGGTGGTACTGGCTCCCGACGAACGAGAATCCCGCGCCCATTTCCAAAAGGAGTTTCTGCACATGCGCCAGCAGCCCGCGCTCCAGGTGCCGCTCCTGGGCGTCCGCGCCAAGAGTGAGGAAGTCGAAGTTGTAGGGGTCTTTAAGAATCTGCTGCGCCAGGTCGGACTGCGGCGGGGGCAGTGTGTGGGAGAAATTGGTGATCGCCCGGCCCTGCCGCCCGTAAAGGTCGCTCTCAACCTGGTGCTCCAGGATGGCGCGGCTCCAGCCGTGTTCATGCGCGGTGCGGATGTACCAGAGGCGCTGGCCGGCATCTTTGACCCGGTCCAGGAGCCGGATGTGGTGCCCCCAGGGCAACGGCGATTCGTCCAACAACTGTTGGACGACTGCGAGGTCAGGATAGGCTTCCGCGAACGCGCGCATATAGAGCAGGTTCGTGCGGGAGAAACCTGCCACTCCTGGAAACCCCGCCTTCAGGTCTAAGGCGAGCCGCTCCGCGACTTTCGCGCCCCAACCAAGCCGCGCCTGCCGCTCCAGAACCTCGTGGCCGATCTGCCAGTACAACCGGACCACCTCACGGCTGAGGGACAGCGCCGCCCGCACCTGTGCCGTCTGGATGCGGCCCTTGATGTCGGCTAGGAACTCCTCGTGGCCTTCCAAGCCGCCGGTCATCTCCTCGGTCTTTCCCTGACTCATGTTGCTGCCTCTTTACCCCCGCTCCTCGATGATCGTCTCGGACACGGGCCGCCTGCGCACGGTGATGGGGCGGGGCGGGGAGCCGCTGCGTCCCGTGGGGATCGCCGGGATCGCGCCCTGCGCCAGCAGGTGCCCGGCGAGGGCGGCGCGGGCCTCCGGGGCGCTGGGGGCAAGTGTGCCGGGCGACGTGACCAGAACGGTGACTTCTTCCCCTTCGGCCAGTTCGGGCGTGATGATCTCCATCCTGTGTCCGGCCTGAACGCGGGCGGTCAGGCGCAGGGCAGTGGGCATGGCGCTTCTCCTCTGCCGTCATTATACCGCGCCGTTGCTCGCCACCCCATCCCCTTTAACTTGTGCCAGGTCTATAGCCAGAGATACCTGACCGCACCGCCTTGGTGGGGCGTGACGGTGTTTCGCCGCTCTGGTTCATGTGATTCTTAATTCTGTCAGCGCAAATGTTACGGCTGTTTATGAATCAGGGTCAATGCCGAAGCCGTCCCTCTGACGGCGTTTACGGTCGAGATGACCAAGGAACCAGATGAAGCACTTCCACAAGCCGAAGACCAAACTACAACCCCCAACAAATCCGATGGCCCCATAAAACATCGGTGAGTGGCCGTCAACATTATGGACATGAGGCGGATGCTGGCTCATTGGGTAGTAAGGTCCGAAATGGTGAACGGCAAGCAAAGCCGCCTCGTGGCCACAATAGAGAGGCACCGAGAACTTGATCACGTCAAAGATGGTAATCTGTCCCAACGCAACACCTCACGTCAGAGCTAGCGGCTTTTCCAGTCGTTCGATAGGCTTCCGCATTAAACGATGGGCCGTTGTATGCAGAGCAATTTCTTCAGTCATGTCCTCATCTCGTTTAGGCGCATTCACCAAACGCTCACGCCGAACTGCTTCAGCATAATGCACAGGCGGTTGAGGGGCAAGCCGACGACGTTCGGCTTCCTGTACAGTGTTTACAATCCTTCCCACGACATTGTAGGCGGGCATGATAGGTTGAATTTTTGTCCAGGTCATCCCCTATCCCTTGTTCCTGATCGATCATCACTATGATACCGACCATTATGACATAGAAAAGGCCAGGACATTGCCCTGGCCTTTTCTTGCTTCGGACTATGCGGACTGTTGTCGGGGCCGCCGCTTTGGAAGCGGCGGCGGCTGTAGGTCGGGAAGAAGATCGCGTACCCAGCATTGATAGGTGACCCGCGCTCGCGTGAAGAACTTTTCGCCCGCGCCGCGCGGCTCCAGGTCGATCCGCTCTATGATGCCCTCAATGGCCGCACGCCAAAAACCGAAGTCATCAACTTCCCAGAGCGTCTCGACGCCGATCTCCCGCACTGCTTCCAGCAGAGGTTTGACTCTGCTCAGGTCGGGCTGTTTCATCAGTCGGGCCAGGCGGTCTACCTCTCGCAGACCATCCTCCACCTTCACGCGCTGATCCTTGGCGGCTGTCTTGTACAGTTCCTCGCCGTACATCTCGATGTGCTCCTCGCGGTTGAGCATTAGGCTGTGGGACTTCTTTTCCGCATCGGCGATCTGGCGGCAGGCGTCGGCGTAGTCCCGCTTTAGCTGGCCGAGGTCGGCGTTCGCGGGCGTCTCCTCGAACCACATCAGCGCGTCCAGAGGCAGAGCGCCGAGTACATGCAGAACCACATCCCGCGCGTAGCCGTGGAATTTTTCGCGGCCTGCTTCGGTACATGGTGCTGCCTTGAAGTGGTACTGGCACGGACAGGTGTACGCGTACGAACCGTCCAGGCACATGGGAAACCCGTTCGGACAGTGCAGAATCCCCGTCACCAACCCCGCGCGGACTTGGGGACCAGTCCGCTGGATTGGCCCTATGTGGGCCTGGAGTGTGCACCACTTTTCGAAGGACAATACCGTCTTCCAGCGCCCGTCCTGATCGGCAATCTCATATTCGGTCCATTTCAGCTTCTGAACCTTACGGCCTCCTGGAACCTTCTTCCTCTTAGACATGCGCCCCGCGAAAAACGGATTTCGCAGGATTTCGCGGATTGTCTGCGTCTTCCAGGCCATCGGATACGGCGTGAGCAGGCCCGCTTCGATGCAGGCGCGGCAGAAATCGATCTGGTCGGGGTTTAGCCTTACGTCGCTGTCCTGCGGCCCGCCCGTCAGCCCATCGATCTCGCTGAAACGGTGCAGTGTGTTACTGGTCCAGTGGCCGCCCATAATGCCAGCCTCGTTCAGGAAGGCCGCCACCTTTTGTAACATTTCGTCTTTGTCCTGGTGAAGTGCCTTGAGTACGCGCTTGTCCCAACGCCAGGAGTAGGGGGAAGGAACGGCCCTGACGTTGAGGTCACGGCAGATGGCCCGAAACGGGTCGGTCCAGGCTCTTGCAAAGAGTTCCTCTGCGACCGAAAATCGGTCATCCCAGACGCTATAGTTGTTGCGGTCGACTTTTCGGTAGCACCACGGCGGAGCGCCCTGAGACCGCTTGTTCTGTGAGCGGCGGGCGCTGTCGTAGTCATGGCGCTTTCGAATTCCCTTGCGGCGCTCGGAACGTGCCAGGACCGATTCTATCTCGATGAACGTCGGGTCGTAGTCCTCGTCGCCGAAGTCGGTGACACCTTTATCGCCGCTGATCAAAATCAGGCCCGCCTCGATGAAGATGCGCTCGATGATCCCTTCATCCACTTTATCGCCGCGTAGTACCCTGTCCCAGTTCGGGGTGATGAGGTATTTCCACTGTCCTGACTTAACGAGCCGCAGAACTTCCTGCATGTCAAGGCGCTTGTCCAGGAAGCCACCGCTCTTCCGCTCGTTGATGATGTTTTCCCGCTTCAACGGCAGGCTATATTCCTCCGCCAGTCGGAGACAGACCGTCTCCCGAACGGCCCACTTCTCAGCGAGTGTGAGGTCCCGCTCGCCTGGGTCATTCTGGGACAGTCGGTTGAGCGCCCCGACCTCACTGGGGTCAACGTCCTCGAACCTGATTTTAATCTTGCGCATCGCTCTCCTCTGTCCCCGCCGTCTTCATGCAGGTGACCGCCTGTGACTGCGGTGCTGCCGACTGTCCGTATTGCTGCGCTCTATAGGCTAAGAGGCGCGTGAGCGCCTGTTCCAACTTGTTTCTTGGTGTCACTTCCGTGTCCGTCCTTATTTGATCTTGTCCTGCTTTCTTTGTTGATTCAGGAAAAATCGGCACAGGTACGGCATGGGCCTCAAATTTTTACTTTCTGAGCCGTGGCGAAGTGGACTAGGACGACAGATAACTCAAGACGAAAATGGCGGAACCTGGTCGTTGGGCATTATGTTTCGGTGGGTCGCCTCTGTAGCGCGGGTTGGTGCGCGTCTGGTCGGGCGGTCCGAGAAAATCGCGGATGAGGGCGTCGGTGAAGCCGCGCGCTTCAAAGCCCATGGCGGTGAGTAGCGCGCCGCCGCAGTGGGCACGCGGATCGGGCGTTGTCATTTCGACCATGTCAATGCTCCTCGAATGGATTGTTTGGCGAGGAAGGGGCGCTTGTGTATCCGTCCTCTACCAATATCCTTGTGGATTCTGGTGATGATGGCACAGGTCAAGGGTAGATCGCGTGCTTTTCTTTTGAGGGAGATGCGCTTGGAGGATGTTTCCCACGGAAACCGTAGCGGACGAGGGGTAGAGGGGGGTAGGGGGTACACCCGTACCTCCCGCCGCCCGATCTGCGCTATCCCTGACTGAGAGGGTCCCATCTGGAACTGCGTCGTCTCGTTCATGCCGAGTTGGGGGTAGGTCAAACAGGCCCCCCGTGAGCCTCTCCACCCCGCCTTTAATTTGGAGTGCCGCTCCGCGCGCGCAGGAACGTTTTCTGGAGATGAAGTAGCTGGGCGGTTTTCGCCTTGTTGAGCCAGGCTTCAATCACTGGAATTTGGCGCGATCAGGCAGCAGACTGCGCCTGAAGATCGTCTCCTACAACGCCCCAAGCAGTTCGCAACCTGCTTCTGACAAAAATACAGCCAACCTGCCTCATTCACGGTCAGCACGGCCACTTGCGGGCGACTCCAGAGTGGCGGGCCGAGCGAGGGTGGGGCGGCGACGCGGTCGGGGTGGGGGAGAGGTATGGGGTGGGGGCTGCGAGGTCGAGTTGCGGTGGTTGTCCGAGCGGGCATCCAGGCTCACCTCGGTAGGGCCACATCCCCGTCAGAGAGGAGAACTTTCCCCTCTTTGGCAAGGGTCGCGATCTGCCCGTCAAGATGATCCTTCATCTCTTGGGTGAGTCGCTCGAACCCCAGGACGCGGCTGACGCTTCTCGGCAGGTCCTCTAGGCTCATGCCGTACGCGTCCTCCAGCACCCGCTGGACAGCCAGCGCTATCTCCTCGGGCGCGATCATCGAGAGCTTCCGAGATGCCCCGTCCAAGTCCGCCCGATTGCGCAGCGGGGGCGTCGTCATCAGCGGCGTCCACAGGAAGTCGCCTCCGCGCCGCACGCGCCCCTCCCGCTCCGCCATGACGCAGGCACGCTCCACGTTCGCGCGGAACCGCTCCATCACGCGCCCCACGCCCGCCGCCTCCCCCACACGGCGGGCGACCTCCTGGACGTGTACGGGGCTCTCGGCCTCGACCACCTGGGCGACGCGGGCGGCACACTCGAACAGAGAGAAGTTCCCGTCGCTCCACCGCTGCAGTGGCGCAATGACGGCACGGACGTAGGGCGGGACCTCCTCGGACTCACGCACGGCAGCGGTTCTCTGTATAGCGCTTTGTTCGGGGGGCGACGGCTCTGGGAGGGCGGGGGCGTCCGTCTGGGCTGGGGCAAGCCGCTCCCGCTCGATGGCCGCGTGCAGGCGGCGCATCTCGTCGGCGGGGTGGTGGATGAAGTCGGTGCTCCAGATGCGGTGCAGCTTCCAGCCCTGGGCGCGCAGCACCTGCTCCCGCAGGCGGTCGCGGTCCCGCGCCGAGCGCGCGCTGTGGTAGGTCGCCCCGTCGCACTCCACGCCCAGGATGTAGCGGCCTGGGTGGTCTGGGTCCACCACGGCCATATCGATGAAGTAGCCCGCACACCCCACCTGCGGCACGACCTGGTGTCCCAGGGACTGGAGCAGCTTCATTACCTCCCGCTCGAACGGCGAGTCGGGCTCGCGCCCCGACGGGACCGACAGGTCGAGCTGGCCCGAGTGCGCGTAGGTCAGGAAGTGCTTCAGGGCCTTGACGCCCAGGGACTGGGTGCTGTTCAAGTCGATGTCGTCGGGGGTCAGGTTGGTGAACACCTCGCAGCGCAGGCGCGCGCGGGTGATCAGGACGTTCAGGCGGCGTTCCCCGCCCCGCCCGTTGAGCGGGCCGAAGTTCATCGACACCTTGCCGCTCGCGTCCCGCCCGTACCCGAGGCTGATGTAGATGATGTCCCGCTCGTCCCCCTGCACGTTCTCCAGGTTCTTGACAAAGAACGGCTCGACCGCAGACGTGTTGAAGAACGGCTCGCTGGCGGGAGTCTGGCGGCGGCGCACCTCTAGCTGATCCAAGATCGCCTGCATCTGGGCGACGCTGAAGGCGGCCACCCCGAGCGTCAGCCGCTCCGACGGGGGCTTCACGACCTGCGCCTGCGCGTGTGCCATCACCGCGTCCGCCACCGCCGCCGCCGCCTTCGGGTTGGTCCCGCTCCGCCCACGGTCGTAGACGGTCTCAGGCAGGTGCCGATAGCGCAGTCCCAGGTGCTCCCGAGCTGCGTCAGGGCTGGGGAAGATCACCAGGCCGTTTTCGTAGAACTCCTGGTTGGAGACGGCGATCAGCGACTCGTGGCGGCTGCGATAGTGCCACCTGAGCATCCGCTGGGGCGACCCCTGGGCGACGAACATGCCCAGGACGCTCTCCAGGTCCTGAGTGACGTTCAGCTCCTCGTCATCGTCCCCGTCCGCGCCTGTGAGCGCGTCGAAGAAGTTTGTTGGCGGGAGCTGCTTGCTGTCGCCGACGACCACGGCCTGCCTGCCGCGCAGGAGCGCGCCGAAGGCGTCCACGGGCTTGACCTGGCTGGCCTCATCGAACACGACGAGGTCGAATTCCAGGTCTCCAGGAACCAGGTAGGCCGCGACCGAGAGCGGGCTCATCATGAACACGGGCTTGATTGCCTGGACCGCGCGCCCCGCCTCCGACAGGAGCTTGCGCAGCGGCATGTGCCGCGCCTTCTTCTCGAACTCGCGGGTGAGCACCCGCACCTGCCCGTCCCCTCGGCCCGACGGCAGATCGTCCCAGTGGCGCTGGGCGAGCCGCGCGCGGTTGTGCCCCAGCAGGCGGGTGTCTAGCGCGCGGAACTGCTCGATGGCCTTCTCGTGGCTCGCGCTGTTGAAGCTCGCCAGGTGCGGGTTCTCCGTCAGCCCCTTGCGCATCAGGTTCAGATACCAGGTGCGGCGGAAAGCGGGGACGATATGCGTGGGGTCGGGCTGGCTCGCGGCGAGAGCCGCCACCGACTCAAGGCCCTCCGCGCGGCACTGCTGGGCGAGGCCGTTGAACTGGACCATCTGCTGGAGCAGGTGGGGGGACGCCGCCCACTGCGAAAGCACGGCCTCCAGGGATGGCAGCGGCTGCGCCGCCAGGCCGCCCTGGGTGCCGAACCGCAGCGCCTCGCGCAACTCCACGAACTGGACGACCTTCACCAAGTCTTCCTTAACGGCTTGTCCTTGCGACGTGACCGCGCCCGCCTGCGGCTCCAGGGCCGTCAGGTCCGAACTGCCCGTCAGGAAGTCCAGGAACGCCTTGGGCAGCCTGCCACCGCCGACCTGCTGCTGGAGTTCGGCGATCCAGTCCAGCAGACGCCGCAGCACCTCCCAGCGGGAGCGCTCGCCCTGCCACTGCGCGCCGAACAGGGTGGCCCCGAGCGCCTGGCGTTCGTCGAACTCCCTCCGCGCCTGCCGCAGTTCCAGGATCGCGTCGAGAAGGGCGACCTGCTGATCGGCCCTCGCGGGCGGCACCTGGCGGCAGAGGGACGCGAGGCGCTTCCTGGCCGCCCTCCAGTCACCCGAAAGGAAGCGCCACCACTTGGGTCCGTAGTCCAGCAGCGCGGCGCGGGCGTTCAGCACGTCGGCGTCCCACGCCTCGGGCAGGAGGATGGCGTCGTACTGGGCGTGGAATGCGGCGATCCTCTCGCCGAGCCCGAGCAGGCGTTCCAGGTCGGCCCGACGTGACAGCCACTCGCCCGCAGAGAAACGCATCCCGTCGTGTTCGGGCGCGGCGCACACGCGAAGCACCGCCTGGGCCAGCACGTCGGCGTCCTGAATCGTCGTGGGCGCGGGCAGGCCGAGAGACGCGGCCAGCGCCCGCGCCGCCTGGCTCAGTCCCTGCACGCCCCCGAGCGCGGCGGAGGAGAGACGCTGCAGATCGTCGGCGTCTGACGGCAGGAAGGTGGCCCGTCCGCTGCCCCAGAACGGGTGGGCCTGCGGGGTTCCCATGGCGGCGAGGTGGGCCTGCAACTCGGCCACGAGCGCGTCCCGCCGCCTGAAGTCCAGGGAGGTCCAGGCGGTCGTGTCGCCCAGGTCGAGGCGCGGCAGCTCCACGCCCGAGAAGGTGTTCTGGAATTGAAGCCACTCGCCCAGCACGTCGTACAGCGTCAGGCCGCTCCGCCCGACAGGGGCGTTCACGGCCTCGCAGTAGCGGTTCAGGCGCTCGCGCGTGCCGACGAGCAGGTTGAGGTCGTCCTCGACGTTGCCGAGCACGGGCCTGTCCAGGTCCATGGTGCGCTTGAGTTCGCCCAGCACCACCTTCTTGTTCGACTTGTTGCTGTGCAGCTCCAGGCAGGCGTTGCCCAGCTCCAGCCTGTCCAGGCGGCTCTTGACCACCTCAAGCGCGGCCTGCTTCTCCGACACGAACAGCACGCGCCTGCCGCGACCGACCGCCTCGGCGATGATGTTTGTGATTGTCTGGCTCTTGCCCGTGCCTGGCGGACCTTGTATTACGAGATTGCGGCCTTGGTTCACGTCGAGGACCGCCAGCGCCTGTGAGCTGTCCGCGTCCACGACGGTGTAGGTGTCGGCGGGGGTGACGGACTGGTCGAGCTGGTCCTGCGCGCTGTAGCGGGGTTCCTCCTCGCGGAACCCGCCGCCCAGCAGTGCCTGCATGAGGGCGTGCTCGCTGGGCTTCTGGCTCTCGGGCCAGCTCTTCTCGTCCAGGTCCTTGAACATGAGGAACTTGCTGAATGAGAAGAAGCCAAGGGACACCGCCGAGGCGTCCACGGCCCACCGCGCCTGGGCACGGACTGCGGTGCCCACCTGGGCGCAGTAGGCGGTGACATCCAGATCGTGGGCGTCAGGGAGTTCGGGGAGCGTGATTCCGAAGTCCTGGCGCAGGAGCGTCGCCAAGGACAGGTTCTCGCCGACCTCCTCGTCGCGGAAGGACAGGTGGAACGGGGCACTGGCGTCGCCTCGGTCGATGTCCACGGGCACCAGGACTAGGGGGGACCGCCGCGCTTCCTGGCTGCTGTCTGCCTCGTACCAGGTCAGCATTCCGAGGACGAGGAAGAGCGTGTTGGTGCCCTGCTCCTCAATGAAGGACTTCGACGTGTAGTAGGTGTTCAGCAGGCGCTTTTGGAGGTCAGTTGGGGAGGACGCCGTCTGAAGGATGATCCTCGCGCGCGTACGGCCCTGCGCGGTGCCGTCTGTGTCCAGACTGCCAGCGGGGACGGCAGGAAGTTCATCGGCGAGTGTTTCGGCGAGGGATAGGCCACCCTCATCGCTTTCGACCGTCAGTCCAAGCCTCGGCTGTGTGGGGGAGGGTGCCGCCACGGGATCGGGCTTGGCGCGGAAGGGGAGGTGCTTGCCGTCGTGGACGAGCGCCTGGAACACGGCCTGCGGGTCCGCGTCCACGACCTCCACGCCTCGGGATCGGAGCGCTCGGTAGTGGAGGAGCGGGTTGCGGAAGGTGAGGTCGAGCAATTCCTTTCGGGACGCGCTCAGTCTGGCGGCGACGGTGGTGCTGGTCGGCTCTCCCATGGCGATCCTTTCTGACAGGCGTCATGATTGGACGCCAGCCTTAGAAAATCCTGCCCCCGTTACGGCATGTTGTGCGAGAAGATGGGTTACTGCTACGATCTCTTAGGCTTTGAAGTTGTTTCCGCCGTCGCTTCATAGCTGACGATCACGCTGTGTGCCATCATCGCGTTTTTCGAGGGATTTTGGCGGCTCCATTCAGGCTCAACGGGCCGTCTTTCACCGCCCGCCTCGCTGCGTTCCGCCGACACCGCCGAGTCCTGCCGAAATGCACCAGCAATGCGCCGACAAGGAAAGGCCTGCATCGACCGACGAGCATTGCGGGGCCGAACCTAGGCGATGCAGTCTGCTCAGGCGTGGCAAGGGACATGCTTTCGCCCGCATGGTGGGAACGCCGCAACCAGGGGTACAATAATGTATCCCAAGATTTTTGGCACAGGCTCTCCGCAGAACCTCCACCGACACCGATTGGCGAACGCCCTAGGCGAGGAAGGATTCGGGGGAGCAGGCTTGACCCCTCTACAACCTACCAGTCACCTGATTCTATTGGACTCCCCGCCGCTCGGCGGCGGTTGTTTCGGTCAGCGCGCCATGGGGGTGATCCTGACGGGCAGGCCCGCTTCTTTCGGGGCGGCGACTTCCAAGATTTCCACAGGGGATGCCTCTTTTCTGCCGCTATTCCCATTCTGAGGTGTGACCCCAGATCAGCCTTGCACATTGATCAGCCAGACATTTGAAAGAGCTATCGTAATGAAAACATTGATCACGCCACAAGCGGAAGACCTACAAACGGAGAACGAGTCCGACCTTTTTATGGCGGGCCATACGGTCCCCGCAGGCACCTACCAGATGCTCGACTGGGGGCGCGAGGTTTGACTGGATCGTGAAGACACGCTTCCTGCCAGTTTCGACGGCCACATCGCCGTCTACAGACGGTTGCCTGACACCTGGGGCGACTTACGGAGGAAAGAATGATCAGTACGACCCTGCCCCAGGCGCGAACCGAATATCGTGAAGATTTAGGGACAAGCAGTGTATCTGTTCTGGAAGCCGAACATGGGGGTGGCCTAGACGGTGTTCCGAAGTGGGTTGCTGGGGTTGCCGATCTCCAAGACGCTCTGGGGCAGATGTTAGAGTTAGTCGCCGCGCTCGAAGAGAAGGTGTACTGGGAAGCGTCGTTCATGGATGCACAAACAGCGCAAATGCTGAAGGACGCTCCTGTCGCGGCGCGTGCCGCGCTGCGTAAATCGCAGGCGGCACGTTGAACATCATGAACCAAGCAATCTGTCGGCCCCGAACGCCTCCAAGAGCGACGCCGCTGCGGAGGCCGCGCCGACGGGCAGCATCAGGCCCGAAGCCCGAATTCGGGCAGTGTCGTGTGATCCTGTTCCAGCACGACCGTGGTGCCGCCTACGCCCGTCAGCAGAAATGCTCTGTCCGCCGTCTGGAGCATCAACTTCATCCCATACCCTAGAGTCCCCGCCGTCGTGTAGCCCTTCCTCAAGGTCGCGTGCGGCAGGTTCTCCATCTCGATGCCTGAACCCAGGTCAGTCACACTCACCTGGACGGTGTTGGTTATGTCGCTGACGAACACCTGTCCAATACCCTCCCCTGCGTGAACGATTGCGTTCATCCCCGTCTCGCCCACCGCCATCACCAAATCGCCCGTGCGCTCGGACGACAGCCCCAGGCTCTCTGCCGCTTCCTGCGTCTTGTAGCGTAGTTCTCGCAGTCCGCCTGAGAGCGAGAGCGCAATCGGTTCGTTGAATGGGGACAAGGAAGAGGGCAAGTCCTCGAAAGTGTCACACAGAATCAGATGCCCGTCCGTGACGCCTGCCAGCACATCGCGCAGAAACACCCGCTGGCGAACTGCAGCGAGCCTCATCTCTTCCACGGCCTGCTCCCGCTCAACCATCAGTTGATCCTGGACAGCCACCCGCCGCGCCAGTTCAAGGTTGTTAGTCACCTGATGGGCCAGCGTCCTCAGCGCGTCCTCCTGCTGGGGCGTGAGGTTTCTCGGTTCCCTGTCAATCACACACAGGGAGCCGAGGGCGTGACCGCTCCCCGTAATCAAGGGCACGCCCGCATAGAAGCGGATGTTGGGGTCGCCTGTCACGAACGGGTTGTCGGAAAATCGCGGGTCTCGCCGAGCATCTTGTATGACAAGGAGGTCAGGCTGGAGGATGGTATGGGCGCAGAAGGCCACGTCGCGGGGCGTCTCAGTTTCCGTCAGGCCCAATGCGGATTTGAACCACTGGCGTTTGGCGTCGATGAGGGTGACGCTGGCAATGGGGGTGGCGCAGATGAAGGCGGCCAGACGCACAATGTCGTCGTAGGAGTTTTCAGGCTCCGTGTCGAGTATGTGAAGATTATGCAGGGCTTCGAGCCTGGCATCTTCCTGGTCAGGCAAGGGAGCAGCGATGATAGGGACCTATGCGATCTACCGAGATTTTCCATCGGCGTGGGCATGGCGGCGCTCTGCGATCAGGGTGTTTGGCTCAGTCGGCACAAAGGCGGACTTTTGGCTTTCCCTATGAAAGACGTAGGCACAAATATACCCTCGTTGAATGGGTTTCAATCGGCCTGCGCGTTGCCGTGGCGAGACTGGTCGTAAGGCATCTGCGGTGACACCTTCCCAGAAACTGCGGTCAGTTCAATCGGTATCGAATCAGACGGCCAACAGACACATGGGAGCTTCGGGCGGCGCTTCTTCCGCCCGAAGCCCTAATTCTTCCGCCAAACAGTTCCCTTCACTCCTCAACCACCACGCCGTAAACCCGACTCATCCTCTCACCATCCTTCGGCGTGGCGCTGAACACCGAGCCGAATCCCCAACCTCTGGTACGCGCAGTTCGGGGCAACTCCATCACCTCGTCACCCTGGCCGCCCATCCATTGCGTCCAGGCAAGCACGGCCTCATCGGGCGTCACGTCCTTCCAAGGGGGTATAATCCAGTCATGCCCACAGATACCATCCGCAAGGAAGCCGACTACGACGCCGCCCTTGCCGAGATCGACCTTATGGGCGATCCCGCCCGTGGCACCTCTGAGTTCGAGCGCCTGGACCGCCAGGTTGACCAAGTTGAAGCTTACGAGGCAGAGCATTATCCTATGGGTACGCCTACCGCCGAAGCCGTAGCTGAATACGAGGCCGAGAAGCGGGGGATCGTTCTCTCGCCCCTTGACTACGCACTGTTTGCGGGAATCATGGCCGCCGACGCCAAGCCGACGGAGCTGGCCGTCCAGGAGGCCACAGAGTGGAGGCGGGAAGTCCAAAGCGGGAAGATAGTTCTGAAGGAGGGAAAACATCATGCCGACTTTAGATGAGATCACGCCTGACATGGCTCTGCCGCATAACATCTTCGCAGATATGGGCTTGCCAGAACCCGAGGAGCGCCAGGCCAAGGCGCTGATCTCCATCCTCATCGAGCAGAAGATTAAGGGCCTCGGTGTCGATCAGGTCGAGAGGCTCACCGGCCTGAGTGAGACCGAACTGTCGCTGATCGTCCGTGGAGTTTGTGGCAGTTTCAGCCTGGAGCGGATGACCGAGGCGCTGGAGGTGTTGGACAATCTGCGCGGGCGGCGGGAACGCGGGGGAAGGCCCGCATAGCGGCCCTCCCAGCCAGGACGAAGAGGCTGAGGCGGCGCTCTGCGAACTACAGGCCCAGGCGCAGGAGCTGGGTTTGGGATACTGAACAATGAGCCAAAATGTTTTTGCTGACCTGGAGCTGCCGAATCCAGAGGGACACCTCTTGAAGGCTCACCTTGTCCTCGCCATCCGAAAGATGGTCGACTCATCGGGGATGACGCAGTCCGAGCTCGCCGAGCGGGTCGGGATGGCCAAGCCGTATGTGTCCAGGATGCTCAGCGGGATGACGAAAGACATCAGCGTCGAGAAACTTCTCAGCGTTAAAATGGCGCTGCTCAACGATGTCTGAGGCACCCACCATGTTCCGTGAAGACAAAACCACGCAGATGGCGGCACAATTCCTCGAACTCGCAGGTGGCCGCCTGACGCTCTGTGGGGTGCAGGGCGAGGGCGGAGACCTGTTCCGCACAATTCCTCGAACTCGCAGGTGGCCGCCTGACGCGCCTCCACCTGATGGGGCTGCTCTACGCCGCAGACGGGCGGATGCTCGCCCTTTGTAGGTGAGCGTGCGTGGCCTGACATCTCTTACCATCATGGCGTCGCACTCGTGGCCGGGAACGGTTCCTGTGTTAGTGGATTCTGCGTCCATTACGGACTGTGCTGCCATCATTCGTACTCCCACCGAATCATCTTAACGTCCACAGGCATCGCCTTCGTAGTCGCTGTCCTGGCGAATCTTCCGCATCTCCGCCACCATCCCCTCCAGCGACATGCCTGATGTCCCCAGACCTTCGCGAATTTCGTCGAAGAGGGCTGGTGTCTGAGAGATTGCTTCAATCGCCGCAAGCATCGTCGGCGAGATCGCCCCGCTGTGGCCCTCGTCTGATCCCTGCTCTTCCAGGACACGTTCGCCCCGGCCTGGGCTGTTCGGCACGGTGAAATCCAGCATAGTCGTTGTTCCTTCCGCCTGTCTCATTGTACCACGGCGGGCGGCATGTCACCTCATCGCCCCAGGGCGGCGGCACCCGCCCCACGCGGCCTCAGACGGCAAAAGCCTCCGCCTCGTTTCACTCGGCGGCGGCTGTGAGTGATCCGTTACATCTAAATTTTTATACAACTTGTTTGTAAGTTGTATAAAATCTAAGGTATAATGTAGCCATGCGGATCACTAAACGTGCCGAGGTGCTTCAGTACATGGAGGCGGTCCACGTGAGCACGGGATCAAAACTCCGCGAACACGTCCCCGTGTCGGGTGCCTACCTGGACGAACTCGCGCGCGGCGGGGAACTCACCAGGCTGGGCAGAGGGATGTACGCGCTCCCAGACGCCGAGCCCTCGATCTACCGCAGCTTCGTCGAAGTAATGGCTGCAATGCCCGACGCCGTCATCGCCCTCACGAGCGCCCTCAGCTTCCACGGCATCGGTACGCAACTCCCGTGGGCCGTCTGGGTGGCCGTACCGAGGCAGTCACGGTCCTACGTGCCCGTCGGCGTGGAGACGCCGACGCAGATGGTCCGTATGGACCGTGCGGTGATCGGTGACGGAGTAGAGGACCACATGATCGAGGGCGTCACCGTCCGCGTCCACTCCGTGGAGAAGGCGATAGCCGATTGTTTCAAGTATTCTGGACGCGTCAGCCTGAACGTGGCGCTTGAGGCCCTGAAGGATGCCTGGGTCGGAGGTAGGGTAGACATGGACAGGCTGTACGAGTACGCCAGCCGCGACCGCGTCTGGAACAAGATGAGGCCGTACGTGGAGATGGTGCAGCAGCAATGACGCAGGACATGGCGGGGTCCATCAAGATTCGGCTGACAGAACTCGGCAAGGGCAACAGGCAGTACAGGGACACGCAGCGCCTGATGGTACGCTACGCGATTGAGCGCTTCATGTGGAGGGTCGGCCAGTCGAGGCACGCCGACGATTTCACGCTCAAGGGGGCGATGGCCTTCACATACCACCACGCGAACAGCAGCCGCACCACAGGTGACGCCGACTTCCTGATGCGCGGGGATTACAGTGCCGCAACCCTCAAGGGGGTCCTGGCCGACATCGCTCGCATCCAGGCCGACGACGGCGTCACGTTCGACGCCAACGCGATCACGGTGCGCGAAGCGGGGAAGGAGCGCGCCTATCCTGGCTACAGCGCCAGGGTGCCCGCGCGCCTGGGCGCGAGTCCATGCCACGTCCTGCTTGACATCTCCTTCGGGGAGGCAGTTTACCCCGAGGCGAAGCGCGTGGCTATACCAGCACTCCTGTTGAACAAGTCTTTCTACCCCGTCCTGCGGGTGTACCCCATCGAGACGATCATCGCCGAGAAGTACCAGACGATTGTGCGCCTGGGCATGGGAAACACCCGCCTCAAGGACCACCACGACCTCTATGAGATCGGCGAGTCAAAGTCCGTGGCTGGCGGCGCACTACAGAAGGCTATCCAGGCGACGTTTACGCGGCGTGGTACGCCCGTCGAGGCGGCAGTGCCGCTGGGCCTGTCCGAGAGCTTCTACGCGGACAAGGGCAACAAGCGGAACTGGAAGATCACTCTGGCCGATCACGACATGCCGAGGAACGCGGACCTCCAGAGGGTGTGCGCGTCGATTTTCGGCATGATCGGGCCCGTGCTGGCCGCGACCGTCAACGGGGAAGAGTTCAACCTGGTATGGCGGGACGGGGAATGGCGGGCACCCTGACCGACTCCGATGCCTCCGTGCCGCCCCCAGACGGCAAAAGCCTCCGCCGAGAGAATCGAGGCGGGGGCCTCATTCGCCTGGATGGGCCGAGGACGTGGAGCGCCTCAGATAGATGCCCGTATGTCGTGGTTGTCACTCGGTCGTCCTTGGGCGCGGCCACCGCTGCGGCCAGGGCGCGTAGACGTTACGAGTCCCCGCCGATTCTCATCGGCGGGGGCCTTGTGCCTTCGAATACGCGCCGCTACACGGACGGCGTGTTCGGGTTCGGCATCATCCACGCGGGCATCCCCGCCGTGTCATCATCGCGGATCAGTGATCCGCCGACCGTACCTCCCCCACTCCCATCGGCGGACGCGTAGGGCATCGGCACCACCGCCTCCGCCCGCGCCATCAGGACGAGCTGGAGCCTCTCCATCTCGGAGTACGGGATCGACCGAAGCTCCGCCCGCGTCATGCCGCCGAACTTCAGCATCATGTCCACCTCGACGACAATCGGCGGGGTGGGGTAGCCCTCCTGTGCCGCGCCCTTGAAATAGGCGAGCGCCGACGAATACAGGGCGTTCGCCTCGTCCGCGCTGGGCGTGATCAGGGCGAAATAGCGCGGCCACAGCAGTTCCATCAGGTCGTAGTGCAGGCGGGAGAGGATCGCCCCGCGCTGGTTCCGTACCAGGCGCTGGCTCGGCCACTCGGCGGCCCACACCAGGGCCTTACGGAGGGTCTCGCGCCGCTCATATTCGCCCGAGAAATACTCGCCCCCGGAATTCTTGCGGAAGGCGTGCTGCTCGACCGCCAGCGCGTCGTACCAGGTCAACTCCTTGACGCAGAACACGCCCCGTCCGCCCTGCAGCTTCAGGTCGATTAGGAACTCGCCGTCCTGGAGCGCGGGGAGCGACTCCACCCATGCGTCCTCATTGGAGGGAGCGGCGTCGGGGCGGAACACGGGGGCTTGGGGGGCGGGTTGTAGCGGCGCGGAAAGTTTCCAAAAAAGGCGTAATTTCCGATTTCAGAACCCTGACGTTTTTGGAAACTTTCCGCCAAACAGTGACAACTCCCAGCAACGCCGCTTTTATTCCCCCTCCACCCTTCCTAGCACCTCGGCCAGCCGCACCCCCAGGGCCCGCGCGATCTGCGTCGGTCATACCCTCATGCCACGGGCCTCCCAACCGAGCTACCACTGTCAAGGGCTAGACGGCGGCCCATCAACCGCCTCTAGGTAAGCGGGGCACGACTCAGCCGCCTTCCGCCTTGCCGTAACACTCCACGCGATTCCTGCCTCCCGCCTTGGCGCGGTACATCGCCGCGTCCGCACAGGCGATCAGGTCCGTCGGGTGGCCCATCTCAGGCGTCAGGGCGCACACCCCGAAGCTGGCGGTGATCGCGTACTGTGCGCTCCATACCCTCCCCTCTACGGCAGACCTCAGACGCTCGGCCAGGGTGACGGCCTTCCCAGGTCCGTATGCGGCAAGATCGCAACGAACTCCTCGCCACCGAACCGGGCCACTAGGTCCGTCTCGCGGGTGTGCTCCCGTAGTACCCCCGCCATCTGCCCGAGCACCTCGTTGCCCGCCAGGTGGCCGAACGAGTCGTTGTAAACCTTGAACCGATCCACGTCCAGCAGGACCAGCGACAGAGGCTCCCCGTAGCGGCGGGCGCGCAGGAACTCCTCGGCCAGCCGCTCCCCGAAGACGCGCTGGTTCAGCAGGCCCGTCAGCCCGTCCTTCGTCGCCAGCCCCTCCAGGCGCACGTTCGCTGCCTCTAGTTCGGCGTTTGCCCGCTCCATTTCCCCCTTCTGGAACTCCAGCACCACGGCGGTGTCCCTGATCTGCTGCTCGATCTGACGCCGCTCGGTCACGTCCCGGAACACCCAGAGGTGCCCGCCGTAGCCGCCCCCGTCACCAGACGAGGCGGCCCCGTGGGGGAAGACGGGAACGTAGTCGCGCTCCCACACCCGCCCGTCCGTCAGCCGCAGCTCTTCCGCCTGAACGGACTCCTGCCGCCGCCGCATCTCCAGCGCTCGCTCGATGAACTCGGCTGCGGCGGCGAACAGCAGGGAAGTTCCGCGCGCCATCGAGACCACATTCGCGCCTGGCAGTGCCTCTGGGGGAATCGCGATGCCCATCATGTCACAGAATGCCTGGTTTGCCAGTACAATCTGGCCCCCTTCATCCTCCACGACCACGCCCGCCTGGATGCTGACGAGCAGGGTCTCCAGGCGCGTGGTCGCGGCTCGAAGCGCTTCCTGCGCCTGGACGCGCTCGGAGATGTCCCTCTGCACCCCCACCCAGTGCGTCAGAGCGCCCGAGGGGTCGCGGATAGGATCGACCGCCAGATCGTTCCAAAAGGGGGTGCCGTCCCTGTGGTAGTTGAGGACGACGCCATGGTAAGGGCGCTCCTCGCTCAACGCTGCCTCGATCTGCTCGACCACGGCGGGGTCCGTGTCCGCGCCTTGTAGGAGACGACAGTTGCGGCCCAGTACCTCGGAGGGTGGGTAGCCCGTGACGGCCTCGAACGCGGGGTTGGCGTAAATGACGGGGCTATCGGGTAGTGACGTATCGCAGATGATGAGGGGGCTGCCCAAGGCTTCCAGTGCTCGGGCGGCGAGTTGAGGGGCAATGGGGGTGTGGCGCTTGGATTGCGGGTGGTCAGTGTGCGGACTCTGCTCAGGCTGGCTGGGTTCGGGAGGCGGCACGGCGCTTCTTTCTGTGTTCGGGACTTTTGTGGAGCTGCACTGCCGCTTTTTATTATAACACAGGTCTTGTCCTTCTTGCCTATTGGCGTGTGACCACCTCATGGACACGTTTAAGAAGTGAAAGTCCTGCCGTTCGTGGCGGGACTTTCACCCGAAACCGCTGAAGAACTCCGCCAGCGCCACCTCCAGAGCCGCGCAGATTGCCGCCACCGTGTCCAGGGATAGGTTGCGCGCGATCAACGACGCCAGCAGCGCACATTGGCCGTCCGAGGATGTGCTCAGGGTATAATTGCGCCATGACCGACGCACAGCAAAAGCAGTATGAACGCTTCCGCGCCGTTGGCTACAGTCCCGAGGACGCCGCCCTTCTGATCCAGCGCGGCGCATGGCTGGGCACGGAGGACGTGTCGGAGCAGACCGTCGCCGACATCCAAGAATATCGGCGGGAGCGCGGTGCTCGCGGTGATGGGCAAGCTGAGCCGATGCAGTGACCTCAAATCCGTTAATATGCTTGCCTGCCGTCGTCTCCGTCGTGTTATCATACTCCCTGTTTGCGGGTCGCCTTCACCGTTCTCGCAGACCAGCCGTCTGAGGCCAGTGCCGCCGAGGGTTATGGCCGTTCTCGTAACTGCCCCACATATATAACCAATGGTGCTAGTTTTCTGAGTCTCTACAAGCTGAACTGCGCCATCGCGAGCGGCACGAAGCCGTTCTCGTCCGCCTGCAAGCCGTCCCAGCCGACGCACAGGTTGAAGAGGGCCATCGTGAA
>JAABUQ010001092.1_pt1 | contig 60737 bp, 57 predicted proteins | sample 5560001 | NCBI WGS metagenome assembly JAABUQ01 (sample SAMN10711888, study PRJNA513371) | rock metagenome | isolation source: Antarctica rocks | place: Antarctica: Victoria Land, Finger Mt nord | collected 2015-12-18
GATGTGTTACTATCCTGGTTGGTATGGTTCCGCTTTTCTCCAATCGTCACAGCCCAAAGCTGTTTTCCTTCGATTGTGTGGATAGCTCCATATTGCTCAGGATAGTATCATATTTTAGCAACGGTTGCCCTCGGATATCCTCCAAGCGCAACCCTTTTTGTTTCTGTTATACCAAAGGCACAACTTCGCTTGCTGTCTCATACACTTGTGTATTCACTGATGATGATAGAGCGGGTTGAGCAATGGATACATTAGTCTTTTGTGAGGATGTTGTACTCATCAACGCTGTACTATAAGAGGCTTTTTCAATCCTCTTTTCCTTCTTGTCTCTCTCTGGACGGAGTGCCAGAAATGCGAAGAGGAGTATCCAAACGAGAAGAACACTCAATAGTGTCCATATGATTAAAAGGTGTGTAAATGTCATTGTTGTGCTAGAGGCATCCATGAGTAAGCAATCTCTTTCAAGCTGTTTTTAGTAAGGGGCACCATACATATATTTCTCAATACTCATTATAGTAGACGAAATGACCATGTGAAGATAACATTGGAATGAAATATGCAAATTTCCCTTGTTCTTTTCAATGAAATCTGTCACAATAGCAAGGAATGACTATGAAAATATATATGCGAAATGTATAGAGTACGTTGATTCAAAGGATAAAACGCATGGACCACAGGAATTGGCAACAAACGCGAGATATACTTATTAGTACTATCTGTATCGGTATTATTCTCTGGGCAACCTGGATCATCGCAGGCAGGTTTGTTGATATTATTATTATCTTGCTACTCTCAATGGCGTTAGCTTTTTTACTCAATCCTCTCGTCAATTTTGTTGCTAAACACAAAGTACCAAGGTTAGTGGCAGCTATCGGTGTGTTTCTGATAGTCATCGCGGCATTAGGCGGTTTAGGTTCAGCACTTATCTTATCGTTAATTCGACAAATACAAGCCTTCTCAAATACTATTGTTACCTTCTTTCCAAATATATCTAATCTCAAAAATATTGAGGATTTTCTCCAAAGGCAAGCTGGCATTCCTCCTTCGACGGTTGAACTGGCAATAGCGCAAGTTCGCAATCAAGCTGTATCGTATGCACAAACGGCAGCACTAAACGCAGTCAATCTTGTATTCGTTGTTGGCGGTACTTTTCTCAATATTTTTCTGATTGGAGTACTTAGCTTTTACTTTCTTCTTGATGGGAAACGTATTCGTGACAGTATCATCAGCATAGTGCCTCAACGCCAGATGTCACATGTCTTAGTGTTTGAGGATGCACTCGATCGTGTAGTTGGAAGGTATATTCGTGGTCAGCTTACACTAGCTGCTATCGTTGGTGTCCTTGCTAGTGTGGTCTGTCTTGTTACTGGTTTAGGGCAATTTGCCATTATCATCGGTGTTTTGGCTTTTCTGTTTGAAACTATTCCAATGGTTGGACCAGCACTGGCTTCAGTGCCAGCAATTACCATTTCGCTGTTGCTACCAGACCCATTTCCACGAACGATATGGGTGGTGGTAGCTTTCGTGGTGATTCAACTGTTAGAAAGCAACGTGTTAGGACCTAACATCGTTGGTCATGCAGTAGGCCTTCATCCTGTGGCTTCAATTCTTGCTTTACTTGTATTCGGTAGTTTGTTTGGTCCCTTCGGCGCATTGATAGCAACACCAATTGTAGCTGCAATCTGGGTTGTGATCGCCAGTATCTATCGTTCAGCACGCGGTGAGACGGCTGACCAGATGCTGGCAAGGAAACGAGCACCTTGGGCTGTGCGTCGTCCTACCATGCCCACTTTTAGCGGCAAGCGACGCACGAGTATGCTCGATAGCGGCAGTGGTGCGAACAGTAGTGCTCTGAGACCGTCAGCAGATGGCGGTGGCAATATCAGTGGAGCAACGAAAACCGATGCAAATAGCACAGTGCAGCCAGAGGTAGGTCAGGGTGAGCATGTAGAGACAGCGTAAGAAGCTGACGATGGGAAGCCGGTAGTCTTTATCGAACACTCTTCTGAGCGTTGAGACAAGATGATTTTTCATTTCAACGTGTAGGCTGTCATGAAGAAAAGCTTTTCTTCTGACAGCCTACACGTTGAAATGTTGTTTATGCTCCAAAGGTACGTTGAAGCTCTGCTTCGCCATCTTGATTGACGAGTGCGTACACATCATCGTCTGCCATCAATATTGTGCTTGCATCGGGAAAAATATGTGAATCTCCACGTATGATGAGTGCGAGGTTCGAGCTACGCGGCAGGTTGACATCAGAGAGACGCTTGCCTACGACCCTTGATTTTGGGTCAACTGTCATCTCTATAATCTCCAGACCAGCCTTTTTAAGAGTCATAAGCATAAGGAATGGAGGACGTGAAAGTTCAGACTCGATAAGTGCAAGAATTGAGCGCGTGGGACTAACGGTAATATCGATGCCAAGCTTCTTGAACAACTCTTCATGTCTTGGATTGTTCACACGTGCAATGGTACGCTTGACGTTGAAGCGTTGTTTCGCCATCTGGCAGATAACGAGGTTGTCTTCGTCTTCACCCGTGACCGCGATCACCACATCGGCGCGTCTTGCACCCGCATCTTCCATTGTCCTGGCTTCGCACGCATCCCCTTTCGCGACTGATGGGCCTAATTCATCGGAAAGTAGCTGTTGGCGTGTACTCTGCTTCTCAAGCAATAGAACCTCATGTCCACGATTGAGCAGGTTTCGTGCTAGGTAGTAGCCAACATCGCCACCGCCTCCAATAATAATATACATCTTTCGTGCCTCTTATCTTTTTGCCTCTGGTGCTACTCCACTCTGCCGTTGCTTATTTTCAATAGCGTTGAAGAGCATGTTTGCTCCAAGCAGAGTAGGACAGAAGGTTTCTAGTCCTATTTCTTTATAGGTACTCTCGCGCAGCGGGTCGTAAATACGACAAAGCACCTTTTTGACGGAGAAAAGTTGTTTTGCCATCTGACACGCCATGATATTGCGATTATCACCATTTGTCACGGCGATAAATGCATCGGCCTCTTCTACACGGGCACGGCGCAATATCTCTTCATCAACGCCGTTGCCTGTCACCTTGTCGCCTTTAAACCCAGAATCGAGGCGCTGAAAAGAGTCGTTGCTGCTGTCGATAATGGTAACGGCATGTCCAGCGTTCTCCAATTGAGTTGCGAGTAACGCGCCGACACGACCGCATCCAAGAATGACAATATTCATAAAAATACAGCCTCCTGTTGTTGGTGTCGTAACCAACATCTGTAACTACCGTTGCTTATTGTAACACACGGTTGAAGAGATATTCAGGAGGCTTCTTTTATGAACATTGTACACTTGAATGAGGGCGTTGAGTGTTCATTATTGTTCGCTACTGAACGCTATTTTTCACAGTCTTTGCTGTCAGTTTTGGGTTCTCCCTCAGCTTTCGTGATTTTGGAATGGTAGAAATATGCTTGTTGACTGTGCTTGAGCCTCTCATACGGCTGCATGCAAACTTGTTATTCCGCCAACGAACTTTTTTCACGAAAGTTGAGGGAGAACCCTACAATATTAAAAGTAAATTTAAAAATAAATATATATTCTACTTAGAGACCTATTAAATCATAAATGCTATAAAAAACAATGGTTTTTAAGTTGTAAGTTGGTTATGATACAGTTGTTTTTTTATCTTTGTTGTAAAGATTTACTATTTCAATTTTTGGCATTTTTCTACGGAATTTGGAAAGCTTTTTATCTTTTGTATTGGATGGTATGTTATCAGCGGCAGTGTTTTTTCCACTTCTTGAGAAGTAGCTTTTGTATAAATAAAAGTCGAATTAAGTCAATTGCTGTCAAGAGGATAAATTGTTTAAGTTTTGACGTCCGTAAGATGAGGTGTTAGGTCGATTGATGGTTCTTGTTAAGTCGATTATAACCACTGTCGCTTAATTGTAGCACACTATTAAAGAGGGGACGGTGGGACTTATGATGTCCCCAAAAGAAACTGGACGAGGTAATAAGGTAGAATGTCTGTAGCGAGGAAGGCTCTTTTCTCATGGATAGTTGTTGGGGTTTTCGACGCTTAGTCCTTCTGCGACGGCAATATTTATGAGATTGTTGTCAGCACAGACGAAGATAGGATGAGATGTCTGCTTTGCATTGGACTCGTCGCGTAAGTCGAGCGTGCATGCTAGTTGAACAGCGTCATAGGCACGTAGTCTGTGAGAGCGGCAGAGATCACCGGCAGCGATATACATAGCGGTGGTGACAAGCCTAGTACTATACGTATCTTGAGTATCTTGCCTAAATGTGTCGATAAGTGTATCTCGTTCGGTAATCGTGATGCTCTTTTCATGGGCCTTTCGACGAATAGACGCCACGACCTCTACGAGTGCCGCTTGCGAAATGTAGAGGTCGTGGCCTTGTGCTGGTTCACAAAGGGTCAAAATCAAGGATTGCCCTTGCTCAGGAACATAGCGTTTGACGATGGCCGAGGTGTCTAAAAAGTACGTCCCCATTAGTAGGGACCTCGATCTTCAATAACCATTTCAGATAGAGGTTTGCCGCCAGCGAACACTTGGCCGAGCCGTTCACGCTCGGCTCTTTCTTCTTGAGTTAATGATCGTCGTGTAGGAATATTGAGAACTTTCCCTTCACGATATTGCTGCTCCATGAACTCGCGCCCTGTCAATGGGCGTGTAATTGGAGAAGGGAATTGAAGACGTTGTGCCATGATTTCATGTAGGAGCATTTCGGGTTGTTTCCCGTTCTTTGCTGCTTCTGCTTTGAGTGTTGCATATTCTTGGTCGCTGAGCGTAATAGTCATTTGGTAAGCCATGAAGATACCTCCTAGCACAAGGGAAGAATATTTGGTATTAGTATAGCACTTTCTATACTGTGATAATCAAAAGAAGGTCTATCAGCTAAGACCGTGAAGAGATTTCACCTAGTGCTGCATCAAGCATTGGATAATGCGGTACGTTGGAACATCGTAGCGCGTAACGTTTGTAACGTGGTCACAAACTCACGTGAAGTTCGTTACGAGATATAACTTCTGACAGAGGTAGTGGATACGTCTTCACTAATAGCCAGGGCGGCTTCTTAGTGGAAAGTCGGTTATATACCTTGTACAAGCGTCTTTTGAAACTGCGGGATTGCCAAACATACGATTTCATGACCTGCGTCATAGTGCGGCTACAATCATGATAAGTATGGGGGTCAATGTAAAGGTGGTACAAGAGGTGTTAGGGCATAGCAAGATTAATATGGCCCTTGATACCTATACTCATGTGTTACCTTCAATGCTGCAAGATGCAACACAGAGGTTAGATAATTTGTACGGACAGAAGCGGTAACATATTGAAGTTAACTAATGTAATACGCAAGTTTTTTTGACTATCACATTAGTTAACATCTGTTTTGTAGTATAATACATCTAGGCTCGGAAAAATTCCCCGTGCAACTTCCGAAGTAAGTCCTACCACCATACAGATAGCCCGTACCGTCCCAGACTTGCCCTCCTGTTACTCAAAGGTGCTCTACTCCTGTTCTCAATAGAAAGGATATATGATGAGCCACACAGTTTTCAAAAAGTTGAATAATGTTTCCAAGATTGCTCTTATATATTTCTTTACAACACTCTATTTTTATGCTCCTATTCAGACATTGTATTTACAAGGGAGGGGCTTTAATTTAGTACAAATCAATTCTATTTGGTCAATCATTGTCGCTACATCTTTTCTTGCAGATATCCCTACAGGAATTCTTGCAGATAAGATAGGGAAAAAACAATCAATTATCCTCTCAGTCACCTTTCAATTAGTAGGTGAAATCTTATTTATATTTGTGCAAAGTTATTGGATGTTAGCCTTAAGTGCAATAGTGGGCGGCTTAGGAATTGCTTTCGCATCAGGAGCAATAGAGGCACTAGTTTACGATTCGCTCCAGCATCAAGGGACACAACGGGAAATGGCAAAAGCGACTGGCTTCATACATTCATTTAGAATAGCACCAGGTATAATAGCTCCATTAATTGGTGGGGCAATAGCTGTTCATTTAACGAAAGAAAGCTTCATCCTCCTTATCTTTCTTACAATAGTATCGATAGCAGTTGGTTTGTTGCTCTGTTTCACCCTCAAGGAACCATCACAAAATGAGGGGATGAAAGAAGATGTTCTTAAAGAAGAGTTTTTTGTCTTGCTGAAAGAAGGTTTCAAGGTTCTTCAGACAAATAAATCGCTCAGACGAATTGTCTTATTGATGCTCTTGGCAACCCCATTTGGAGAATACCTCGTTAATCTTTACCAGCCATACTTTTTACAAGCCAAAGTCCCTAGTATATGGTTGGGATTAGCCTATACAATAAGCTCAATCATATTATTTTGCTTGGTTAAATATGCGTACTTGATTGAAAAAAAACTTGGCATGATACCCAGCATACTTATTGCAACAGTTACTCCTGGAATATTGTATGTCCTTATGGGAATGATCGTTCACCCAATTTTTTCTGTTCTCATTTTTTGCGTCTGCCGAGGTTCAGCGTCAATGCAAACTCCCCTTTTCGCTGATTACAGAAATACACAGATAGAAAGTAAGAATAGGACAACAGTCCTTTCAATTTTAAATACTTCTGTGAGTTGTTATACGGCTGTTATGGGTTTACTCATTGGATACGTTGCAGACCGTTCAGTACCTTATGCTTTCATATTCATGGGTTGCATCATAGTAGTTGGATCAATTCTATTTCGGATAAAGAAGGATGAGTCTATTGAGCATTGATTTTTGTTAGAAATGAAAATGGTAGTATCTCGCCAGTAGCGTAGTACGTTCATTGACTCCAACAATTATCATCAGAACTCGCTTTGAGAGCGAGACTCATACTTACGGTAGGCATGGCGAGTATGTTCTGCAACAAGTTGCATCTCTGGGGTAGTATCAAAGTAATTGTTCTGTCTGCATTTGCGGCATGGAAAGGATATTCTTGTTATTGCAAACTTCCTCTGGATATATTTCTCTGGATTGCAACATAAGGGTCAATACTTATTTTTGTGAGGTGTATCTAAAGAATGGTAATAGTTATTTATAATTAGTAGAGATTGTTAAAGTGCTGTCAAATGTGCTGTCAAATAAAAAAGTAATTAGTTCTTAATGGATGTGAAACGAGCCTATAAGCCAATCTATGGGTATTGAGGTTACTTGTTGTAATTATCGTTGCTTATTATAGCCCGCAAAGAAATATGTTTCTGTGAGTCTTTATTGTACAAGGCTGGACAGATAGCGTATCATAGTACGTACATCTGTGTTCTAAAAAAGAGAGTATTTATTTACATGTCGTCGCAACTATCTGCCACTCCTCAGTATGTACTACGTTCTGTACCAGGTGAACAACGTGAGTTATGGGACCGTTTTGTCAATGAGCATCCACAGGGACATTTTCTGCAAAGTTGGGGTTGGGGTGAGCTAAAAGCTGCCTCTGGTTGGCATCCACTGCGGCTCGCGCTCTGGGATACTGCACGCAAGGAAATTGTTGCCGCCGCCCAGGTACTCCGCCGTACCGCTCCTCATGTCTCATTAAGATTAGGACATCTCGCGTACATTCCAAAGGGTCCCGTACTCGACTGGTACAATGAGACGCTATGCAATGCATTCTTTCTACAATTGCATCGATGCTTACGTATAAACGGAGCGATTGCGCTGCGTATCGAGTCAGGACAGGAAGCAGGGGAAAGCGCAAGCGCGGAAATTCTCAAGCGTCTTGCACAGCAAACGATGCATCCAGCACAGGCGGTACAACCCTTACGCACAATTTTACTCGACATAACACGCGATGAGGCGACATTATTGGCGCAGATGAAAGAAAAGTGGCGTTATAATGTGCGCCTTGCAGCGCGTAAGGGCGTGACCATCCGTGTTGCACAGACGATAGAGGACGTGCAAACGTGGTATACATTATTAGAGACGACCGCAGAGCGTGACGAGTTTGGTATTCACACCCTCGCGTACTATATACAGGTATGGCGTACATTTGCACCGAATGACAGCGTTCGATTGCTGCTTGCAGAGTATAATGGACAGCTTTTGGCGGGTATCTTTGTGAGTGTGTTTGCGCGGCAGGCTATCTACCTCTATGGTGCGTCGAGCAACGAACAGAGGCAGCTTATGCCGAACTATCTGCTCCAATGGGAGGCCATACGTTGGGCAATAAGCTGTGGCGCACACTCCTATGATTTCTGGGGTATTCCAGAGACAGATGCGGAGGACGAGGCAATGGCGGGCGTGTATCGCTTTAAGCGTGGTTGGGGTGGGCGTGTTGTGCAGTTTCTTGGCTGTTATGAGTATATTTATCGCCCATTGACCATGAGAATCGCGGAGAAATTTCTACCATCATGAACGAAAACGTTATGCATTTACCCTTTTCCCTGGAAACCGACCTGGAACGTACAATTGCAGCAGACCCAGCATGGCAACAAGGTGTCATATGGGGCAAACCGCGCTATGGACACCTGGAAGGAGCCATACAATTTCATATCGCTGATGTGCTGGCAAATATCGATCAGCAGCAGCCATCACCAGAAGAACGCCGCACGCTGCGCCTGATTGCCCTTGTGCATGATACCTTCAAGTACCGTGTCAATGAACTCAAGCCCAAGATGGGCAATAACCATCATGCTCATATTGCGCGTGTCTTCGCTGAAAAATATATTCACGATCCCGTTATCTTGGACCTCATCGAACTGCATGACGAAGCATACAATAGCTGGCGTCTCGGTGCATATAAACACCGGTGGGAGCATGCCGAGGAGCGCATTGACCATCTACTTGCAAAACTTGGCTCATCATTGCCCTTATATGTGCGCTTCTTCCTCGCCGATAGTCAGACCGACTCAAAAGACCAGGCCCCCGTCCAGTGGTTCATTCACTTGTTAGGGACTAGAGGATATGCATTACCATTATCAAGCTAGATCATGTTTCTCATGTGCAGAATAATGTCTGTACTATTATCTCTCTGAAAGCTTGTAAATTCTATTGCTCTTCCTCTGTAACGGTCCAGAGCGCTAGGGGCTTGTCTGGGTTCTGCCTTGCTATCTCTTGTAGCTCTGGTGGAAGAGCACTGAGAGGAATTGGTACTCCGTCAAGAAAAACATTACTAAATATTGCAGCAAACGGATTAGTAGCCTTTATTTCCGCCCTTGAAAACTCCTCATCGTAATAATGAAACTTGAACATATCGCGGATGACTTTCGATTTCTGCCCGGTTGTACTTTTGGCAGTGCCAAAATACTGGCACAAGTCATCAAAACTAACGTATGGTTTAGTCCCTTTGTCAAAAAGAAAGTTGATTGTTCCTAAGGCATGAACTACGGCAGCGGCCCAAATTTCTATTCTGCCTGACATGAACGGCACAGTCCTTTTGCGCGCCATCTTGCGTATAAGCTTTTCACAAAGCGTTTTATATTCCGCATCAAGATGACGATCACAAAAGTCATTAGTCATTTGAATAAGCGTTTCTGTACGTTGTTGTATAGCTGCTTTATCTGTCATGATCTTTTCCACAAAATCTTCTGAAATGCTTTAAATGTATCAGTTTTGCTACCACTTTAGCACGTCTCGTCAACCGTGTCTACGCAAGAAATTTACGGTCCCATCCTCGAAGAGCAGAAAAGGCTTCGTTCTCGTTCTGTGCAGTAATTATCTTGCCTATAATTGCATCAAGGGTAGCTTCATCGTGAACACGAATAGCCTGCTCTTGTGCTAAGGTTGCTAGCTCAGGAAAGCGTATCTGAGTCGCCATAAGCAGTATACGCCTGGAAGCCTCAAGCCTCCCTTGCTCTAAGCCTTCTTCAATGCCCTCTTCTCTTCCTTCCCGCAATATTTCTTGATAGATAGGTGTATCTCGTATTATGTCGTGCATCTCTCGAAACCTCCTGATGAGCCATTCCAAGTCTAATGAGTTCTTGTGTTGTAGCACAAGTGAGGCTAATGTGTAACCAATCACTTCTAGCTCTGATACTTGTGTTTTAGCGTTACGATATTCTTCTTGCTTTTTGTAACACCACTTCCCAGGTCAGAGATTGTTTTTCCAACCCACAACTTCATGAAATTGGAATTGTGCCACAATCCCTTGTGATGCTCAGACATCCTCCATGCATCCCCTTCTTTATTATTAGCGCAACCTTCCGATAGAGAGGAGTAGGAAAGATAGAAACGCGCTGCGAGCTAGAGTCGTGTTTCTGCACAAGATATTTGCATGAATGGGGTACTGTATGCGACGGAAACTGTCACCCTCACTTACTGCATCGCTGGCATTCCTACTGCTTTTGCTACTGGGTACGGTAGCATGGCTTGGCTTGCAAGCGAGGCCACAAGCTCACTCGCAAACAAAGGTACGTAGTGCTTCACCCTTTGCGTACCTCTATTATACACTCAAGGATACGAGAGGCTTTGTCGTCGCACGCGCACGCAAAGGCATTAATGGTCAACCTGTAGGCACGCCTGAAACGCTTGCAGTACTGGGCAACGAATTTGGCCTGGTTGACTCAGATAGTGTCGCCACAATTCAGCTTTCACCTGATGGCAAGTACGTAGCAATCGATGGTATGCGCGATCATGGTGAGCAGGTATGGGTGTACGATACACAAAGTATGACGGTGAGCCTTGTGCCAGCACATGTAATGGGAAACTTTCTGCATTGGCTTCCTGGTGGGAATGGGCATAGCTTTCTGTACAGACCTATGTTTCCGCTCGGTCCCGATGCACCAATGGATGGTAACAACGGTTGGAACCCAGGATTGTGGATCGTTGATGCCGCAACACATGCACACACGAATATAGATATACAAGTTCCTTCAGCATATCTCATTGATGCCGCATCTTCGCCCGACAATTCCCATATTATTTACTCGACCACCAATGGTCTAGGAATGGGAAGTGATGCGTGGTTGATGAACCGAGATGGAAGCATGCGTACTCATCTGCTCAAAGGTGTAGGAGAAGCACAGTCAATCCTGGGCCTGTTCACATGGTCTCCTGATGGCTCGCAGATTGCCTACGAGCGTCTCTCGGATAGTGCTACTCCTTTCTTGAACGCTGGCTTGTGGGTGATGGATAGTCATGGTGGACAGTCGCGCCACCTTGTCGATACCGATGGTGGTCATGGCTTTATGCCTGTCTGGTCGCCTGATAGTCGTAAGCTCGCGTTTATCGCACGGACAAATGTTGGAGACCGCCGCGCCGATCAGCAAGCACAAGCCTTGCAATGCACGATTGGCGTTGTTGATATGCAAAGCAGTCAATCCTGGCATGTTGTTTCTGCACAACAAACAGGCATGATGCTCAATATCAACCCAAGCTGGACATCCGATAGTGCAAGCATCACTTTTACCGCACTCAACCCAATCAACCGTGTCGTTGGTGGCACACCGCGCTACTGGTCGGCCCGTGTTGTAGGTCCAACCACGCACCCTGCTGCAACACAACTAACGCCCGCGTTGTCCCATGTTATTGCGATTGGATAATGAATAACTAGCGGTTGGGAGTTCAATTATAATTTGTGTTCGTTAGGTGAATAGAGGAAGACAAATAACATCATGAAATCACGATATTGGCGCTACCGTATTTCGCTTGCAGTTGTGTTTACGTTGCTTACAAACATCTTTGTTTTGTCGCTACCCACCACTTCGACGATTGCTCACAAGCAAAGTACAACACGTCAGTATGCGTCTACAAAGGTTAACACGGCTCCAACTCCGTTTATGCATCGTCCATACTATGGAAGCCGCAGTATCTCGTCTCGTACGGTGTCGTTTGTCGATCACGATCATCCGTGGTACGACAATGATGGAACTTTTGTGCGCTATGACGGAACGAGGTGGACAAATGTGTCGATTGTATCCTGTACAGGTGGTGTCAACTGCTATGATGGTCATAATGGTTATGATCTGAACATGTGGTATGAGCCGGTGTTAAGTACGGCGGCAGGCACGGTGACGCGTGCGAACTGGTACAATCCTTTGAACCATAACAGTTCCCTTGGCTTGTGGGTGGCTATCGATCATGGCAACGGTATGACAACGGCATATGGACATTTGAGCGCGATCACCGTTGCGGTCGGCGATCAGGTAGGAACACAGTGGCAAATCGGCACAAGCGGTACAACGGGTTCGTCAACAGGACCGCATCTGCATATGGCGACCTATTATCTTCCTGATTGGCAGGCCACTGACCCCTTCGGTTGGACCGGCAACTATGCCGACCCAAACGCGGTCCCTGACTATTACCTCTGGGTGAATGATCCCACTAATAACACACCTGTACCGACCCTGAGCAGCAATGGGAGCGCAACCTATCCAGGCGCGGTGGTGGTCGATGACAATAGTGCTGGTTGGAGTAGTACAGGCTCCTGGACGGCTGCCAGGGGAAGTACAGATATACAGGGCGGTTTGCACTGGACAACAACCTCGAACGCAGCCGCAACAGCGAGCGCGACATGGCATCCAAATATTCCTGCTGATGGATACTATGAGGTTGGTGTCTATGTTGACGATACCTATGCGAGTAGTAGTTGGGTGCCGTATACCATCTATAGCGCGGACCCAAATCATGCAGGCGTTGAGATGAAGCATACGATCTCTGTCGATGAATCGCATATTGGTACATTTCAGGGGCCTTTCAGTCAGGAAAATACGGGGCCACAGTGGATTGGACTTGGCACCTACTACTTTAAAGCCTCGATGAATGGGCGTCTGGTGATGAGTAACGCCACTGGCGAGAGTGGTATGCAGATAGCCGCCGATGCAATTGAATTTGTGCCAGTCTCGGTACAAGCAACACCACCGCCTAGCTACCGTTTTGCCGTCACGAGCGATAATGCGCCAACGACAATGCTTCCTGGTGGTTTGGCTCAAGTTAAGCTGACATTGAAAAATACCAGTAACTTTACATGGAGTGCCAACGGTTCTACCAGCGTACAACCCGTGCAGGTCATCTATCGTTGGTTAAACGCGCGGGGGCAGACGGTTGCTACAAGTCGTCCTCTTGCTCTAGCGCAAAGTGTTGATGCTGGAAATTCGATTTCGTTTACTACAACGATACGAGCACCAATGCAGTTTGGCGCGTTTACCCTGCAATGGGATATACAGCAAGGCTCGACAATCTTCTCACGACAAGGAGCACAGGTAAAGAACGATAATGTTCAAATTATTCCAGCATCTCGTAAAGGTGGTCCGCACTTATGGCTACGAAGAGTATAAGCAAGTCATAATACAAAGAATTATGACCTACTCTGTACACTAAAGTCAGAAGAGAAAAAGTTGTGGGAAGAGATGCTGGTGAACGTGAACAATCGAAGACGGAAGTTTCTTTCTCCTTTCCCATCTTTGGTTGTCACGGTTGATCAAATGTTTGATGGATAGAGGAAAGTTTGCCATGAGTAAAGATACAGAGCAACAGGTGTATATCACCTTGGAGAATAAAGAACATGAGCTCGCACGTCAATCTATTGTGACCTCGTTTAAAGAGGTATTAGATGTATTGCTGGCTATTGCTGAAGCCGTGGTGCAAGATGTGTCGGGTGACGGTCAAGATACGGTACAAGAGAACACCGTGGGGCAACGTTTAGCTGAGTTACCATGTCACATTCTTGGATGTCAACATGTGAGTATTGCGGTTTTAGAGCACCACACTAATACACTAGATCCGATAGGTGTGGCAGGAAGCACTTCTGAGCATGAATCTCAATGGCGCGAGAGCTTAAAAGGGACACGTATTCAGAGCCTTTTGGGAGATGAAAGCAAGCTTGCGCAACTACAAGCAGGGGAGATACTCTCACTGGATATGACCTCTACAGTGATGAGAAATTTCTCTTCCATGATTGTAATCGCTCCAATACGTAGAGAAGAAGCTCTGCTTGGTGTGCTTTTGCTGGATTATGGACAGGTACAGCCTCGGCATACCTCGGACGAGTTGGCCCTTATTAAAGCCATATCGAGACTTGCAGCACTGGTTATCGAATGCGAAAAGGTGCAAAGCGAACGCGATAAAGCGCTTGCAGCGTTGCAAGAAGCGAATGACCAGTTAGAGCATATAAATAAGATTAAAAGTGATTTTGTCTCGGTTGTGAGTCACGAATTTCGCTCCGCGCTTACCACCATTCAGGGTTTTAGTGAGATGATGTGTGAGGAAGACCTGAGTGTTGCAGACATGAAAGAGTTTGCTGTTGATATTCATCTGGATGCTCAACGTCTCTCTCGTATGATTAGTGATATGCTTGATCTTGAACGTATGGAAACTGGGCGTATTCAGTTCAAGTATGGTTGGCTCGATCTGAATGCAATCATCATTGATGTCGTCAATCGTATTCAACCAACTGCGGAGCAGCATACAATTTCTTTGAAACTAGCGAAAGCACTTCCCGTGTTAATGGGCGATGCTGACAAGCTGACACAAGTGATAGAAAATCTGCTTGATAACGCAATAAAATATTCACCCAATGGTGGTGAAGTGTGTATTAGTAGTGCTGTAGAGGGCGGAGCCGTCCATGTCTGGGTGCAAGATCATGGTATCGGTATTCCTGCTGATGCAATCAACCGTATCTTTGAATGCTATGCGCGTGTCGAGACTGGAACAAGAACTACTCTTCCAGGTACAGGTTTAGGGCTTTCGATTGTCCGTCAAATAGTGTGGATGCACGGCGGTCAGGTATGGGCAGAGAGTGTTCTTGGTGAAGGGTCGCTTTTCCACTTTACCGTGCAGTTCGTCAATGGCCCTATGCACATCAATAGATTATTAAGCTGAAGCTTTGTATGCAACAAAAAATGTTCCTTGTGCGTATCACTATATGGTTATAGGTAGAATGAAGTAGAAAATAATGTCTATTAGGAAAGAACATATAAGGAGCATATTACAATGTCGAGCAATAGAGGTTGTTTCTTCAATTCGTTACTGTTTCTCATTATCGTGTTTGTGCCACTTGTGGGTCATATTATCGAAACATTTATGGTGCTTGAAGACGATCATTCTCTCGTAGGCAAGATACTCTGGCTGGCGGTCATCTGGTTGATGCCAATTCCTGTGATTATCGGACCATTGCTGTACCTACTCTTTGGGCAGAGTCGTCGGCAACGTATAGCATTTGGGCGAGCCAGCTACTAAGAGAGTCTTCCAACGTTTGAAATAAAGACAATGGGCGACCACACGGGACGAACGGACGCCCACAAGGGGCAATCCTGTTCAAAGAAGGAGAAAGGGTTCCCCACGGACGCCCACAAGGGGCTCCCCTACTCTACCTTGTTGCGTGCTACGCACACGTTCTCTATAGTAGGGGAGCCCCTTGTGGGCGTCCGTTCGTCCCTGCCAAGAGATTGCTCTGATTCTCCTGAAATGGCGCCACGAAATTCATGGTTCAGGGTGCTCCCTAGGAGCATGGGCTATTTGAACCGTAGTGACCCTTGTGGTCGCCCGTTGTCCTAAGGCATATTGACTTACCCCTGTCATGTCCCCTTGGTACTTGCGCTTCTACGTAAAAAATGACTTACTGTAGGGACATAAAACAAAGTCTTATACTAACAATTGGCAACCGTTTCTTTGCAGGAGGATCTTCATGGCTACAATGAGGGAAGCCGTCATCGTAGAGGCTGTTCGTACCCCCATAGGGCGTAGAGGTGGAAAGCTCAAGGACTGGCATCCGGTAGACCTGCTGGCCCAGACACTTGCGTCACTTGTACAGCGTACAGGCATTGATGCCGCATTAATTGAAGATGTTATTGTAGGCTGTGTAAGCCAGGTGGGTGAGCAGAGCCTCAACGTAGGCCGTAACGCCACCCTTGCCGCGGGCTTCCCCGAATCTGTACCCGGTACAACCGTTGATCGTCAGTGTGGGTCAAGTCAGCAAGCAATTCACTTTGCCGCTCAGGGTGTCATAAGTGGAGCGTATGATGTAGTGATTGCGGGTGGCGTTGAGGTCATGACGCGCGTGCCAATGGGTTCCTCTTCACAAGGGCCAGGCGCACCATTCGGTCCGCGCATGGTTGAACGCTATCATGATGGACTCGTGCACCAAGGCATTAGTGCCGATTTAATTGCGCATAAATGGGAGTTGAGTCGAGAAGACCTCGATAAATATAGCTTAGAGAGCCATCGCCACGCCGCACAAGCAACTGCCGAAGGGCGCTTTACGTCGCAAATTGTGCCTATTCAGGTCAAGAACGAAGACGGTACAACCAGTGAATTCTCACGTGATGAAGGTATCCGACCCGACACAAGCCTCGAAAAGCTAGCAAGCCTGAAACCCGCCTTTAAGCCAGATGGTTTGATTACGGCTGGTAACTCGTCGCAGATTAGTGATGGAGCCTCTGCTGTCTTGATTATGGAGCGTGAGACCGCTGAGAAGCTCGGCCTCAAGCCTCGTGCTCGCTTTATCTCATTCTCGGTCGCGGGCGCTGACCCAATCTTTATGCTTACTGCTCCTATTCCAGCGACACAGAAAGCACTGGCAAAGGCTGGCCTCACCATTGATCAGATCGACCTTGTGGAGATCAACGAGGCGTTTGCGAGTGTTGTGTTAGCATGGCAACATGACATTGGCGCGGACTTGAGTAAGGTCAATGTCAATGGTGGTGCCGTTGCTATTGGACATCCTTTGGGTGCATCAGGCGCACGCCTAACAACTGTTTTGTTGCATGAGCTAGAGCGTACTGGTGGTCGCTATGGCCTACAAACCATCTGTGAAGGTGGTGGCATGGCAAACGGCATGGTTATCGAACGACTCTAACAAAACCGCTTACAATGCGGGTTGAGGTGCGGATTCGACATGACAGGGGCAAGCCCTGTCACTACTATACAACGAGATGCCACTGCGTGGCGAAGCCGCGCCCATCCATGTATAGTAGTGACAGGGCTTGCCCCTGTCATGCCAACATCTGTCATGTCAAGGTATGGAGGTGCAATGTGAAGTACGTACTTTGTGTTGGTGAAATGCTGATAGACTTTATACCTACCACTCCAATACATAGTCTTGAAGGAAGCAATAGCTGCTATCGTCCTCATCCAGGGGGCGCACCTGCTAATACTGCTGTTGCTGTCGCACGCTTGGGTGGTGCGTCACGCTTCCTCGGCAAATTTTCTCAGGATGTTTTTGGTCAACTTCTCATGCATGTGTTGCAGAACAACAATGTGGATATCCAGTATGTGCGAAGTACGGACGAAGGAGCAACTGCACTCGCATTGGTCATATTGCAGGATGATGGGCAGAGACAATTCTCTTTCTATCGCCATCGTACCGCGGATACGTTGTTAGACGTTTCAGATCTGGATTGGAACGCGTGGCAAGATGTTGCGTTGTGTCACGCTTGTTCGATCACGTTGTCTACCGAACCGTCGAGTACCGCGACACTAGCGGCCATGGACCGTACACGCCAACTGAATGCTCTCGTCTCATTCGACGTAAACATGCGTCCCGCGTTCTGGTCCTCTGAGCAAGCGATGCGCTCCGCTATGACAGAGATTGTGCCACGTACTGATATTCTAAAATTGAGTGTGGAGGAGGCATATCTCTTCGATTCCGCTCTACAGTTTGCTACACCAGAACAAGGAAATGTGGCGCAACTCTATCAACTAGGTGAGCAATTGCTACACAAAGGGCCCCGTGTAGTCATTATCACGCTTGGCAGTAAAGGTGCCCTCTTGATGACAGCAACGAGCCGTGTAGAGGTGCTAACGGTGCCTGTGCGTGCTATCGACACAACCGGTGCTGGCGATGCATTCATGGGCGCAATACTCTATTCGCTAGTAAAACGCGGTTGTGCGTCCCCTTCTGATCTTGCTCACCTCTCGCAAGATGACCTGCATCAGATGGGTACCTTTGCAAACAGGGTAGCAGCGATAAGCTGTACGCGCTACGGCGGCATAGAGGCATTGCCCTTTATGAGCGAGATTGAGAACGTGTAACTACTTCATACAATCCAGCGACCCATTAAGAACTGGAGCAGCATGAATGCCAGGATGCTCACCGAGATAGTCAGGTAATACAGGTTGAATGTTGGTCGTTTGCCCATTGCGGCAAGCACTACAAAGGCGGGGAACAACTCTATCACGAGGCGTGAGAGTGACTGAAATGGAAACTCGCCCGCGGAAGGAAAGAGGATCAGGAAAAGATAGAAGGTGACGCCGTAGAGTCCATAGACGATGCGATCCCGACCGAATTTCCAGGGGCCGACAAAGCAGAGGATCAGGATAACGAGCATAAAGAGTCCCGCGCTTACATCTATCACATTATGCATAGCGTCAAAGGTAAGCACTTTATGCTTCGAGATAATGGTGAATGCATCACTAAATCCCTGCCACGGTGTTGTGAGACGACGACCCCAGATCACTTGTGCATGCGAAAAGGCCAGAAGGTCATGGAACTTGTAGTAGCAGTACAGCGCGAACAGTCCAAGACCGGTCGGGATAAGCGCACCACCTACAATACCAAAGCGTATCTTTCTAACGTTGAATTCGTGCTGACGGAGATATTCATAGCAGAAGGGAATGAGCAGAAAGATACCAGCCGAACGTGTCAGACTTGCTAACAAGCCGCATACGCCCGCTAACCACCAGTTCCCCCGCCGTATGAAATAGAAAGTGAACACAGCCAGAAAGAGGAAGAGCGCCTCATTGTACGCCGCCGAAAGAAAGAAAGCAGTAGGAAATACAGCAAGATATAGGACAGCACGGCTAGCTTGCCCTTCGTCGGTCTCTTCACGTACAAGCCGATACAGTACGGTAAAGAGGCCAAGCGTCGCGAGATTAGAAATAAGCAGACCTGCGTAGTAGGGTTTGTGCAAAATAGGTGTGAGTACCGCTTCTAGCAGGGGGTAAAGCGGAAAAAAAGCGGTACGCCATGCACCATCGTAACCGCCCTGCGCTATCGCTGTAAACTGACCCGTATCCCAGTGGTTCCAATACTCTAGCGTGTCATGTATTTTCAGGGCTTGCTTAGAGAAATCGCCGACAAAAAAGAGATTTACTAGATAGGTGAGAAGCAAGAACGCTATGTGTGTTGCTAAATAGATAGGAAAGATACGTTGCAACGCCTCAAGCCACTCGCGCCAGTTACCACGCTTTTGTATCTGTTGGGCCGCGGAAACCTCGGGTGTTGTTTGGGTACTCTCGATAGAAACTCCACCCGTGTTTTCCTCATCAGCAACAGGTTTTTCTTGAGCCATACCTGGCGCCGTTGCCAAAAGCGTATTTTTTTGTGTATGGTTTGTAGATGATTGCATAAACATTCCTAGTTGTTAAGACATTATAAAACCCAATGTCCGGTCAGGAATTGAGTGAGCAAAAAGAAGAGAAGCGCCCCTGAGATCACAAGATAGTTCATATGAAACATACGATATTTGCCAAGAGCTGCGAGTACAATAAAGGCCGGAAAAAGCTCTAGCAGATAGCGCCCCACAGATTGCAATGGAAAAAGTCCAGTGCCACCAACTGGAAAGAGTTGTAGGAACACATACACAACTGCCGCATAAAGGCCATACGACCAGAGTGAACGCGGAAATCTCAATGGACCCACAAAAATCAACACAATCAATACAAGCATCATCAAGTCTGGTACAAGGTCAAGCAAGTTGCGTAGAGATTGAAAGCCTATCAAACCACCACTTTCATTGATAGCTTTTAACGAGCCAAGTATGCCATACCACGGTGGCTCAAAAAGATGGTTCCAGTGTGCCTGCGCGTGCGAAAACGCTAGTAAATCATGGAACTTATAATAGCAGTAGAGTGCGTAAATGCCAATACCTGCTGCAATGAGTCCGCCACCTACTACATCGAAACGTATGCGCCTGATATTGAACTCACGTTGGCGCAGATATTCGTAGCAGAAAGGCACAAGTAGAAATATTCCAGCGGAGCGCGTCAGGCCGGCGAAAAATCCGAACATGCCAGCAAGCCACCAATGACCATGCCGCAGATGGTAAAAGCTCAACAAGGCTAGACAGAGGAAGAGTGCCTCATTGTAGCCAGCGGCAAGGAAGAAAGCGGTGGGAAAGAGTGATAGGTAGAGTACTGTGCGATTTGCACGCTCCTCGTCAAAGTCTTCGCGAACGAGTTGATACAGCACAATAAGCAGAAAAAAGCCTGCGATATCAGAGATGATGAGTCCCGCCACAAGCGGGTTATGCGTGATAGGCATCAATGCACGTTCGAGAAGCCCATAGAGTGGGAAGAAGGCAGTTTGATATGCTTGCTGATAGCCAAACTTGGCGATGACCATATAGTAGCCAGTGTCCCAGTGATGCCAGGCTTCTGGTAATGCACGAAATGGTACATGCGTTCCGTCAAAATCTCTGTGTGTGAACAGGTAAGAAAGACAAGTGGTCAAAAAAAATCCAACATGGACAGCAATGTAGACAGGGAGTATACTCAGTGTTGCCTGCAACCATCTTGCGCGAAAACGTAGTAGTTTTGAAGCAGGCGCAGGAGCAGCATTTTCCGAAGCTTCAGGAGTAGAAGCCACGTCTTGAGTCTGCCTCTCCGTCTTCTCAGTGCTTAATGAAGCATGTTTTGCGTTCAGGGTGTCCATCAAATACTCCGATTTGTACACGCGTCGTCCTGCATTTTCCTAGTATACGACGTTCTTAAAAAAGAGGGGTAACAAATTATGTGTCAGTCCTACGCTCTCTATTGAAACGAACTGGTCCTACATTCGTTACAAGCAGTCTAAAATGCTCGTTTTACTGTGCAATAGTCGTCCTTTTAAAGCGGGAGTTTTTCTTGTCAAAGCTATCTGAAACGTCAACACTTTCTCGCATAAATCCGCACATTTCCGAACGTCTGCCATACCCAATGCATAAAAGAACATATATGTATGACGCCTTGTGGCAATTTGTACGCTTTGCTCTTGTTGGTATTCTCAATACCTGTGTTGATATACCACTATTAAACCTGTTATTATGGCGTTTTCCAACACATAACGCGAATCTGCTTCTAGGATACAACTCACTCGCGTACATGCTGGGCGCTATAAATAGTTTCTATTTCAATAAGTATTGGACGTTCAAGCAGAGCAAAAAAACGACGAGTAGCCAATTGTTACGTTTTGCTTTGATTAGTTTGCTCGGTATAGTCTGCAATGATGGTATTATTTGGATAGTAGCGCGAGTGTTACATCCATTTATTGCCAGTAATTTTCTTTGGGCGAATGTCTCTAAAGCGGTTGCAATTATTGGAACTGCTGCTGTTTCCTACTTCGGTATGCGTCTCTTGGTTTTTGCTGGCTCGTCACGCGAAAAGACAAATGTAGTAGCTGAGTCAACAGTAATATATCCTGTACGAGAGGAAGAGACAAGCAAGATGCAAGAACAGTACATACAGGCGAAAGAACAGAGCATGAGTATTGCATATAGTCTTTCAATCGTTATGCCGGCTCATAACGAAGAGGTGGCAATTGAGGGAACGGTGCGTTCAGTGATTGACGCGGTAACACTCTGGACACACGACTTTGAGGTGATCGCGGTCAATGATGGCAGCAAAGATCAAACGCGCACTATTTTGGAAGAGATAGCCAGAGAGGAGCCGCGTGTACGTATTATCGACCATGAAGTAAATAAAGGCTATGGTGCGGCCCTTGTGAGTGGTTTTGAGGCAGCAAGTAAAGACCTTGTGTTCTTTATGGATTCCGATGGACAGTTTGATATTTGCGATTTAGAACGCTTCTTCCCATTGATAGGAAAGTATGATGCAGTGCTTGGCTATCGCATTCACCGTCAAGATACGTGGTTGCGCAAACTCAATGCATGGGGCTGGAAGATGCTTGTGCGGTCCGTCTTCAAACTGCGTGTACGAGACATCGATTGTGCCTTTAAACTCTACAAAGCCAACTTTTTCCAGCAAAATCACTTAGAGACGCGTGGCGCAATGATTAACACAGAGATGCTCTACAAATTCACGCGTGAAGGTTACACCTATACCGAAGTTGGTGTGCAGCATCTTCCGCGTCGTGGAGGTCGTGCGACTGGCGCAAAACTTTCCGTTATCGCGCGCGCCTTTCGCGAACTCTTCGTCTATGCACTGAAATGGCATCAAGAAGAGCAAGAGCAGCGTATTTTGAGCAGGCGTGGTACAATGTAGGGGCCTAACGTATTATCTTGTTCATCGTCATGATCGCACCCTTCTTTAAGAGGAGCCTGAACGTGCCTACAGATTTCGCGGAACTTTACAGTCGATTACTCAAAGATGTCTTTATTGAGCAGGCTCGCAAACAGATGGAAGACGGAGCAGATGCACTCACTCTAGCAGATGCCTATGCAGAACAGGGCAAGCCAGAATTTGCACTGGCCTACCTCTTTTTAACAGACCTCTCGGACGATGCAAAACGCGACATCTTCGCACGCTCTTACGAACGGCGTGCCGTACTATCCGAAGAAAAGGCCGAGTCCTTTGATCGACAGTTTAATCGTCCATTTCCACTGATCAAACTTGAAGCACAAAAGGATCGCACCGCCGCGCAGCAGATACGTCAAGGCAAGCGTGTGCGTCGCGAAGCCAAACCCTTGCGCGTCAACTAAATAGAGAGGCAGTATAGAAATAGCCCGCCAATAACATTATTGGCGGGCTATTTCTATACTGCCTCTCTATACTGTCTCTCTATACAATACCTGTGCATCGCTAGCATCGCTTAAGAACCAGAGCGTGGTCTTATTCTGTGTTGCGCTAGCAGTCACTGCAAGAAGCGTACCACTTGTCGGTGTTTTTGTAACAGTACTCCATGTTCCGCTTGTGACATCGTAGCGCTGAATTGCTGTCGCACTACCTTCCACTATCTTCTGATTAATCGTAACACTATTCCCGATAGGTTTTATCTGTCCTGTACCAACGGGAACAGCGGTTCCTATAGTGCCTGTTGGTTGCTTACTCGAAGGAGTACCAGTTGCAACATAGACCTGACCATCAGTGCTGACAAACCAATTTTGCACAAGCGAACCTCCTGGTGGTGCCTCAACAGTGTGCCAGGTTGCTCCACCATCTTTGCTCTCACGAAGCGAAAAGAATTGTGGGGATACATCTTGTCCTGTATCATAACCTTTGAAAGGCATGATACTCATTGAGCTGCCCACATAGACAAGAGAAGGATTAGCACTTGCTATCTGTACAGTACTCCCATATAGTACATTCTCAAGAAGCTTTGTCCAGGTTCCACCACCATTTGTTGTCTTATACAGTGTAAGATTACTTCCATACGTAGGCAGAGTTTTAGGCGTTGAGGATATGCGGTACGGAAACCCTCGAGAGCCAACAAGTTCATATATGGTTTGTGCATCAGAGGGCGAGACGATGTAATCGTAGGTTCCTTGTCCTGTGACATTGAGATTGTCATCGACGATTGTCCAACTGTATCCGCCATCGCTACTCTCGACGAGACGGAAAAGGTCAAGTCTGGTGACAATGTCGGCTGGCGAAGGTTTTACGATTGGTTGGAGCCTTGCAGATGGTAGCAATTGTATGCCGAACAGATGATTTCCTACCATTGTGAGTTGTTGCACATCCCATGATAGAGCAAGTTGTGGATTGCCTGTATTTAGCGTTGGCGCAATATCTGTCCACGAACGCCCGCCATCGGTACTATGTCTGAGGACAGTAGGCACCTCTCCATTGCTTGCAATATGTCCAGCTAGGCCAATCATGTAGAGATCATCACTCTGAGCAGGATTGATAGCAAGCTGACAGTCAGCAACCAGATTTGTAACCCGTTGCCACGTTGTCCCACTATCAGTACTGCGCAGAAGTGTATAGCTTTGAGTAGGCTGGCTTGGACGATAGGGAACAGGTGTCGAGGGCTGGAAGGGAACACCACACGCATAAAGGACGGCGGCGTTACTTGGTGCTGCTGTAAGTGACATAACTGTATATCCATCGAGCACACGCTGCCATGTAGCTGCTTGTGTTGCTGTCGTTCCTCTTTGAGACACATGCCAGTAAGCAAACGCTGTTGCACCAAGACTCACCAGGAGTGTGACGAGAACGAGAACACCAAGGCCAGTCAGCCAGGATGCGCGTCTGCTTTTCTGAATAGATGTGGTTGCTTGTGTTGCTTCTTTGTCTTGCATTTGCATCCTTATCCTCTTTGATCTCTATTGCCACATTGTATAAGATACACTATAGTTCGTATAGAAGAGACGTAAACAAGAGCAACAAAGTTCCCTTTCGACATTGACAGGACCCGCTAGTTAGGCATATTATTGGCAGGATGGACCAAGAGCATATGCACTCCACGTAAGGCTAGTTATTGAACAAGGATACAACATCATGGCACAGATGCACGATGATAAGCATACGCTTCCCAACGGAGAGAGCGAAGAGGACCTGGGACTGCTCCTCTCACAAGAGGTTACGCTTGATGAAGATACACGGGCTGTTATTGCCCGTACAACAACGCCTCCTGTTAGGGAAGATGACGAGGATGAAACTCCTCTGCAAGGTGATATACAAGGGGCATTGGCAGTCTTCGCGGAGGCAGCACAGGACATGGCGACTGCGACAGTCGAACTGAGTCTAGGACGACACTTTGCCTGTGCGGACTTCTGTAACCAAGCGGTTGAGAAGGCCGCGCAAGCGGTGAGCGTGCTGCGCTTTGGGCGTCGTTCTCCGTATAACCATGATCTACGTGCATTAGGTGTTGCTGTGGGCGCTCCTGTGAACATTCAAGATGAAATGGCAATTCTGACTCCATTTCACCCTGAAGCTTTTTATGTCGATACGCCACCAGAAGAGGCTGACGAGGTGATCAGTGCGGAGCAGGCCAGTGAGTATATACAACATGCTCGTACTGTATTGCGCTGGGCCAGAAATGTTGTATTGAGTGCGTAAATTTGTACATCCTATTTGTTAGTAAGGGCATGAGAATGCAGGTTGATTTCAGAAGCATTATTTCAGCCCTAAATCGACCTATAATTACTATGTTGGAGGGATACCTGACATGACACAACAGATCACTCGTTCAGGGTTGGACGAGACGGTAAAACAATCCCCACGTAAATGGGTCTATCTCTTTAGTGAAGGCAATGCCAAGATGCGCGAACTGCTTGGCGGTAAGGGCGCAGGCGTTGCCGAAATGACAAACGCAGGCTTGCCCGTTCCTCCCGGCTTCACCATCACAACCGAAGCCTGTAATGCCTACTACGATTCGCAGCAGCACTTTCCGCAGGGTATGTGGGAACAGGTAGTAGAGGCGCTCAAAATCGTTGAGCAGCAGACAGGCAAGGGCTTTGGCAAGAAAGACAATCCTCTGCTCGTCTCTGTTCGTTCCGGCGCGAAATTCTCTATGCCAGGCATGATGGATACCGTGCTCAATCTCGGCATCAATGATGAGACGGTGCGAGGTTTGGTTGCGCTCACTGGCGACGAGCGGTTCGCCTATGATGCCTATCGCCGCTTCATTCAGATGTTCAGCAAGATTGTGCTCGATACCAATCCACAAGACTTCGAGCGCGTCCTTGAGAAGTATAAAGAGCAGGCACACGTGAAGACCGACGCCGAAATTCCTGCCGATGATCTGAAAAAGCTTGTTGTGGAGTTCAAGCAGATCGCCGAGAAGCAGTCCGGCGAACCGTTCCCCACTGCTGTGTACAAGCAGTTAGAGAAGGCTATCGAAGCTGTGTTCTCTTCCTGGAACAATAAGCGTGCCATTGACTATCGCAACTTCAACAAAATTCCGCACACCCTCGGCACCGCTGTAAATGTGCAGAGCATGGTCTTCGGCAACATGGGTAGTGATAGTGGTACCGGTGTGGCCTTCACACGCGACCCTGCCACTGGCGAGAAGCAGTTGTACGGCGAATATCTGCTGAACGCACAGGGTGAGGATGTGGTAGCGGGTATCCGCACGCCATCAAAGATCAGCAAATTGCAACAAGACTTACCGCGTGTCTATCAAGAGTTCCAGGAGATTGCGAACCGGCTTGAGCAGCACTACAAGGATATGCAGGACCTGGAATTCACCGTTGAAAAGGGCCACCTTTATATGCTCCAGACGCGCTCTGCGAAGCGCAATGCTGGTGCTGCTGTCAAGGTCGCTGTGGATATGGTTGAAGAGGGCCTGATCTCCAAGCAAGATGCCGTAAAGCGTGTCGAGCCAAACCACGTCTATCAACTCCTGTTGCCACGCTTCGATGAGGCACAGAAGAAACAGGCTGAAAAAGAGGGTCGTTTGCTGGCGAAGGGCTTGAACGCCTCACCTGGTGCTGCCTCTGGTAAAGCCATTTTTGATGCGGACCGTGCTGAGGAACTTGGTAAGGCAGGCACACCCGTCGTGCTGGTGCGGCCAGAGACAAGTCCCGATGACGTACACGGTATGCTGGTGGCAAAGGGCATTCTCACTGCACGTGGTGGTGCTACCAGTCACGCAGCGGTGGTTGCGCGTGGCCTGGGTCTCCCCTGTGTTGCTGGCTGTGAAGGTATTCGCGTCCATGAGGCCGAGCATCTCTTCCGTGTTGTTGGTTCTGATACAGTAATCAAGGAAGGCGATGATATCTCTATCGATGGTGCAACTGGCGAAGTGTTCGCTGGTATCATCAGCACCGTTGAGGCTGACTACGAGAAAGAGGAAGACCTCAAGAAACTGCTCACCTGGGCCGATGCCGAGCGCAAACTTGGCGTATGGGCCAACGCTGATTATCCACGCGATGCCAAACGCGCAGTCACTTTTGGTGCGGAGGGTATTGGTCTTTGCCGTACCGAGCACATGTTCATGGAGCAGGAACGCTTGCCTATCGTACAGAAGATGATTCTGTCGAAGACAACAGAAGAGCGAAAGGCAGAGCTTGACAGGTTATTGCCCTTCCAGCGTAGTGACTTCAAAGGCATCTTTGAGTCAATGGTTGATCCCAAAACGGGTGAAGGCTATCCAGTCGTAATTCGCTTGATCGACCCACCGCTCCACGAGTTCCTTCCTTCCTATGAGGAGCTACTCGTTGAGGTCACACGCCTTGAGACAAAGGGCGACAATCCCGAAGAACTCACGAAGAAGCGCGAACTGCTAGAGGCCGTTGGCGCGATGCGTGAGATGAACCCAATGCTTGGTCTACGTGGTTGTCGTCTTGGCTTGCTCTACCCAGAAATCAACGTCATGCAGACACGCGCCATTCTTGAAGCGGCCCGCGAACTGGCGAAGGAAGGCAAGAAGATTCAACCCAAGATCATGATTCCATTGGTTGGGCATGTCAACGAGTTGAAAGAGGTTCGTCGTCAGCTAGAGGCGGTTGCACATGAGATCGCCGACGAGGTTGGTGGAGCTATCGAGTACAAGTTCGGTACGATGATCGAATTGCCACGTGCAGCCCTGACCGCCGATCAAATCTCACCTGTTGCCGATTTCTTCAGCTTCGGTACCAATGACCTGACGCAGACCACCTTTGGCTTTAGCCGTGACGACGCCGAAGGCAAATTCTTGCTGCGCTATGTCGATGGCCTCGACGAACCGGGCTTGAAGCAAAAGGTCAAAATCCTGGCGACAAACCCGTTCCAGACGCTTGACCGCGATGGCGTTGGACAATTGGTCCGCATGGCAGTCGAAAAGGGCCGTCAGGCAAATGAGCATCTTGAGCTAGGCATTTGTGGTGAACATGGTGGCGATCCCGATAGCATTGAGTTCTTCCACATGACCGGGCTGGACTACGTAAGTTGTTCACCGTTCCGTGTCCCTGTTGCCCGCTTAGCCGCTGCCCAGGCCGCGCTAACCTCGCAAGAGCGAGACCGTTAGACAAGATTAAGTAGGGAAAATATACGACGTGTCGCCCTCAAGCGACACGTCGTATATTTTCCCTACTGTGTCATCCACTTACATTGCAACTCTGCTTATCACCCAAACCAAATATGCGGTTCATCACTGGTTGGATGTTTTCGCAACGTGGAATAACTACATCTTGTTTTGCTTTAATAGAGGGGTCATTGACGCTTGCAAGATCACCATACTCTTGCGTACCCGTACCGGGCCCCAATGTTACATGCTCAATCGCAGAACTTGTAAGTGTGCGTCCAAAGTTCGCAAAGGCGATTAACTCCTGTTCGCTTAAATCAGTATAGACTGTTCCTGTCAGGTCCTTTATGAGTTGTGGCAGGTCCGTAAATAGCTTATCAACTGTCAATTTCTTCTTGAGCGCCTCTAATACTTGCTGCTGTCGCTGTGTACGCCCAATATCACCAATTAAATCAGCATGGCGCGAACGGACATATTCCAGGGCTTGCAAACCATTGAGGTGTTGCAAGCCAGGGGCAATAGAGATACGTTTGAAGGCGTAAGGGTCATTGGGATTCGCGCCATCACCCGTATCATCGGGATAACTATCATCGACAATAGGATGAGTGACATCGACGTCAACACCGCCAAGCGTGTCAATCACCTTTGCAAATCCACTTAACCCGACCCAACCATAACGGTCAATGCTAATGCCATAGTCTTTCTCAATAGTGAGCCGTGCCTCTCGCACCCCATCGTCAAAGCTGTTCTTCTGTATCGCACCCAGGAAAAATGCCTGATCAATTTTGTGCATTCCGCCCACCTCTGGCACAGACACCCAGGAGTCACGTGGAATAGAGACCATCGAGACGCTACCATGAACGGTATCAATATGCACAACCATCATCACTTGCGTAAGCACATTTGGAAACGTATATTTTCCATCGTTATCGCTACCCATAAGCAGAATATTCCAGGAACGACCCATAATGACATTATAGGAAGGTGTAACGTTTAATGCTGGCTCATTTATGCTGCGATGTACTGGATGTATGAACTGCTTTAAAGGAACATGAATGTTTGTATCGTAGTAGTGGTAGCCATATGCCAACACACTTCCCACAATACCCACAAAGAGAAGAAACAGCATAAGCATGCTTTGTCGCACACGCTTTGAGCGCTTTCTCTCTTTCCTGGTTGGCTTGCCAGGCGTCGGTACGAGTGCAGTAGGGTTATTTTGATAAATACTGATTGGAACTGTGCGTATTTGCACAAATGCTTCTCTGCTTTTCTGGAGCTTAGAGAATGTACCAGGAAGTTTGACGGTAGCAGGTTCGTCGATAGATGGTGTGCTTACTTCTTGTGTAGGTACCTCATCGTATTGACCTGATGACGCAGACACAAATTGAGCTTTTTTTAATGATAGTGCGTTCTTTGTCTTACTTCGTGCCGATAACTTGATTGTTGGCTCGTCATCCATCTCTTCTGTTCCCTACATCATCACTTCTATATGAAAGCCGTCATACATTTCTGTAGGGAGCGATGTATCACGTCCTGGTTGCCATTCACAAAGCAACCAGGACGTGATACATCGCTCCCTACATGCCTTTAGGATTAGTATAACGACCGAACCCAAAAAGCATTATTGGGAAGCAGCGTCGGAACTCGTTTTAAAAGATGGTACAATGCCTTTACAGTAATTTTGGTAAAGGGCTTTTTGGGGAGAGATACTTTCATGGATATCAAACGCATTCAAACGGCACTACAGGATGAGCATATAGATGGCTGGCTCTTCTATGATTTTCGTAAGTCGAATCCTATCGCCTATCAGGTGTTGGATCTACCACGTCAGGAGATGTATACACGCCGCTGGTTTTATTTTGTGCCAGCACAAGGAACGCCAACGGCAGTTATCAGTGCAGTCGAGTCTCATGTATTGCACTCACTTCCTGGTACACGCCTCGTTTTCCGCACCTGGGAAGAGATGCACCAGCATGTGCAAAGCCTGCTTCGTCCAGGTATGCGTGTCGCAATGGAATATTCGCCTCTGAACGCCATTCCTTATATCTCGCGCGTTGATGCAGGCACGGTTGAACTAATCCACTCGTTCGGTGTCGAGGTGGTGAGTTCCGCTAATCTCTCACAACGCTTTGTTGCTCAATTGACCGATGAGCAGATTGAGAGTCACCGTGAAGCTGGTCGCCGTCTAATTACCACGAAGAATCAACTCTTTGCCGAACTCACGAACGACTTACAGATCAGTACAGAACTTGATGAGTACACGGTGCAGCAACGCTTTGAGGTACTCATTCAACAAGCGGGTCTTATAGCACCTGAACCGCCAATTGTCGCAGTAAACGCAAATAGCGGTAATCCGCATTATGTACCGACAAAGGAGTACCATGCCCCAATCGTTCGTGGCGACCTCATTCTGTTTGACTTCTGGGCGAAATTGCCACAAGATGGAGCGATCTTTGCCGATTATACATGGATGGCGTTTGCTGGAACACGTGATGAAATTCCGCGGAGGCAGCGCGAAGTGTTTGAGACTGTGCGCCGCGCTCGGAATACAGGTATCGCTTTTGTGAGAGAGCGTCTGGCAGCAGATGAGCGTGTAGAGGGGCGGCAGGTCGATGATGTGACGCGAACCGTTATCGTAAAAGCCGGCTATGGAAATTACTTTGTACATCGCACAGGACATAGTATTACAACTGCCGATCATGGTAATGGAGCAAATATCGACAACTTTGAGACACAGGATCAACGTCTGTTACTACCAAATACATGCTGCTCTATCGAGCCAGGGATCTACTTGCCCGAATTTGGCGTGAGAAGTGAGATTGACCTGCTAATACACGAGCATGATGCCGAGGTGACAGGCGTTCCCGCACAGGAAGAGATTGTAGCATTGCTTCAATAATCGGTGTAGTACACAATCTTGGTATGACCATCATTCTTCGTAGGGACCACGTTTACGGCGTCCATAAGCGAGTTATCGCGCGAGTTCTGATCAAATCAACTACATGTGATAACTCGCATACGGACGCAATACATCATCCACGTATTTTATGTCTATTGTATATATGCTGTCCTTGTCTCTCTTTGAAAGGAGAATGCTCCGAGCAGAACTCCATAGAGGATGAGCGGAACAAATGAATAGAGAAAGCCCCCGAAATCAAGCTGCATATGATTGATGATTGTGCCAAAGAGCAAGGGTACGATTAGCCAGAAGAGCACACCTGTTGCGGCACCCAGTAAGAGGGAGCGTCCAAGTGTTATGTCTCTTCTGCCTTCAATTGCACCAAAGACTACACCGAATAGTCCGCCTAAAAGAATGAAGAGGAGAAAGCCAACAAACTTTCCTGCATCTTTACTATCTAGCGCAAGCCAGCGTGCAGGTGTATGAAGAAGACCTCCAGGTCCGTAATCTGTAAAAAAGAGTACCGCGAGAAGAAGGCCAGCGAGTAGGCCCGCAATGAGTCCATTCTGTATCCGTTTCATATTCCATCCTCTTGTAGCATCTCTTTATACAAACCAACTTAAAAGCCGAGCAAAACGATTGCTACTAGCTTTCGCATGCAATCGAGGCGCGAACCACTGGTCGATACCCAGGCGGCGTCCAGCGGGAATAGCAGTTAGTGCGACTCCAAGCAGAACGAGCATACCATAGGTCCAATACCATTCTCCTGGCGCAACTGCGAGACCAATGTATAACTGAACCGCAAGTAGTAGCGCGAGCAAAGCACCCAGACGGCTGAAGACTCCAAAGAGAAGGCTTATTGCTACGAGCAATTCTGCTATCCATGTTCCTGCTCCCAGGAGGATAAAGTTTGGCAAAAAAACATGCTGAATAATAAAGGCGTAGCCCGGTACAAAGGTAGATTTTCCCTCTCGAACCACATAGGAGCGCAGTCCTGCAAAGTCAGGAGGCAACTTCCAGAAGAGTTGCTGAAACCAGAGATAGCCAAAGAAAACGCGCACAAGAGCTAATGCAAATAGGCTTCCTTCACTAAGAGTCACAGTCGATGCTAGGGTGTCTTGTGCTAACACTCTCTTGCGTTCTGACCTCTGTGCTGACGGTAAGATACTCATGAGTCCTCCCATACTTTTTTTATAGATAGAGAAATGCTTTCTGTTTTCAACACGTTCACGCAGTGCGTTTTTTTCTCTTTTTCAATTCACTTTAACATAAAAGACATCTACTAGAAATGAACATGCTAAATAAGGTCTCCGTCCTTTGGGGGGACCAGGGAGACCGCAAGGGTCTCCCCTACACGTAGGGCTGCGCAAAGATGTAGGGAAGACCCTTGCGGTCTTCCTGGTCCCCCCAAAGGACGGAGACCTGCTAAATAAGCAAAGAAATAGCAAAAAATATGGTCCTGCTTCGTGATATACTCATGGCAGAGCATAATTAGTGAAAGAAGGCTTTCATGGCGGTTACTATTTTTCGTACGCGCGCTGGACAAGAGATTGCCGTGAGTGCAGTGTGCGACGGAGGGGATCAAGGCTGTGGCGGTGGCCTCCTCCTGCTCATGTTGCAAGCGATGAAGCGTCTTGGTTCGGGAGCGGTTCTTGAAGTACGGTCTACCGATCCAGGTGTGCGCGAGGACCTACCTTCATGGTGTCGTATGACTGGCAATGAGCTGCTTGCTGAACAAGAAGGCGAACAACATAACTGTTATTTCGTGCGAAAGGCGTAATGATGTATCCTTCTTCTCATGCTGACGAGGTACTCGACCTTGGTGAGCAGGGCTGTGGGCAACTCGTGATGACGCTTATGCTAACTATGCGTCACCTTGCTCCTGGTCAGACATTGCTTGTGACCGCCTACGATTCTGCTGCTATGGAAGACATCGCGGCATGGTGTCGTATGACTGGCAATATCTTACGAAATGTCTTTCCCTATTCCTCTGGACATCAGTTTCTTCTTGAGAAAGGATCAAATACATAATGTTGAACAACTTTTGTGTCAACCTGACACGCTCAACCGATGACCCCGACCGCGCAACTGTCGCAATGGTAGTCGCCAATGCCGCCGTTGCCTCTGGAAAGCAGACAATGGTATTTTTAAGCAGCGAAGGTGTTCACCTTGCGAGCAAAGGCACTGCTGACAAGATCAGTGAAGAAGGCTTCCAGCCAATGACTACGCTGTTGCAGAACTACATCGCCGCGGGTGGCGCGCTCTGGGTCTGTTCTCCTTGCTACAAGAAACGTAGCTATACAGAGAGCAATTTAATTGAAGGTGCAACCATCGTTGGTGGGGCCAAACTTGTCGAGTTTCTGTCTAACGACGGAACCAGCGTTTCGTACTAATAGAGCTGCTGCAACGAGGAGAAATAGAGCGTTCATGACGAAAGAGCTGCTTATTCGTGCTTTACATGGTGAACAAGTCGAGCAAACGCCCTGGCTTCCGCATAGTGGAACGCATGCCGCGCAACTGCTTGGCGTAAGCGCAGAACGCTATCTGCAAGACGCTGCGCTACTTGCTCAAGGTGCAATCCTTTATGCGGACCGCTATCAGTGCGACGGTGTTCCACTTGTCGATGACCCACAACTAGAGGCTCTTTCGTTAGGCTGTGTACCGCATTGGTCAGAGCAGGCTCCCCCCTCTATTATTTCCTCTCCGCTCTACTCGCTTCCGTCAGAACAACTTGTCCAGCATCTGCCCCCGTTGCCGAATGAAACAACGGGACGCTGGCCGACAATGATTGCCGCGGGCGCGCTGGCGAAACCTGAGTTTGAGCGGCGCAATGTTGCCCTTGTTGGACTTGTTGCTGGCCCTTGCACGATTGCCTACCAGTTGCGGGGGCTTACCCTATTTACCGATTTCTTACGTGCGCCGGAGCGTGCGGCGCAACTTTTCGCCTATGCTGGTCAGGTAAGTGCCATCTCCGCACGCATCTATGCCGAGGTGATTGGCTGTGATATCGTGGCGATCAATGATACACCCGCTACCATGTTGAAACCGAACTATTTTCAGCAATACGTTACTCCCAATCTGCAACCTGCATGGCAAGTTATTCACCATGCAGGTAAAACATCAAGTCTCTGGGCGTGAGGAGAGAGTGGAAGAGTCATCCGTGAGATGGCAAGCAGTGGAGCACAGAGTATTGCAGTTGATGAGTGTATGGCGTTGGACGTTGTAGGCGAGATCGCACAGACTCACCACCTCGGCTTTATTGGCAACCTACATGTCACAAACGTGCTTTTTGAAGAGACCGAAGAGGCGCGTGTAGATGTACTGCGCTGTATGGAGCAGGGACAATGCTACCCGGGGTATGTCTTTGGTCTGGGTGGTCCAGTAACCCAACATGTTTCTCTGCAACGAATGGATGAAGTGGTCACAGCTTACCAAGCGTGCCAATGAAAGAAGGAGTCTACTGTGCCTCTCGCATATGGAAATTCGCCTGATGAGAAAGAGGGCTTGTTGCATCGTCTCTGGCTCTACACGAATTATGATTGTAACCTCTCCTGTAGCTATTGTGTGGCAGAGTCTTTTGTGGGTGCAGAACGGCGTGGGCTTACCCTCATGCAGATATACCATCTTATCGATGAAGCTGTTGCGTTAGAAATGACGGAACTTTTTCTTACTGGAGGCGAACCATTTATCTTGCATGATATCTTCTCCGCCATCTCCTATGGTTTAGCACGCATGCATGTGACAGTGCTAAGCAATGGCATTCTCCTGAAAGGCACGCGCTTACGGCAGCTAGAACAATTGCTACATCGTGAGCGACTGACGATCCAGATAAGCCTGGATGGCTCAAACGCTGCCACTCATGATTTCTACCGAGGAGCGGGCAGTTGGCAAAAGGCAATAGATGCCATTGTGCGTCTGAAAACCTCTGGTTTTCACGTGCGATTAGGAACTACCCAGACTGCCGAAAATAGTCATGATCTCGCCGCTATGTGTCAACTCCATCGTTCGTTAGGTATTCCCGATGAAGATCATATCATTCGCCCCCTCGTTCGGCGCGGTTTTTCCGCGAAAGGCATGGCGGTCTCGTTGCCTGCACTTGAACCAGAAGTGACAGTGAACCACGATGGTGTCTACTGGCATCCTGTCGCAACTGACCCTGACTTGCTTATAACGCCTGAGATTTTTCCCTTGCGTACCGCGGTGGAGCAGATAGCAGCGATACGGGAGTCGCTGCTCCTGGTCACGGGAGGAGCCGCTAGTCGTTTTCGTTGAGGATAAGCGCCCATCTTCCGTGTGAAGCTATAAAAAGAGATACAGCTATTCCTGCTAGTTATACAATGTTAAGAAGAGTGGCTATATAGAATGGGAGACCCCAAAAAAGGGGTCTACGTCCTTTAGGGGGAACAGGAAGACCGCAAGGGTCTCCCCTACACGTCGGGCTGTGCAAACATGTAGGGGAGACCCTTGCGGTCTCCCTGCTTTTCTTTTTTATTAACATTGACAAAGAACACCTTGTGCTATTAAAATGTTAGCATGTAACACAAGTTACATCCCCCCAACCGTTCACTCCCTTCATTGGGTAAGGCATTAGGTAGTGAAATATGGCAGCAGGCGACAGCATAGACAGTACACATGGCATAATAACAGATACCGCTCCCGCTGTATTTGTACAAAACCTGAGCTTCCGTTATCGCGCCTTTAACGATGAGCCTGACGACAAGTCAAGTACTACTGGGTCAACGTCAGACACAGAGCAACCACCCGCCATTCAAGATATTTCTTTCAGCTTGCCAGGAGGAGAACTTCTGCTTATTGCTGGACCAAGTGGATGTGGCAAAAGCACATTACTCAAATGTCTCAATGGTCTTGTTCCCAATAGCTATCCAGGAACGCTTAGTGGTGACCTACAACTAGAAGGCCATTCTATAATTGGTCTTTCTCTGCGCGACTTAGCTCAACGTGTTGGGACAATGCTGCAGGACCCCGATAAACAGATTATTGGCAGTACGGTTGAGCAAGAAATCGCCTTTGGCATGGAAAACCTCAATACGCCACGCGCCGAGATGCGCGAACGTATCCATGATGTGCTGACCCGCTTGCACCTGGAACATTACCGCGAACAGGCAACACATGCCCTTTCAGGTGGGCAACGCCAGCAAGTAGCTGCCGCGGGTATTCTGGTGATGCAGCCCTCTATTTTTCTCTTTGACGAACCCTTCGCGAATCTTGACGCGCGTGCGATTGATGAATTAGAAGAATTAATTGCAGCGCTCCGCCAAGAGGGGCATACCATTGTCCTTGTTGAACATCGTGTTGAGGAAGCGCTGACGCTCAAGCCAGACAAAGTGTTGCTCATGCGTGATGGTAGCCAAGCGTTCTTTGGTGATACCGAGGAGTTTCTACGCTTTGCTGATCCCTCGCAAGTCAAGTTGCCAGTTGAGGCTACACTCCGTGTACTGAAGAATCCCGCAAACGCGCGTAGCCAACTCATTAACCCTATCACGACGCGTCATAAGAGCAATGATACATTGGCGCGGCAGAATACGCCTATTCTCTCGTTTGAGAATGTTCATTACCGCTATTCAAGACTTTCTCAAGAGATACTACATGGTATTTCTTTTTCCATACGCCCGGGCGAAACTATTGCATTACTTGGTCCCAATGGCTCAGGAAAAACAACGCTAGTAAAGCAGGCACTTGGCTTGCTACGTCCAACGAAAGGCGTAGTGCGTTTGTATGGTGAGGAGACGCGCCAACTCAGTGTTGCTCAGGTAGCAGCGCGCATCGGCTATGTCTTTCAAAGTCCCAGCTCCATGCTCTTTGCTTCTACGGTACAAAAAGAGGTGAGCTTTGGCCCTGAAAATATGCGCTTTCCACCTGAACGTATTGCCTCTGTTGTGCAGCAGGCTAAAGAAGCGGTGAATATTGCAGACTTTACCGAACGTTCGCCATTCTCGCTCAGCTTTGGACAACAGAAGCGCGTCACCATCGCCTCTATTCTTGCCATGCAAAGCAAAATACTTTTACTTGATGAGCCTACTGCCGGTCAGGATTATCGCTCGTATATCGCGTTCATGGAATATTTGCGCGATCTTCCTACGATGGATGCCTTGCTATTTATCACCCATGACCTCGATCTCGCGTTGCGTTATACGCGGCGTGTTTTGCTTTTAAAAGAAGGAAATTTGGTAGCCGATGGACTCCCGTTGCAGGTACTAGCAGACACAAAGCTGCTAGAAGCTTGTAACCTTCGTCCAACATCACTGCTGCGTTACCTGCTCAGCCAATCAGATGCTGGAATGTAGCCGTGTATGAAGCTTACGTGAAAGGAGGTGAACATACGAACGTCTTTCCTTCTTTTTTCTCGTCGTCTTTGTAGAACTTCCTTCGGAAAGTAGCAGAATATCCAGAAAGGATACTTTCAATGGCAGTACAACAGGAACGTTCAAATGCAGAGGTGCGTTCATCGCTCTGGTCTATGGATGTGCGCAAAGTCGTGTATTCAGCACTTGGAATAGCACTCTATGCTATTCTCAGCATTATCTTTAATCTCGTACAACTTCCAAACCTTGCAGGTAGCGCCATTTCTCTTCGTCCTGGTATTGTTATTCCATTATTGTTTGGCGCGCTCTTCGGCCCTATCGTCGGACTGCTCGTTGGCGGTCTTGGCAACATTATAGGTGACCTGATCAGCTACCATAATTTTTACTGGAACTGGGACCTGGGGAACGCGCTTATCGGCTTCATCGCGGGTCTGGTTGTGATCTACACGCGTGGTCGGTACAGAAATAGCCGTGCAATTATCTTCGCGGAAGTTGCCAGCATCATCGCTATTCTTGTTGGTATTGGCTTTGCCGCCTATAACGATATCTGGGTTTCCAAGATTAGCTTTGCCGCAGCCAGCAGCGAATTCTTCACTGCTGCTATTCCCAATTTAATCAACGGACTCATTCTCCTGCCCATTCTGATTATCGCGTATAATGCAGCAACGCGCGCAAGAGGGCGTGCATAAGAGAATATGTCCGTACGGGTGTGATACATCGCACCCGTATGGACATATTCTCCTTTGGAGCAAACAAAGTATGCTTATTAATTTTCCCTATATCAAGCGAGACTCGCCAGTGCATCGACTGGACCCGCGCACAAAATTGATCGTGCTCTTTGCCTTTATTTTTGCGATCACACAATCATCAAATTTTTGGTTTATCCTTGTCGGTCTCATTCTCGCTAGCGTGTACTATAGTCAGGCACATCTCAAATGGTCTGAGACAAGAACAGCGTGGGTCTATATTATTGTGTTGGCACTGATGCTCGTGCTAGTGAACTATTTTGTTACCGCTGGTGCCGTGGTACAAGGCGTGGACCTCACGCATGAACACATCCTCTATCGTATACCTTTTTTCTCTCTTATAGCCAAGCCTCCATTTATTGGGCCGGGCCATCTCACACTAAGTGTCGAAAGCACTACCTTCATGATTACGCAAATTATGCGTAATATCAGTATTGGTCTTCTCGTGCTACCAATCACCTACACAATTGATCCAGCACTTATGGGCATTGCCTTTAGAGGTATGGGTGCATCTGACAAGATTGCCTACTCAATTGACCTCTCACTACGCTTTTTACCAAGTCTCGCACGTGATTTCCTGACGACCTACGACGCACAACGCGCGCGCGGCTTCGAGTTAGAGAAGTTACGCGGCGGTGTCTTTGGCAAGATTGCTCGTCTGGCTCCAATGATTGTACCCGTCGTTATTGGCTCGATTGTCGAGGCCGAGGATGTCATCAGCGCGATGGAACTACGCTGCTTCGGCGTCGGCAAACGCACCTGGTTAACTGAATTGCATCCACGCACAATTGACCGTATGTTGATTATTGGCTCGTTCATTATTCTCGCGCTCGTCACGCTGCTGAACATCATCGGAGCATTCTCCACCAATGGCTTACTTCACGTTCTGCATGTGCAGGGCATTCCTAGCTTCCTCGTGCCCTAGCCTCCTCAAGACTAGCCATTTTGCCAGGTAGTATCCTGCCTATTTTTCTGTAGGAATCTGCACTTCACTAGTGTATACTCGAGTATGTGGTTGCTAAAAGAGAATACTTTATAAGCATCAAGGTGAGATATCACTCATGTTTCAAGAAAACCCGATAGTTGTTGAAAACCGAGAAGAGTTGTTCTTTTGCAAAACTTAAAGGGAAAGAATGAATGAAGGAACTCAAAGAGGTAGTACGCCGCGAAAGAACAGATGATCTTAAGGAAACAGGGCGTCTTGAGGCGTTCAGCGACGGCGTATTTGCTGTCGCAATTACGCTCCTCGTGTTGAATATTCAACCGCCTCCACACGATGCTTTACCAAAGGACACGAACAGTCTTCTTTATTTTCTAGGACGTCAGTGGCCTATTTATCTTGCTTTTGTTACGAGCTTTGCCACAATAGGCATCATGTGGACCATTCTCCCTGATCGTTCACAAAACTGCTGAAGCTGACAAGCTCTGCGGGTAACGGCCAATAAGGGCTAATTTGACCGCGTGAAGTCTTCTTCGCTAGTTCATTCACTTTCTCACACATATAAGCTTTATCTTCTCCGTTCTCAGCATACCTCATAGCTGTTTCAAAATCAGCATAGCTCGTCGTCGCATAATAGGGGTTCACTTTTTTTCGACCTCCTTTCAACTCTTTAGACCTGATTCTTCCTAAATCGTTTGCGTGCTGCCGAATACTCGTCCAAGTGTGCGTAGGAAGCAGGCGCATAATATCGAGCTGTGGTGCCGTAGAAAAGTGGGAGCGAATAATAGCTTCTTCTTCCTCTCTCCACCCTTCGTCATCCAGGACTGCTTGCCCTCTCCATAATAAAGCAACGTCTGGTCTGGTAGCTACGCCATCTTGCCACACAATGTAGAGACGGAAGAGATGAGGCGAGATATTGTTTACCACAATCTGTTTCACCAGTTTGCTCATAATCTGCCTTTGCACATCAATGCTTTGCTTCTTAAATTCTGTCGGTAAATGAGAGAGCACAAAGTAGAAGTTCGCGATGGTTTCGCCTGGGTCTATTGCTGGCTTGGCCTGCTGTTTCTTCATGAGACGGGCCAACTTCGGTCTTAACTCTGCGAGGTCTTTAGCATACCCTTTAGCGGTTTCCTCATCTAAAGGAATATTAGGATTTTTGAGGAGAAAATCTAATCTTTGTATCTGTTGCTGTATCCGCTCGATTTGCCCCTGCAAAAGATTTGTCTCGTCTATTTCATGCCCTTTCTGACCTTCATAAGCTGCCTTTACTCTCTCAGCCATATCACGATCATGTCGGGCTAAATCACAGAGACGGTCGGCTATGATTTGATCGAAACTTCGAGCAGGTAATACCCATAAAATTTTTGCATCCAAGAGACCTGACCGAAGTTTTAGCGTATAACCCTCTTGCCGCAGTCCTTCAAAGCATTCGTAGGAGCCCTTATTCTCCCGAATATCTGCTGATATGTGACCTTGGTCACTGGTAAGAAGATTGCCTTGAAAAAGAGTTCTTGGTCCCTGAGGCTCGCTTCTCGTGTATCGTCTTGTGTTTCTGTATCCTTCAAAAGGGGCACCGTCTATGTGGTGACCGGTAATGGCAGCGTAGGCGGGGTCTAACAAATCGAAGGGGATAGCTGCTTCAAAAGCGTCTGGTACCAGCAACTCGTTTCCTTCTTCGTCTTCTCCAACTTTAGCGTATCCCCCAAGAGTGAGGTTGCTGAGAAAGTACCTCACTGTCGAAACATCACTAAAGGTGTACCCGCCTGAAACGAGACGCATATTTGTTCTGAATATGTAACGCTGGGTGTCTTCATACGATGGTGCAGGAAATATATATGGCAAACTTTCAATATAGCGACACACTCGGCTTGTGGAGAAATCGTATGCCTTAAACCGTTTGAAGAGGTCAAGGGCCGGTTCAAACCAAGGTTTATAGATGATTGGTAACTGTTCATCCTTCCAGGCGTTTTTATCGATGACGTAGGGGGCGGTTAAGCTCCCTCCACCCCATAAACCTCTCTGCATTTTTTGATAACGGGCATCATTCATATACTGGACATGTGTTGCAATGTAACTGTACGCATCCTGCATATCCTTTTGGAACGCCTTCAAATCATTGTACTTGGTAAAGTCGTACATACACTTTCCCGGTACAATAAGAATAAGTTTCTTTCTCTCTGCTAAATCTGTAAACATGCTCACGTTTAAAAAGTGCTTGTCACGGAATAACCTGTCAGGACGGGCAACAAGCAGACTTCCAACAACATCGTTAGCAATATCTAAATACAACTGCGATAGTTTCTCGCGTTCGTCGTACCCCTTCGTTCCTGAAATTCCTGCTCCTTCATCGTAGACAAGAATGTTTCCGTCAGTCGCCTCTCCCCTAATCTTCATTGCTATAGGGACAAGACTTTCTTGGATCAAGCGAGACTCATAATGATCTTTGTCTGCATTTTTCATTGACTGCCGTAGGAGAACAGCAGTTTTCCTACCGAGATCAACAGAGAGATGCCCGAGATTGTGTTCAAATGTGGGTGTTGTGTTAATAATTTTGATAGCCATAAGTACAAATTTCCTCTCGCGCTGTATATGAGAGAAGTGTCCAAGTTAATTATGGTTATGCTGCTGGTAAAGTACCTTGTCTTCGGCCCTTAGCGACGATGTACTGTGCTAGCAGCTTACGTCCATTCTCTCCTAATAGGTTTAAGCCTATCCTTAGGTCAACATATGTTGTGCTTCTTGGTGCAATATTCTCTCGTGTTACTCGTTCGTTCATTGTCTGTCACACTCCTGCTTTCGTAAAAACACTTCACCTGATTAGTTCCTAGTATAACAAGAGTGAATTATATATACAAATCAGTGGCTTGCATCTATCTATAATAAATATAGATTGCTGATGCACCTCTAAGGCTGTGTCAACACTCCTTTCTATAATTTGGCTAGAAAATTGTTGTCTCTGACTTTTTTTATATGAACTGAAATTGCCTCTTTCAGCTTCCGTTTTGCTTGCTTTCTTAGAATCTTGTTCTTCCGTCGAGCGGCTATACAGCTCTGCATCTTTCGAGGATGCGACGTGCATCTGTCAAGGCCATTAACTGTCCCTTAAGTAGCGACCCGAATTTAGCTGTTCTTCTCAATCTACTGATTTGTATAAAGCAATAGAAAGCGAATTTGCTTAGGATCATTTGGAAGGATTGAGGAATCTTTACTTATGATATTGATAGACAGAGTTTGTACTGTTGTCAGTCGAAGAAGGATGTGAGTTGCCTGCGCTTTGCTCTTACCAGCAATTTGTGTAGCTAAATTGTCAAGTTGCCTCTGACTAAATTGATAGACCCAGGTTCCAATACCTTTGACTCTAAGCTGGATGGAACCTTCCTTTTGCGACGCTCTGTTGTCGATAATTATTCGGATGTTTCCTACTAACGCATAGCCTTCTCCAAGTTGCTTCCTGGCCTCTTGGCTCACCATCAGCTTGACTAGATCACTGAAGTCCTGTGTAGAATACGTTTCCCCCGTACATGTCTCTTGCACAGTGGTGCTTACCTGCGCAGCTTCAACATCTGCTAGATGATCAGAAGTGATCTGTTGAGCGCAGGGTAGTGGTGTAACTAACGTTTCATCTAAATGGACTTGGTCTTGCATTACAGCCATGATACTCCGAGCCATATCGTTCAAAAGTGCCTCTTTTACGATATTGATATCCTCTTGCTTGACCATTGGAAAGTCTCGCGCAACTTGGCCTCCCGTAAATACATCATTGGCTGCAGAGATGTTCTGGTGACAGCATGGTCCGAAAATGTCTCCTGCCTGGATATTTCCCTCTGGTCCAGCACTAATAGCCCGTGCCCAAACATGCGTTTGACCATTTACCTGGAGGTTTCCGGCTGGAATCACCGCGTCCTGTTCAGTCACAATGACAACACCATCAGCTCCTGTAATCGTGGTCCCTGCTTTCACTACTTGCCTCTGCAGAGATGAGTTGTAAAAATTTATAAGCCCTCTAGCGACTTGAGAGTTCACATGTCCTTTTCCCGTTGTCGAAACGGTCCGCGTTTCTGTTAGCGTAATAGTAGGTAAGAGCCGTCCATGTATTTCGTTGTATGCCGTGTTCACCTTCCCTAGTACTGCACTAATGGTGCCGGTAGCTGAGATGTCAGTCCAAGAAGGAACGATAGTCACAGAGGCATGCGGAATCTGAAAGGGATTGATGATCTCTACGGTAATCCCTCCTAAAATCCCTAGAAGGGCAAGCAGACAAATGATAAATGTAAGATGCCAACGGCGAGATAAGCAGCGCAATGTTTGCTTTAATTTAGGTGTGCTGGTTAAATTTGAAGACTGTGTGATCGGTTCCTCTTGAATATCAGAGTCGGAGTCGCTCTTGAAGGCTAAATTGTATTCTTGTTTCTCTAGATAATTTTCCAGCGGTTCATTGAGGATATACACATGTACAGTTGGTCGTCCTTGTTCGGCTGTTACTAGTATATCTTCCTGATCTGACCTACCTGTTTCTTGATTTATTTTCTTCAGCATATTGATCGCGTCGTGGACATCGTTCTGCATGATGCTTAGCTCTTTCGATTAAAAAGGGTGGTATGGCAGACCGTACCACCCCTGCTCATTCCAACTACAGGAAGATATGATCCTCTGACCGAACTGGACGGAACTTGCCAGTATCGTTGAGGAATACAACGGTTTGATCACGAACATGAATCAGCATGTCGAGTTTGCCATCCCTATTCACATCCTTGAACTCTAGCGTCACTGGATCAAGGTCCTGATCTGCTCCCATGAGTAACGGCCCAACGTAGACGATGGCCTTGGAGCAGTCTCCACCGGGACATTCGAGAACCTCAATCTGTCGATGTAAGTTGATGGCGATAAAATGGCTCGATGTGCTTCCATCGTTATGCCCAACAACAGCATCGGTTTGGAAGGTGCGTGGGCGTCCATAGGTCAGATCGTCTTGCTTGCCATGCCACCAAGCGAGCATAACACTCCCCAATATCCACAGCAAAAGCATCACACACATGCCAATGCCTAGAATCGCCATCCAGTGGAGCCGTCTTGGAGGTTGAGAAACCTGTTCCTCCTCCAACTTTTGCCGAGGTGCTGCTTGTTGAGACTGCTGACGTGAACTGCGTGGTGGAACGGCTTTAGGAAGTTTATATCCCAGATGAAGTTGCACATCATAGGATGGTCGTTGGATTACCTGTCGGGAAGGGCCCGTTGTAGTCCAACGTCTTGCACTCGTCGGCATGCAAGTGTTGTAGAGCGCATCGTCGTCTTCCAGGTCAACGTCGTACCCAACAGCCGTTCGTCTTTCTGGCTGTGGCTGTCCTGTATTACCACTTCTTTGCAGTGTACGGTACTCACTTCTACTCGTCATTGATAATGCTTCTCCTCTTCGTCTTCCTCACACAGAGAGGGAAGAAGCGCGTAACTAAAGCAATAGGCGAAGTACGTTCTCTGAAGGCTGTTGAGTGTTGAACAGAGCCGATTTTGCAGCTGTGCTGTTTTAAGGAGCATGCGAGAGAACGTGTCGCGTGAGGACGGTGACGTTTGCTCCGCATCGCACAGATGTTTGAGCCAGATCGCAGTATACCCCCACCTTCGTATCGCGATTCCCGATGAGCGAATAGTTTTTCCCAATTGCATCGCCGCTCCACAGTACAACATTCGCTGGTGATAGCGACATGCAGAGCGATACTGCTCACGTGCCTGTTCTTCATAGGAGATTGCACGTTGAGCAGAAATCTCTGCATAGGTATCGCCCATTCGCATAATTTGCTGTCCAAATGCCTCCCACATGTGTTTATGCGCCTCTACATTAGGCCAGAGCAGTTGGATATTGCTGAGGCAGAGAAGGGTTTGTTCCTGGTCATCGTGTAGAGATGCAACGATACTAGTTGGTGTGCCCTCGCGCTCTTGTCGGTCGATCATCCCTGCTCCTCCTTCGCCCGTGCATCAACAAGCATGCCATGCTGTTGATAGAACACGACGGACGCTTGATGGACCTGCCGGGTCAAGAGTCCGAGGCGTTCGATTTGTTCCGTCGCTTGAGAGAAGAGCGTGCGAATCAAGGTAAGCGTTCTTTCTGTATGTTGACTCCCACTGGCGAATCTTTCCAGCCAATACAGAGTACTTATCCACCGCGATGATGCCTGCTGGATATCCTCTATCAGCTGTTCAAAAGCAGCACGAGCCGTAATCTCAGCTCCATTCACTTGCGCTTTGCAAGCCTCGCTATAGTGCTGGCGGGCACTGGCTTCAAAGGAAAATGCCGAGAAAACGGTGGAGGTCGTCATCAGTGCTGGATAGGTAAGAAATGTTCCGCCAAAAGTCGCCCACTGCTCAACAATGCCTTCTAAAGGCGTCCAAGCCATGCCACGAGACAGCTCATTTTCCTGTTCGTGATGATGACCCACATTTGAGTCTTCTTGGTACAGCGTCATGTACGTTCCCTTTCACTACAGCAGGATGGCCCCTTCGGGAAGGAAACATCCCAAGAAGAGTGCCCTACTAAAATGTCTTTCCATCAGCAAAATTTGCGGCTTCGTGAAGTGTCATTTCCCCAGCCCTTATTGCATCAAGAAGCACTGCAATTTGCGCCTGATTTTGATGGCATGGACAGCGATCATTTGAACAAAAGGGCTTTTCTGGTACATGAAAGAAGTAGATAGGAGTCGTAGAAGAGAGTAGTGTTCTTTCGCTCTCCTGACTGTGGGAAGAAGTAAAAACACGTGTGTCTTGGGGTGTAGAGTCAAGCATCATACTGCCTTTCTGCTTTGACAGGCGAGGCAAGTAATGCAATACTACGCATTGACCTCACCTGTCTTAACTGACCAACAATCAGCGTAAAGATAGGTTTTCTGTCGTTCTCGCATTGTTTCGGTTCCAATGTCACAATGCGGAACGTGATGGAGGTTCCTGAAACGCTTAGATGAAATATCCGAGCGTTTCATATTTTTTCATATCTCACCACCTTTCTCTGTTTCTTCAATTGAGAAATTTCCCGCAAGCAATACAACCTGTATGATAGAAGAGGACATCCTCTTGGTACTTAGAGTACTCGGAATATCGCCCATTGTCAATGAAATTCAACACAAGTTCGTCAATATATTTATTGACAAAACGAACGTCAGCGTGGTATGCTTCCCTCATGAAAAATGGAAAGATGATCTTGAAGTAGTCAATGTTATTATAGACAAGGCAGATAGGGAAAAGGCAATGAAGAAGTTCGCGCAATTGTTGGGAGGCTACATAGAAGCCGCCGGTTTGAAGCAGACCCATATCGCTTCAAACGCCCACATCAGCTACAACTATCTCCAGCGCCTGCTCGCAGGTGATCGCAATCCCAGCGATCAGGTTGTCTACAAGATAGCGCAAGCCTTGCATCTTTCAGGAGAACAAACAGGCGAACTCCTTGCTGCTGCGGGCTTCGCTCCTCCACTAGCACTCTTACAACCAGCTACCGAACACATACACATTGAAAACGACTCCTCTGTCGTTGCGGCAGAACCAGATCAAGCAGTGCGACTCTCTCAGCAGCTCTACCGTTTAGCACAGGAAATACCTGAAGCATTGCAAGCACCATTCTTGGAAGAGATGAAGCATCTCCTCGGTTACGCTCGCTACAAGTATCTTCTCAGTGGGGGGACAAGCCTGCTTAATCTTGATCTTGCTACCATCGCTCCCCTCTCCGATGCTAGCACTATCGTTCAGCATGAGCACCCCTATCTGGACTTCATTGCTCGACTCGTAGGAAATCTGAACAAAGAGCCCGAAGGGCAAAATGTATCTCAAGCGGAAGCACTCTCTCAGCCTTCACGAGCAGTAGAAGATATGCTCACTGCTATTGATCGACTCTCTGGAAATATCCTTGCGGGAGAGATGGCGGTTGAATACTACCAACCGCATCTCATTGTTCAAACATTCGAGATGCTTCGTGAAGGTGCGCCTTGGGAAATTCGCCGCCGTATTGCCGAAGCTCTTCCCGGCCTCTGTCGGCTCGATGTGCTTGGAGCCGAACACTTGATGGAAGCACTGCGTCTGGATGTTGATGACGTGCGTGGTGTAGATATCCGTCGCAGAGTCATAGAGGCCCTACCCGCCCTATTTGAGGCTTCTCCACGATCCCTATCAACGGCTATCAGGCTGCTGCGTCCAAGACCGAAGGATGATATCTATGTCGCCCTTGCGACCGTTGAAGTCTGCGAAGATATTCAAATGAAGGCGAAAGGGTTTGTCGAGAAGAGTGCGAGTGCAGGCGAGCTATCCGAGGAAGAAACCATGATGCAACAGAACTTGGTCGAGGTCTCCAAAGTTCAACGCCAGCTACTCATGGACTGGGAGGGAGGAGAGCGAGAAAGCCTTCAATTTTCTCTCGCCCTCTATAATCTCCTGTGCGCTCCAGACACGATGATTCTTTCACTGCGCGAAGGGCTACAATCACCTGAACAAAAGATGCAATTGGTGGCTGCCCACTATCTGGAACGTATACTCCCTTCTCGACCGCTGGAAGCCCTGGAAATGTACAAGACGGTACTGCACACCGCCACGAAACGGAATGTACGCAGAACGGTCGCAAAGGCACTACCTGTCCTGCTACACGCTCTTAAAGAAGCGTCACTGCCAATTCGTGCTCTTGCTCGATCTGTCATCAGTGACCTCGCTCTCGATTCCGACGTGTATATTCGGCGTGCTGTTGCAGATCACGCAATGCAGATTTTTCATATCGACAGAGAGTTCCTTTTGATCCTGTTACGGCAGATGCACAAAGATACAGATCAAGCTATTCGTCATCGCCTTCAACCCGTAGCACTGTGCTTGGCAGAGACGTGGCTTATTTGGTATGCTGAAACAGCAGGACTCGTTGATACAAAACAGAACCGTCACAAGGCAGTATCACCTTTTGGAGAGTAATTATGATTGTACAGCATTCTCACGATACATCTGAACAAGAAAAGGTGCATGTTGCTGTTGCATTTCTGGCAAGTGACGTGAACCGTTTTAGTATCAACGCCCTCACTGGTGCCATCGAGCAGGACCCACACCTGCGGGTCAAGCTTTCCTTTCCTCATCCACGCTCAGCCTTGCAGTGCCAAGCTGAAATCGAGCATTTACTTCAAGACGTGGGACCATCTGGCACGGTTGTCGTCGCGTTCAGTTTCATGAGTTCGGCTCTCGTCACAACGTCGGCCTTACTGAGGCAATTACAGGAGGGATTGGCAACCGTTCGCCATCACGTGCTCTTCGTCGCTGGAGGACCTCACGCCTCTGGTGATGCAGGGGGCACACTCGCGATGGGCTTTGACCTCGTCTTTATAGGGGAGGGTGAATATTCGTTTACCGAGTTCTTGCACCACCTGATGGAAGAGCGACGTGATGTCCAAAATATCAAGGGAGTAGCCTTTTTTGCAGAGAATGGTGAAGGGAAAAGACGCGTTGTGCGTACAGGACGACCATCGCTGATTGAACTCAATGCACGCTACCCCAGCATCGGTGTGCAGCATCGCCGTCTTGGGGCAATAGAGATCGGGCGTGGGTGTCCTCACGCATGTGGGTTTTGCCAAACGCCTTTCTTGCACGGAGCGCGTATGCGCCACAGATCGTTAGAAAATGTTTTGGAACACATCGAACATCTCGTAAAGTTCGGTTTCAAAGATATTCGGTTCACGACGCCTAATGCCCTTGCCTTGGCCTCTGATGATGGTGTTCACCCAAATTATGCACGTCTGGAAGAGGCTTTCGTCGCGATGCACGAGGTAGCGGGAACGGCAAAAATCAAGTTTGGAGAGTTTCCCAGTGAGATGCGTCCCGAACATATCACACCTGAACTAGCACAACTTCTTGAGCAGTATTCTGATGCATCGTATATCGCCATTGGTGCGCAGTCGGGAAGCGAGAATATGCTTCAGAAGATGCATCGAGAACACGACGTTGTGGCTGTCGAGCGTGCCGTTTCTTATCTGACGAAATACTGTGGCAAGCTCAAGAAAATCTACGTAGACTTTATTGCAGGATTACCCGGGGAAACTCCAGAAGACGAGGCATTGAGCAAGGAACTGATGGAACGATTGACGCGTATGAACCCAAAAGTGTGTGTGCATAGTCACACCTTCATGCCTCTCCCAGGAACGCCAATGCAGTACATGCCTCCAGGTTCCGTTGGCAGGACGACGAGAGCAACATTTGAAAAGCTCTCGAAGCGTGGTCAAGAATGGGGAGACTGGCAAGAGCAAGAGGAAATTGCCCACTCGATCACTGAGTTTCGGCGTGAACTGCGTGTCGAAGCTTCTCACCATGGAGACGGTTCATAATGGATAAACAGTCAAGAATTTCAGGGGCTATTCAGTCACAATTCGAGCGAGAAGTTGCATTCCTGCAACGACTGGTCCGTGCGAAAAGTACTAATCCTTTTCTTCCGCAAACCTCTTCTCTTGAAATGCCAATAGAGCGAGAAGTTGCCGACGTGATATACCAGGAATTACAATATCTAGGTTTTCGAGCCGAACTTATTGGTGCCTCGCCACAACGCCCGAATGTCGTATGCCGTCTTCCAGGCTCTGAAAATCTTGATAAAACTCTTATGCTCACAACGCATATGGATACAGTTGAACCAAGTGGATATAGTGGTAACCCCTGGGGAGCGCACATCGAGAATGGAAGGATGTACGGTGTAGGAGTGGCTGATGCGAAAGCGCAAATAGCTGCGATGATTTATGCAGCCCATGCTCTGCGAAAAGCAGGGATCGAAGTTGCAGGCAACGTAATCCTCGCGTTTGTCGTCGATGAAGAGTCCGGTGCTTGCTCACCTTATGGAACACAGTATCTTCTTGAACAAGGCGTGTTGCAAGGAAGTGCTGCCATCATTGGAGAGCCTGGGAATGCAAAAGTAGCCATCGGACATCGTGGACTCTATCGTTTTCATATACGAATCCAAGGAGAGGCAGCACATACAGGGCAAGGGAATAGCGAACGAGGTGAAGCTGGACGCAATGCGATCCTCGACATGGCACGTTTTGCTCAGGCTCTCTCGGAACATGCGTTGCCAGAAACCCATTCAGAAGCCTTCCCCAATAGAAAATCCGTTCTGACCTTCCCCACCCTTATTCAAGGTGGAACTGGAATCAACATTGTCCCCGATTCTTGTGACGCTTACGGAGACGTTCGCCTTCTTCCCGGTTTGTCAACGAAAGAGATCAAGAAAGTCATTGTAGATATCCTCGACAGGCTATCTATCACTGCGTATACCCTCGAAGACCTTCTTTCTATTCCTTCGGTAGAGACGCCTCGGCAAGATGAGATCGTACAGACTCTCGCAACGGCAGCGAGCACAATCATAGGGGTAACGCCGAGATTAGAGGGAGCGGGCCCTGCATGTGACGGATGGATGTTCATTACCAGAGGTATACCCACAGTATGTGGCTATGGTGTAACGTGCGGTGGAGTTCATGGAGCCGATGAATGGGTAGATATAGAGAGCCTACGTCAGATAACAGAAGTATATGCTACAACTATAAAGGACTATCTTGTAGAATAATTGAAGTTACAAAGTACGAACGATTGAGTCACTTCTGTGAGAACGGCACCACCGTAATCAAGGGTGGTAGCAACAACTACACCACTGTCATGGTCCCACAAGCATTCTTTGACCACCTTTGCTGATCCATCGTTTTGCTCTTGGTTGGTACTTTTTTGACGTCCATCTTGCGATCGGGTCGCCTATGGGTTGCCGAGCAGGAAAGAAGTGCCCCAGATATTGATACGTAGGTTGTTTTCCTTGCCCCAAGCAAAAGGTGCTTCACGTCAATAGAGATGGTTTCGCCGAGTCCTAGAATTTCGGCTTGAAGAGCATGAACGGTCGCTTTCAGGTGCTCTTGCAGCCCGTCTGGTCACACGTCTGTTGTTTGTTGTGTAACCAGTGCAGTCGGCAAGGACCGCTCGACATCAAATTAGTAGGAACACGCGGATCGAGCAGAGGCTGTTCAAGCAGGACCCGTCGGAGGGCAACGACGAAGAGTTTACATTCGCAGATTTTAACCGAGAAGGCTTTGAGGAGGGCAATCTCTGGTGCATCGTAACTAGAGACAATACTTTTATTTTATTCTCTCTACGATATCTATGCGCCTTCGTCCTCAGCATGTGCTGCTTCTAGTATCTCCATTGAACTAGTATGCCCCTCGCGGTAGGCCCAGTCGACCAATTCAATGAGTAATCTCTGCTTTTCTGGTTTATTCTCAGGATTGTTGGGCCGATGCTTGTGCAGGTAATCGATGTTAGCGATGTAAATCAATTTATGACGAGCACGCCCATGTCCAACTGTTAGTAGACGAGTTGCACCAGTTGCCATATTATCATTATCCAGAACAGCGTCAAATGTGAATTTAAATGGAACCATACTGGGTGCCTCAACTGTATCGAGGATAACCACTTCAAATTCCAACGCTTGTGCGGTGTTTATCGTCCCCACATGGACATACTTGTCAAGGTTGGCTTTCCGCAAAGCACGGAGCATGCGTCGATGTTGTGAACGGTAGGGCACTAAAACGCCAATGCGTGGCACGCTAGGGTCCGCCGAGGGGGACTGTTCTGGAAGTGTTGCCAGAATTTGCGGGATGAGCGCTACCGCCACTTCGACATGATGATCGTTTACCCGTGCCTCATTTGCGCTCGGCTTGTGTGCTTCCGAGTCTGGTGATCTGCTACTGTCCACAACCATTAGTGGACAGCTTGGCAACGGACCGATAGGAGGCGCATACTCCGTTTCAGGTCGGTTTGTAAGCATATCTTGATAGACATAGTGATTGAGCGGGGCCATAATCTTCGGATGGCTCCGTCCCTGCTCGGTAAGAAGAATACAGTCTTTCTTGTTATTGATAGCATCAAAGATAGTGATACCAAGATAAGTCAACAAATCCTGTCCGAGCCATTTGACCGCCTCTGGCATCTTCTTCTCGCGTTCGTACTCTTTGCACACCGTTTTCAAAATTGGTGCAAGCTGCATGGGATCACCAGCTGCGATAAAGAATTTTGTAGCGCGCGATGCGACAAGTAAAACACCTACGAGCGAAATCATCGAGATCTCGTCCACCAGCACCACGTCGAACTCGCGTTTAAGCAGATTCGGATTTAGGTATACACTAGAAACCGTTGCAGCGACAAGTTGCGCCTGATTGACCACTTCTGTCTTGATATCAGCAAGGCGACTCTTTATGTCCTCTAGTCGGTCCTCAACCCGTGACTTTTCATCCTTTGCATTCCTAACTTCCATCTCGCATTCCTCAAGAGCCGTTTCTCCTTGCTCCTTCTCCTGCTCTAACGTCTTGAGCCGCTTCTTATACGGGTACATCTGATCTGTAAAGTAAGTGTTTGTCCGGGCGACCTCCAAGCGTTTTTTCTCGTCCTCAGCCTTTTTTAGCGCGACCTGTGGCTGCCATTGTGCAAGCTCATTCTCTTGCAATTCTTTTGACAGTGTGTCAATTGCTTGATTCGCATTGTTCAGTACCTCTTGCAGTGCAATGATCTGTCGAGTTGCTTCGTGAACTGTATTTTGATATTGTTGTTCTCCGATGTTGCCGATCCAGAAACGTTGCTTCTCTCGTTTGCGTTTGATCTCGGTAAGTATCTGTTGTGCCTGCGTTACTCGTTTCATACGTCTAGCTTGTTCACCTTGTACCCCAACTCCAGTTTGCGTTTCTTGATATCCTTGCCACCAAGCGATGTTTTGTCGCAGTTCCTGTCGCTTTTTATAAAGTAGTTCAAGTTGTCGCTTGGCCGCTTGTCGCTTTTCTTCTTGAACGGCAAGACCATTTTCAATATTCTTTATCCGTCGTTGTTCATCCTCCTCAAGCGATGAAAGTTTCGTTTGTATCTCGTCAATGTGTCTCTGCCGCTTGGCCTCCTCTAACTGCCATGTTTGTTCGTGCTGCTGAAGCGCACGTTCTGATACCTTAATCTGCTGTGTGAATGCCCTTTGTGCATGCTCTAATTGGACGCGGGCCTCGGCAATATCTCTCGACCGTTGAGTAGCGATGGCATCTGCCGTCAAGTGGCGATACTGTCCGGTGAGCAAACTTACATGACGTGGGGTGCCGACGCGCACAATCTGTTCATTGTAGACTTTTCTCTTTGCTTTCCCCGATGGCCTGTACCTGACGAAGAAATATGTTATCTGTCGCAATGTTAGTATGCGAAACAATGAGCACAGAAAGACCTTGCCTCAACAGGTAGTTCACGATCATTGCCGATACTGCCGACTTACCCGTTCCCCCTGGCCCAATAATGAACGTTTTTTCACTTCCTAATGAATGGCTTAATGCCTGTTGTTGACGCTCATTTGGCACAAATGCCCCTATTTTTTTACGAGTTCGGCCATGTCCCTCCTTTGTAGGCAAATAACCTAGTACCTTCGCACCAAACTGAGCTGAGGTTTCGTGTAGATACATGAGTGCCTCTTGTTGTCGCTCCAGAAGCCACACCATATCCTCAAGTAACGTGATATGTGGAAGTACGTGTGTGGGTAAGGGCTCTTTCGTTGTCAGTAGAAGCGTTGTAGCAACTAAGCTCACAATCGTAGCATCTATTCGCTCTCGTCTTGCTCGATTCAATTCGATGATGAGCCGACTATTTTCTTGGACCTCCCAGCTTATTTTGATTATAAACTGGGAGGTGTATCGCCCTGTTTCAGCAGAGAGCAGTTCGCCATTGAATGCTTCATACCTCGTTTCCTCTGCGGTCTGTGCGTCATCAATCATCTGCTTGAGCGCAATTATCATCGCCGCGACAGTTTCTGTTACTCGCGGATGCAACTCGTTGTTTGTTGAGGAGTCATTAGGCCCATAGCTGGAGCGTAAAGGCCGCTCTTCATTCTCATGGTATCGTTCACGTTCTCCTTTCATGCACCTGTACTCCTTTTTAGTCATAGCTCTTTTGTTCAGCATCTCTAACCACTTTCCTAAAAAACCGCACGCAAAATATGTATTTTTCCCAAATAGCTCTTATTACACTTTCTATTTTTCTGTCGGTTAGGAAGTGTGGTGAAAAGACATCGGGGTTTTATAGTATTTATAGCACTTCTACTTTTGCAAAAAATGTTGCTCATCATCGTCTTCGTTCTTCTGCAATGGAGGAGTTGACGATGACGAAGGTGTGGATGATACACTTGAAGAGGTAGCCTTTGAAGACGATGTGCTTGGAGGCTTTGGCTGCGCACGCGTGCTAAAATGGAAGGGAAGGTCCGCAAGAGCTTTCAGGAGACGGTCTTTGTAATAGGGACAACCTCTGACCTTCATTGCGGAAAGTGCATTGGGAACCATCAAGATGAGGTTTTTCTCAAGTGTGCGAATCTCCTCTGGCTTGATGAGCCGTCGAGAGGTTTCTCCTTGCGTCCACGAGGAGTGTTCATCCGTGCTAGAGCCACTGGTATGCTGGCTCGCTGTGGGAACCGTTGTATCTCCGATCTTCTCGCTGTAATATTGTGCGACTTCCTGATCCACACCGCCAAGTATCAGATGGGTCCCCGAATTCGCTCTGATCGTCTTGCCTTCCTCCTTCCCATAGGTCTCCCACAATTGCGAGAAATCCTGAATCGCCATGAAGATCGCTATCTTCAAGTAGCGTGCCATGCTGATAATGTCACCCATTCCGGGAATACGCCCAACTTTGGTGAACTCATCGAAGTAACACGCTTTGCTTGTCCCTCCACGATCCCATGCAGCAAACAGTTGCATGCAGAAGGTCGCCAGCAAGGGGCGTAACCGTCTGGTGTCCTTACGCGGGACGCAGAGGTACAAGGCAATAATCTCGTCATTCATGACATCGAAGTCGATGTTGTCCTCTGGTCGAGGACTCGTGCCCGTGACATGGCGTACATTCGGACTCGCGAAGACCTGAAAGCGGCTGCCGATGTCGGACATGATACTTGCAATCATGCGTTCATTCTCCTCCATGTTGCGCAGAAACTCTTTGCCTAGGCGTTGTGCCTCCATTGAGGAAGTTGTTGAGAAGAGTGCTTTGACCTGCTGATACGAACTGGTGATAATATCGACCAAACGAGTGAAGGGAGCATCTGGTTCTGTATCATGCAGGTGAAGCGCCACCGCCGAGATGAGTTGTCGGGCACAAGTAGACCAGAAGGGTTCTCGACTCTCGCCCGTGTTCTGCACCCAGCAGTCGGCAAGGTCTTGAGCGTCCTCGACACCCCTGATCTGCCGCAAGGGATTGTAGAACTGGCTGATTGCTGGATTGCTTGGGACAAAGACCTTCACCGTATGCTGTTGGGCGACGCATCCTGCCGTCGTTTTGAAGAGTTCATCTTTCAAGTCGGCGACGAATAGGGAGCGGTTCCCCCGCTCACGGAGCAAGTTTGGAATGAAAATGAGACTACTCTTGCCTCGTCCGGTCGGGGCTGTTAAGAGTACGTGTTCCCATTGCTGCTCCTCTGACAAGGAGATGGTCTGCCAGAGATAGCGTCCAATGACAAACCGAGTAGCAGGGACTGTACGAGGAGAGCGAACTTGTGGCTGAAAAGGACTGGCAGTCTGTCCCGTTCCACGTCTCTGTACTGTACTCATTGTTAGGACAAAGGGGAGACGGAGAAGGAACCAAGCGAGCTGAAGGACGAAGAGAGGAGCGCGAAACAGGATGAATGGAACTGTAAAGCGGAGTGCTTCGCCAAATGTGGCATAGTGCGACGTTCCATAGGTAGTTGAGCGATGCAGTTTGAGGTTCAGTGCGACGAGAAGGTAGATCACGCACATGAAGCCAAGGATGACAAACGGATAGTATTGAGGTGTCTTCATTACTATCACATTCTTGATCAGCAGAGAGAGCCATCCACGCTGATGATGAAGCACAAGCGGGATCGCAAAGGGATACACGAAGCGTAAAATGTAGATGAGCATGCCCAAAGTCAATGCACCTACGAGAAGTTTAAAGAGGAATCTCATCATTGTTGTCACCTCGTTGGAATTCTCTTGAAGACGATAGTTCATTCTCTTGGAAAAGATCGTGTTCTTGGTTATGCACGACTGTGTCTCGTTCATGAAATTCTTCCAGCGCATCCGAAATTTGAAGATACCAATCACGTTCGCTGTGGTCGATAGCACTTTCACGGAGATGCTGATAATCGTCTTTGTACAGCTTGACAGGTTCTGCTTCACCCGTTTCCAGGTTCTCTCCAGAGCCTGCAAGAATAAGATGAACGTGAGGATGATCTGTGTTGGAATGAAGAGATGCGTGCCAGTGCAAGTTCCGGCCTTGATGCTCTTCCAAATCATGCATCACATCCCGCACCCATTGGTGATAATCCTCAACAGGTTCATCAGGTCCAGGGCTGAGGACGATTTTGTGATAGTTCACACTTGTACTTGTGTGATCCATCACATCGCTCACAGCCTCCTCGCGATCTACCTGATCGCTTTCTTTGCTGAAGAGGCGGCGGTCCTCTCGATCCTCATGCTGTTCATCGCGACTGCGATGTTCGATATAGCGAAAGTGCGCAGCAAGATGTTTCGCGGTTTTCTCTCGGTTGCCTCGTACAAATTGGCCTTTGATAATCATGCCTTGCACCTCGCCTAGATATCCCGATCAAAATCAAGCGTGTCATTGAGCGTGTGTTCCACATGGTCGTGTTCAGCCGTAGGCGTGTTTAACCAATCCTGCTCTACTTCTGGAAGGTCGAGCCAGTTGCGCTCTATCTCTGGAAGATCAAACCAGCTCTGTTCCATCTCTGGAAGTTCGAGCCAGTCCTGTTCCACGAAACCATCAGGAAGCGGACTGTAGAGTTGCTCTTCCATATCCTGGAACAGGTCGTCATCGGATATGTACTCGTCGGATGGGTACGTGTTCATCATTCAACCTCCTGCTCCTCCACAGGTGACTGTGGGAGGGCTGGAATACGCTCCGACAGTTCTTTCATCGTCTGCTGCTCCGCATGCTCATACCCTTTCGTTGCGAAGACCTTCCCATGTGTCTTCGAGAGAAATGCGTACACGAGGCGACGAATGATGCCACTGTCCCGCACAGTACGAGTGATAAGTTTAGCGAGACGAGTGTTCCCCTGAACCATATTTTCCCTGAGTGGATCTTTTATTTCACGTATCAATGCATCGTGGACCTTGGTATACAGTTCGGCGTTCGACCTACGCACTTCTTCGCGAATGGTCTCACGAAGAAGAGGCAAGCTTTGTCGCTCCAGCACTTCTCCCTGTTCACGAGCAGTGTCCTGCTTTATCCAATCCTCGACAATTGCTGTTATCGTTCGGCCTTCTCGCTCTGATTTCTGGTCCAAAGCATGCTTGAGGTCCTTATCTATTGACACATTTAACTGCTGTTTTGCCATCGCATTCTCACAATCTGCTGTTCAGGATAGTCTTTTTCTTACATAGAGCATTCCAACAACCCTGTTTGACTCGTGAAAGAGTATACTATGAGTTAGTATATCCTTTCTAGAGAGCCATATTTGCGTCTAGTATCTTCCTAGATCAATACACCTCTCCAGAAGCGGTACGAGTAATATGATCTAGAGAAAACCTAGCTGTTTTGGATGTCGGTATCCTGCGTTATCCCGTCAAACCAACTTCTAAAAAGGGGGAGTGGAGGCGGGTTACCTTGGTAAAGCATTCCTCCAACCCATGTTGAGATGCCATTGTTGAAAATGATGACAAGGAACGAGCTTGTTGTATATTTCCCCAATGGCTCACGGGTCGATGCCCTTCTGTAGAGAGTAACCCAGCCATGCTATTCCTCCAGTGCTAATTGGGGGCAGTGATCGACCACCTTACTTTTTGCGACCACGTTTTTTCCGCTTGCGTTGACCTCTCGTCACGCTTTCTCGCATGTGTAATATCTGAGCAACAGCCATATCCGTATCTGTGATAATCTGTTGCACAACCAGATGTGTTCCATGCCGCTCAAGTGCGCTCTCAATACGCACGTTGTACTTTTCAAACTCGCCAATGATGATAGTTTGCCATGCTGGAAGGTCGTCGATACAGTCAGCAGATGCAACAACTAACACGTCAATCTGACCTTCTGCTGCTGCTTGCCGCAAAAGGGTAAGCTGAGGAGCACGCATAGAATCTTCTGTATCTACATCGGAACGGACAAAGTGTTTTTCCACCAAGTATGTTTGGTCAGAGCAATAGGTGTAACAGTCATTCATCTGTCGTTCGAGTGGGGTATTGTGGTCTAACGCGCTAAATCGTGCATAGATGGCTGCGCGTACCACTTTTTCTTCCATGTTCATTCCCTTCCTTTGAGCATAAGCAAAATTCAATAAGACGACAGGACAACGATATGTACATACGACAGAGTAAAGAAACCGAGACCTTCTTAATGTGCTCATCAACCTAAGTTAGTCATTGTTTAACGCTTTACGAAACTAGACATTCGAGTGACACCAAATGGTTACTGTCTTCAATATACACCAATTTTAATGATTTGTATAGTGTTAGAAATATAACAAATGTTTTAATAGTAAAAAATTGAAAAAATAGTATATTTTTCCCTGTTTTTCAATCTGGCTTTTTTCAAACGATCTTGCAGAGTTCCGTTTGATATCCCTTGTTGTTCTGCTTTCCAGTAGTGAGCTGGATTTACTTAACAAGTGCTATTTCATCCAACAGTATTCTGCTCATTGATAACCAGGTTTGGTACATTGAGCGACTTTAGACGACATAGCTTTTGGACGTTCACCTCCAATCCTCTTCAAGCGAAAGATTGTTGTATTCGGGACCTTTCAACAACACTCATCTTACCCGCACTTGGTGATACCATTCTCCAATACAAAATCGGTCACACTGCGTAGCTGCCATCCTACACGTTGTGACCGTCGGAGATTTGTCGGCTTGAGATGTATTCGCTTGGTTCTTGTGAACGTACCTCACCTGCAAGAGCAAGATACGCGAGAAATGAAGATAGCCACCCCAGTTGGTGGCTACACTTCTTTTTCTATCTATATTATACCATAAAAATGCGATTTTGTCAAGGGGGTACATCACGTCAAGCGGCTTGTAGAACCATTTATAACATATTTCAGGTTGAGTTCTTACATCTTTTCTTGGTGGCGCACTCGTCTCGAAGTGAAAATATGTATATCCTGGTATAACTTAGATAAACACATTATTCAGGAGTTTGCCTAATAAGTTGGTTCTTGATGTTACTACCAGATGTACTGCTTTTACCAATCCTTGTTCTAATCCTCACGTATGAAGTCAAGGAGTCCCGTGTAAAAAGTCTTGTAAGTCTTGTTGTGTAGAAGGGAGACCTAGAGCCTGTAGATCATCATTCATTACGATAACCATATAGGAGTTCTCGATCTCTGTCAATGAGCCTATTGTCTGCCACGTACTTCTTTCAGTATAAACACCAGATGCCGTATGCCAAGCACCATAACTTTGCGCTATTGCTGAGAGCACCATATATTGCTCCTCGGTAAGGTGTTTCCTCTGCATCGGTTCTGGTAACGTCACCTCTCCATCTTGTACGTAGCCGAAGGCAATATACAGAAGTACCTGGATAACATCCCTCACATCATAGGCATCCACCGTCTCAAGTGCTTTGATAAGCCTGGGTAACTCCTGCTTCAACCGCTGACGTGGAAGGTACTGACAAAGCGTTCGTCCTGCAAACCCCGCAAGACTTCCATCGACCCAGGGCAACTCAACGTACTTCTCGAAGAGCGAAGGTGGTTTTGGTTGGATGATCATATCTACCAATCTGTCTATCGCTTCTTGGGGCGTTTCTTGTCTGGCTATCCATGCCAGTGCTATCGAGGCAACGAAACGAACCAATGCATGTTCCTCACTCGCATCGTCCTTAGTGAGCATTGTCATGAGTAAAGAAAGATTTTCCTCTGTTGGCTCACCAAGCATTGCAAGGCTCAGCATCATACTTGCTACAACACGTGAATCACTTTCTCGTCGCATGAGAGATCGCAGAAGCGGAACACTCGTTGCTGCATCCTCCTGAAACTGAGCCAACGTATACACAGCATTCATGCGTACCTCTGGATCGACGTGGGAAAGCATGTTCTGATAGATCTCTATCCCTTGATGAGCGGCGTCTCGTGTTCGCTCGACCCACATGATTTGCTCTGCGAGTTCTTTCTGAAATGCCTGATCCTGCCTTCTCTCTTCAGAGTAGAAGGACAAGTGCTGACGATGGTAGGCATTCCCACATGCGAATGAAGCAAGTATACGGAGGAGACTCGCTTTACAAGGGACGACATCGATTGTAAGGAGCTCAAGGAGAAATGGAGTGGCCTGGGCCGACGCTGAGTACACCGTTCCCTGATGAGCGAGAGATAGAGAGAGTTGGTCGAGGGCACTACTCTCCGCATCTTCATCCAGTGTCGCCAATTCTCTGAGCCATATCGGAACATCATCCGCTTCACCATACGCATGTGAAAGGGTATGCCAATTAATCTGATCCAGACCTTCTAACATAGGGTACTTCTTCTCTAGAATGTTCTTGCGTCAACAGTATCGTTCCTTTGTATGTGGTGCCGAGACTTTTGATGTAAGATAAAACGCTCTGTGTCAGTAGACGATTTTATAAAGTGTGGTCTATTAGCCCTTTCCGTTACAGATACGGCACATTGCTTTTATGTTTTCATCAGCTTCTTGCTCCACGATGTCACCGTACTGTTGCATTGATAGAGTGAGGTCCTCTAAAAAAATACTATCACTTCTAGATATTCTTTCTGACCGATATGAAATCGGTAGTAGTACATAGGATGCTTCTCCTCGCTCTGGCAAGTGAAGAAACATTCGCGGTATGTAGGTCAAATGAAAAAGACCTTATTGTGTTGATTTTAGGTAATGAAAGGGCAATTCGACTCTACCTCGCCTCTAGGCTCCTCTTTGCAACATCTACACGAACTATAGGTCAGCGAACTGCACCAGGGGCAACTTGAATGACAGAACTTAGAAAAACCTAGCTGTTTTAGGTGCCTTTATCTTGTATTACGGTGGGGCAATGCTGGTGCTATCGAGCTATTGATCGCGGCAAAGAGAAGTAAAGAGTGATAAGCTAGGAGGTGTCGGTGCCAACCATGTGCATCGTCCTATCAAGCACCAAGGCAAGAAATATACTTGGAGGTTATAAATGAATGAGAACTCA